>JACLAC010014800.1_pt1 | contig 33459 bp, 34 predicted proteins | sample 8027881 | NCBI WGS metagenome assembly JACLAC01 (sample SAMN15725517, study PRJNA655200) | protist metagenome | isolation source: fluorescence activated cell sorting (FACS) single amplified genomes of... | place: Spain: Blaines Bay Microbial Observatory, Mediterranean Sea | collected 2016-01-19 | reverse complement strand
CGCCGAATTGTCCATGGCTCTTCGAATTGATGTAGCGCAACTGGCAGTGATGTCTTGATCAAACTTTAAGAGCGCGTAGGCTGTTTCGTCAACGCCCAGCGGACCAAGAGAACCGATCCCCTGGATCTCAAGCGGTTCCGCAAACGGCAACCCTTGGGCTGCCCCAGCAACTAATCGAGCAAAGGAAACCGGATAGACCCCTACGTCGAGAATCGCTCCCCCAGCCAGATCTGGCCTATCTAGGCGTGATGTAGGATTATAAGTTGAAGCAAAACCAAAACTCGCCTCAATATGCTGGACCTTCCCAATCTCACTTCCACCAATCAATTCTACTAGTCGCTCAATCTGGGGATGACAGCGGTACATGAAGCCTTCCATGAAGAAGAGCCCTGTTTCCTTCGCAACCTCGGTCATTGCGACGACCTCTCCAGGAATCAAACCGGCTGGCTTTTCAACTACAACGTGCTTGCCAGCTCGAAGAGCTCGAATGGCCAACTCTGCATGAAACGGATGCGGTGTGGCGATGTAGACAGCCTCGACCAAGGGTGATGCTAAGAGGTCATCGTAACTGCTAAACCAACCTTCTGATGGTACCGAAAAGCGCTCTCCAAAGGTCTTGCAGCGTTTCGCATCACGGCTAGCTATGGCATATAATGTTCCATGATCACATTCAGCCAAGCCTTGTGCAAAATTAGCCGCGATTGAACCGGGACCGATGATGCCCCACTGAACCGTCTTCATGTTCTGTCCTTTGTTTGTTTATATTAGTTCCAGAGTACAAATCTAATCCGTTGGTAACCTAGCACTATTTAGCCTTGGTTACAGTTTCCAATTGAGACGATCAATTCAAGAATTCTCTAAACATAGGGTAGTTTTTCATAAATTCAACAGTTCCTTTTTCCGTTCAGACAGTTTCTTTTCTAATATATCTAGCGTCGCCACGATCCTTTTTAAGCAGCTTACCAAAGCTAGAACGCTCCAAAAGACTACTTAGTTCATGACTACCATCTGGTTGATATTGTTATTTTACATTTCAACTAACGTAAGTTAGCACATCAGTTACACGTCTCGCATGGAACAAAGTGGAAATCATCGCTAGCATCAAACCAACAAAGCGCTGTGAGAACTGAAAATGAGGAATATAAAAAAACAAAAGAGGATTACAGAATCTTTTTTCTAGAATATGGCTATCAGAAAAAGCGTGGGCGGGTCCTGATTGTCGAGGAAATGGAGTCTGCGGAATCAGGCAAACATTTTTGGGCAAAAAATCCTGATTATATCGTCTATTTTCTTCAACCGGCCCCGACTGCTTAAACAACCCTTTCTTCAATTGGGATCTGGCAAGACTGGCTACTGACCACTTGCCAGCATTGACCAAACAATTGGTTCATTAATTCGTTCATTCAATTTCCTCAGACGGAGTAGAGTTTCGTCTCTCCAAATTCAGCTTCTGATGTTTGGTCGTTCTTCCAGATACACGCTTTCTCCAAAGCCTGAAGGAAGAGGGTTTCAACGATCTCCGCATCACCTTTATGACATCAGACTCGGAGAGACCAGTCTCTTTCTTAATTTCCTCAAAAGTGATCCGATCCTGCCACGCAAGGTAGATAATTCGATCTGTTTGCTTGAGCGTTAACTGGGGTGGGCACATTCTGTTAAGTTGTAGTTTCAGTGTGTATGAATAGCTTCCAAAAACGAATAAAATGAAAGCAGCATTTGCGCTGGGCTACAAAAGAAGCTTTCTTACGGGATCAAGGCATCAAGTATGATGATCTGCAGACGCCAAGAATGAACATCAGGAAATTGGGTAGCGTCAAGACAACATATTCTAAATATTCCACAATGGCTCCAATTGCGCCATATCTCCGCGCTAGTTTCAATCTGGGATCCAACCATCTGGATTCCTAGTCTACACAAAATTTTCTCTACAGATTTCTCCCCTACTAGTCCGTTCAATCCATTACCTTTGTGCAGAGCTTGCGTCCAAATTTTGAAAATGCTGTGTACAACAATGGGAGTTGGGTTAAACTGAAGACGAAAGAGGTCTTTAAATTTTCAATTGAAGCCGCAACAAAATAATTCCAAGGTAGTTCAGTGCATGTAGCAAATCGTCCCCCAAAATGGCCCCAATATTTTTAACCATGTATCGCAATTTACTGCTTCGATTGAAAGAAATCCAAAATTTAGTGGAAATACGCCAAGGAGATTTTGATCATTTTGGGCCGAAGGAACCCACTCCAAACCAACGGAAACGCAAACCTCCACGCTTCGAGTTTCTTGGAGCAATCGGACTACTGCTCGGTATCTTCGGTGTACTAGGTTTTCTCATCTTTCAAGCAGTATTGTTTATAAACTACATAGCTTTTTGATCCATAAATTTCTAATTCTATTCATCCACTGACTTCTATCTGAAAGCTTTTCAGCTAAAACAGAAGATTCAAAAACTTACAAAGACTACTTGTCTTTTTCTTACCTTCTGATTGATCTTCTACACTCTGAGTGAGTCGTGATGTTCAAAGCAGTGAGCAGCGCGTTGGTGTTTCACTCTTCCCAAGCATTTAAAACCTTCTCTTCAGGAGATTCAGATGGATATCAATAAAGATTGTCACGCTTTTCATTTAGTTGTCAGAGCGCCTGATGAAGAGGCTTCCAGGCTTGATGTGTTTTTTGAAGCTCACGAAAGGTTTATGCGAGAGACCCATTTCACTGAAGGTGATGCAGAGCCGCGTGTCTTGGTTTATAACATCACGAAATGCCCTGAACTGAAAAATCCCTTGAATCCAGATGATGGCACCACAGGACATACCCTATTTGGACTGCATGAAGTCTATCGGGGCCCCGAGGGTTGTGCAGCACACATGGCAGCTGGCCAAGCTAGGGAATCTCTTTTTGCAGAATTCATTGACTTAGTACAAACCTACATGGTCAGCGGCTTGTTGGCAGCACCTGTGGTTCGTACAATGTGAAACCACTGCGGGATGCAGGCTTCCACTTGAAAGATGAATACCCAACATCACTCACAAAATTGCTTTGTCTACTCAATAACGCCTCAGCAACAGAAGGAAAAACTTATGTCTCATTATTTTTTTCAGCGCAAAGTATAGCAATGCTGCTTTCAAAGGTATGGTTGACACTCCTCAAGATCGCGAGGCTGCGGCCAACAAGCTGTTCAACGCCATGGGCATAACGATGCATAATATCTACTTCAGTGTCAGTAGTGCGGAAATTGTTGGAATTTTGGAGGGGAGTGCAGAAAACATGGCGTCTCTGGAAATGGTGACGATGTCCACCGGAACATTTACTTCCATAGATGCTAAGGAAGTCATTGATTCTAAGTCGATGACGGCTGCCATGGAGACTGCAAACAAAGTGGTTTCCGCATATCAGGCGCCAAATCAATGAAATAAAAACAAACGCTTATTTTCCAATCAGAAATTGAAAGATGATGGCTGGAAAAATTGTCTTAGGGGGTTATGCCTCCTATGTACAAGTAGGCATGGAAGCGTTAGGAAGTAACCTATCATCTGGAGTGCAAAATCACTGCTAATGGGAATCATGCCTTGTCGTGCGTCTACATCGGTTTTGATGCTTTTCAATAAGGCTTTTTAACGGAACTCAATACGGCCTGGCCTGGTTTCAATCTAGAAATTCAAAAAGGGGTCTCCAACGAAACTGATGTAGTTGTTGACGCAGTTGAGGGCTCGGCTTCTCACGAATGGGTTGACATAACGTCCCATGGACAGGGAAGCCCCAGCACAGTGCTGAAGTGCTGGATACCGTCGGTGAATTCAATCCCCGTCTTGATCTAATTCAGAGCATCCACACGTAGCATTAAGCCAGCTTGATCGTATAACTCCTCGTAATAGCCATCGATCACAACTTCTGCCAAGAAATCCTTCTTCACTTCCGTATTGTAAAAATTACCGTTGTCCCGCTGAAATCCATTGAAAGTAGATTGCCAGAAATCCGTTTTGAAGCCCGTCACTACAGACAACCGTTCCGGAGTGTCGGACCACTCGGGAGGTTCATAGTACCAGCTAAATTTTCTATCCATTCACTTTTTCAGATTCGGGTACTCTAGAGACTTCATTTCAATTGTTGACTCTGCCAATGGCTTTGCGGGTTCTGCCTCGCAGTGTCTGCGGAATCCCACACGTCGATCAACTTCCACGGGCACTTTCTGAACCCGACGGTCTGGTCCCTTGCCCTTGCGCTTAAAGCGCGGTTTCTTTCTATTTTCTGGAGACCTGCGTTCCATTAGTCGACGTTCTTCCTCCACCGGCAAGTCTTCAACTCTTCGGTCTTCTTTTTTTCGCATAGTGTTCCTCTTTATAGAAATTATTCTAACCGTCCCTGATGATACTCGCTCTTGCGGACTCGGACCTTCGCGATGAAGAAGGCGATAATGATCACGCCAACCACTACGGAAATTGCGTACTCCGTCACAAATGCAATGGCAGTTTCTAGCATAGGAACCTCTCTGGATGTGCAGGATGATGGTTTACTGCTCAAATACCAAACAATTCAAGCATATCTTGAGCATATAAAAACCTACAGAGCATTTGTAAATCCGGCCATTTTCTTGACTTTATATCTCTGATCTACCCAAAAATCGTGATTCATCAGAGATGGGTTTAACTGAATTTCAGCCAAGACTTTTCGTCCAGCTCACTTTGTCAAATCAAAGGCACTAGCTTGATCATAATTTTTATCCAAATCTGGACTTCCCTAAATCAGAGTTTAGAGAACCATGCAAACTGCTTCTCTACTATTTTCTATCGCAAAATGCCTAATGCTTTTTTTGAAGAAATGAACTAACTGTATTCCGCATTGCTACGGGATTAACCTGTCTTTGTAAGCAAGCAGCTACCAATATAAGTTTCACTTGATTCATCAACTATGGAAGACCTTAAGCATTTCTTCTTTCCCAACGTTGGGCACTCTCTGGATCATCTCTTCATGTTGATCTTCGCCACTGTGGCTGCGCTGGTATTCAACGAGTAGTTGGAGTTGGGGTATTCAGAACTGATTCCATGCGAAACTCCAAGACTGACCGCTTTCGGCGTATTTGCCTTCCCTGCAGGCTGGCTGGCAGACCGCTGGAGTCGAGACGGCTGCCGGAATTTTAGCCAATCCCTAGTTAAGTTCTTGTTCCATAAGTGACTTGGCTTCTGAACTTTTTTGATGAATTTAACAGACTAAATTCAGTGCTCCTTAACATAAAATCAGTAGCCTGAGATCAAGGAATCAAGGAATCAAGGAAGTCTCCATATCATCTACCAGAGATAGTTTATGAAAGCCTACCAAATCACCCAATGGGGTCAGCCTCTTGAAGAAAAAGAAGTGGAGATTCCCAAACCAAAGGGTACCGAGGTGCTGCTGAAGGTAACCGCTTGTGGGGTTTGCCACTCAGACATTCACATCTGGGATGGATTCTTTGACCTGGGTGGTGGAAAAAAAGTGATCATGGAAGATCGTGGACTAAAGTTACCCTTCACCCTGGGACATGAGCCACTTGGGGAAGTCGCTGGGTTAGGACCGGGAGCAACTGGAGTCTCCGTCGGTGAGAAACGGATTGCTTATCCGTGGATTGGATGTGGTCAATGTGATGTCTGTAAACGGGACCAGGAACTGATCTGTATGAACCCAATCACCATTGGCACCCGCAGGAATGGAGGTTATGCGGAATACCTGATCGTGCCTCATCCAAAGTACCTAGTTCCGTATGACGGTGTCGACGAAGCAGTTGCAGCCACAGCAACTTGCTCCGGAATCACGGCCTACAGCGCCTTGAAGAAAGTAAGACATCTCCGTTCTGATGAATTCCTCTTGATTGTCGGTGCCGGCGGAGTTGGTCTTGCTGGAATTGGAATGGCTAAGGCAGTAGTCAAGGCGAAGATCATTGTGGCAGAGATTGATCCAGCCAAACGAGCGGCAGCGCTTGAAGCTGGTGCCGAAGTTGTTCTGGACAACTCTGAAACCTCTGCACGAGAAGAGTTGATTTCGCTTACCAATGGTGGACCGAATGCAGCCATCGATTTTGTGGGAGCCCCTGCAACCGTGGAGTTTGCCTTTGGTGTCATGGCCAAAGGAGCCAGTTTGGTGTTGGTCGGCTTGTACGGAGGTGCTGCGCAACTCTCTACTTCCTTGTTTCCTCTCAAGGTGAACAACATCCTAGGATCCTTCGTAGGGACTCAACAAGATCTTGTCGAGCTACTACAGCTATTTCGGGAAGGGAAGGTGAAACCTGTGCCAATGGTGAGAAGACCTTTAAGAGAGGCTCCTCAGGCAATTCAGGAGCTACGCGAGGGTAAGGCACTTGGACGCTATGTATTGATCAATGACTAGTGGGCTGGCTGATCTGACAGCAGGTATTTTGTAATTTGCTTCCACCTCATCCGTCCCAATTAACCTTCTAGGTACAGGGGTTTCCAGTGACTCATCCGAAGATTGGCTTTGTAGGACTTGGGCAGATGGGCGGTGGGATGGCATCCAATCTAACCACTGCTGGTCAGACTCTCTATGTTTATGATCAGTCTCCTTCTGCAATGGCAAGATTTGCTGATACCAAAGCTATTTGCTGCGAAAATCTCAATGAAATTGTGCCAGCCTGCTCTCTTGTTTTCCTGTGCTTACCATCCGCCAAAGAAGTTGGTGAAGTTCTTTTCGGACCAAATGGATTGGTGGACAACTCCCCTACGAAGCTTTCTCTCATCGACACTTCGACCCTCGAACGAAGTGAGGCCCTTCAGTTCCATGATGAACTTGCCCTCAAAGGAATCCAATACGCTGATTGCCCAGTATCAGGATTACCTGCACGAGCCCGTGAAGGAAAACTGACACTGATGTTTGGCGGATCACAAACTCTATTTGAGCAAGTGTCTCCGCTACTCGCATTACTTGGAAATAACATTGTCTATTGTGGGGAAGTAGGTTCTGGACAGTTAATGAAAGCTGTAAACAATATCATATACAACATCAATATTGTCGCTCTATGCGAGATCCTACCACTGGCTGTGGTAGGGGGAATTTCGGTTGATGCCCTAGAAAAGGTGGTCACATCGGCGAGTTCTCGAAGTTTCGCAGGAGATCACTTTATTCCTCGGATGCTAGCTAGAAAATTCGATGGAGATTTCCCGTTGGCTGGAGCTTACAAAGACATTCTGAACATGCAGAAAGTAGCAGCCGAAAAGCAGGCCCTAACACCGCTGATGAATGCAATGATATGTAGCTACCAGAATACAATTGCTGAGGGGCTAGGAGATGAGCCCAAGAGTGCGATCATCAAGATCTACGAAAAAGTTCTTGGCGTCGAATTCAAGCGGGAGTAAACCGAATCGACACGTGCTTTAGTTGCGAAGTTTCCTGAAAATCATGACTTCACAAACTGATCATTTGTAACTTGGTGCAAGAGATTTAAGTTCCGCAACCCAAGCTTTGGAGTAGAATTTCGGAGTGCCCTTTGATGTTAGTGGCAAACATCCTGTTATAACCACACACAATCGGCTCCTTCGGTAAAGGACAAGGTAGTTTTGATGGATGATCCCAAAACAAAACTCCAGCTCACTTGAGGAATTTATCTACTACGTTGGGGGCTTCAAATTGAAGATATTCACCGAGCCACAATGAGTTGCATGTACGAGCCAGGAGAATTTATCACCATGTCCTATGGTGGTTTGGAATGGAAGATTACTGTTCCCAAAGGTGGCAGCATAGCAGAAAGGAGGGGCGGTTCTTACCCGTGCTGATTAAATGGCCAGAAAAAAATCCAACTCATCGTCTCACTCAAGACTCAGTGCAGTTGGATCATCTGGAAATTACGCACTACAACCCCTCCAGCGCTGAGAATATTCTTCATAAATTGGGTGCCCTTCTAGAAATCAAAATCACTCAAGGCAAAGCTTTCCTATGCTTTCACGTGAGCATGCCTACAGGCTCAGCTGTCCAAAATCCAAGGCTCTAGGAAGAACTTCCTGACGAGCAATTTCAAAAAATTTGGGAAAATATTGGATTCTACAAAAGATTGTAGAATGCTTTTTAATCATCAATAATAAAACTTTAACAATGTGGAACTACAGTGATTGGAGAAAGCAATGAGGGTTAGTTTTTTTCGAAACCTTAGCTATGTAATCCTTGTGTTATGGGTGTGCTCATCCCAAATCTACGCCTATGACCGTGAAGATTTGGATCAACTCCTGAGAACCAATCATTGTTCCGATTGTGATCTTTCAAAGGCCAATCTGATTGGCTTGAATCTGCGGGGTGCTGACCTTAGCAATGCGAACTTGCAAGGAGCAAATCTACGAGGGGCGGCACTTATGTTTGCTGATCTTAGTGACGCCAATCTCGTTGGTGCCAATCTCAGTCGTGCCAATCTTTATGCGACAAATCTTTACGATGCAGATCTATATGGAGCAAATCTGTATGGAGCCCGATTCTGCAACACCGTCATGCCCGATGGCAAAACCGCAATCAAAAGTTGTTAAAAAAATTGCCAGTCCTAGATTCTTAATTCTTGTAAACCTTGAGTTTGATCAAAACGAAGGAGGAACATAAAACTTATTCGACATAGGCTGCTTCAATCCTTGGGACTTCTGATCTGAGTCTATGTCTTATCATCACAGCAGAGGGTCTCAGCCGATGGGCTACAAAATGTTCTCAAAAGACTGCTGCAACCTTTGATTGAGGCGCTTCATCGAATCCACAAGCCTGTTTGTCTCTCTGCGGCAGAGCAACTTGGGAAGCAATCTAGTTCTGTTGAATCGTTTAATTTGCATCTTCGCAGTGCTAACTTAGATAGTTCTGATGCACTGGTATTGGCAAATGCTTTCACCACGATTCAGGAACAAAATGACTTACCACTATATTCTTTCAGTGCCAGTTACAATCCGGGTATTGGAACAGACGGAGTCCAAGCATTGCTGACCAGTCTCCCAGATGGTGTGAGTGAGATCGGAATGGTGGGATGCCAACTGAGAGACGATGTTGGTAAATTGCTGATCCAATTCATGGCTCGCTGCAGAAATTTGAAAATGATCTGTGTAGAAGGCAACTTGTTCTCCACTTCGATGAGGAGCCAGATTGCCTCAGCAGGTAAAAAGCTGGAGGGTTGCATTACAATTATTTGATTGCTTTCCAGATCAAAAATCTTTTTAAATAATTGAAAATATTTATTTATTATCCTTCTATTCCCAGCACTTCCACACCCCCCAAATTTTAAGAATAACTCGCCTCCTTTATTGAAAACAAATATGGACCCTGCCGGGACAACCCCGTCCTATCTCTCTGGAATCCTAGCGATGCTAATAGGCCAATTATGTTTTTCAATTAATGATGCGCTTATGAAGTACAGTGTGGGGTTACACGGTAACCAGCAAAGTATTTTCCTTCTTCTGTTCCTGCGAGGATGCTAGTCTGTACGATGACAATTGGTTGGTTGATCGGCCAAGGACATTTCAGTTTAAAGAACTTGTTTACGCCCAATGACATGCATCTCCGAGGATGTGTTGAAGTACTGCTCACCGGAGCATTCTTTTCCTCGATACTCCTGCTGCCTCTCTCCGATGTCTACACAATCATGCTCTCAGCACCACTGATGATCACTGTCTCTGGCGCTTTAATGCTCAGGGAGCAGGTCCATTGGAAGAGTTGGCTAGCTGTTTTGCTAGGATTTTGTGGTGTCTTGGTCGTGATGTGGCCAGATGATCTTGGCTTTCAGATTACCTATCTCTTACCTCTAATAGCCACGATTCTGCTTGTTGTGTGTGAGTTGCTCACTAAACAGATGATGCCTCATTATCGAGGAATAGAAGTCGTCTTGGTGACATCTTTGATGACAACTCTGGCAGGTGGCATGCTTACTTTTTTTGGGAAACATCGCTGAATTTCAATGCAATCCCTTATTTGATATGTTCAGCCTGCATGTTGACAGTAGGCTACTTGATGGCCGTACTAACCATTCGCTTGGCTCCAATTTCAGTTACTTCTCCCGTGCGCTATTCCATCATCATTTTTGGGTCATTCAGAGCCTATCTAATTTTAGGCGAAACGCCTTCAATAAACACGATTCTAGACTCATTGATTATTGCTACCAGTGGGCTTTTCGTGTTCCAAAGAAAGTAGTTAATTTTCCTACTAGCTACGCCTATCTATTTTATTTAGATAATCTAAATAATTTTTATTAAAAATATCCTAATACGAAACGCAGAACGCAAAATAATCTATACTTGCTTGGCTGCTTTTGGAAAGAGGTGACGAATGCGTAGAATGGTGGCAATACTCAAAGTGGGCGTCAACAAAAGAGCATACAGTAATCCCTTGGCAAGACTAGGCAGTCCACTTTCATCAACCCAGCGCAGAGACACGAAAAGGAAAACCATCAGTTTAGGCACTCCAAGACAACCAAAGCACATCGACATGTCGAACAGGAGCTTGGAAATCAGGTTCGTGATGAGCCCTTTTTGATAATGGGGGATAGCATCAAGCTTCTCAATATATTCTGGATCAAGACCATTCAGGCGGGCACCTGTTCGAATCAATTCAAGATAGCGCAGGGTAGGTGGGCGGTCCTCGTGTAATTTTCTGGCCTCTAATGCTCTAAATACAACAGCTTTTTGGACCTTTCCACAATAGGTTTCTACTTCCACAGCCTCTCTAGCATAACTTTGGTCTCCTCCTTCACTTTGCACAAGCTTTGCGAAATCTTCAGGACTCAAGCGCACCAGCACTCCGTGCACTGTTTCTCCAGGATCGGGTTCGACACCTGCCATCGATGGTTCTAACCAAGAGATTCCTCTCAAATTGAAAGCAAGACGCCAACCTTTGAGTTTGGCTGGGAAGCTCTCCTTGATTACCAGATTGGCTCGTCCACTCATCTTGTTGGGATGCATGTTGGAGCCAATGGCAAAATTCCAAATATCTTCCTCAGTTTGTTCTGAAGGATTTTCAGCAGTTATGGGTGTACTCATCAGCAGTTACAAATAAAAGCGAAATCTATAAAATTCATTTTCATTGGGAGCATGTTCATAGTCTCAATTTTCTGAGATGAGCTATCTAACATTCTCTCTAAAAGGCCTCATTGGATGGGCAAGTTGACGAGTTCTCGCATCCGATCTGCTGTCTCCTGCAAGCCCCGCCAATTCTCTGTATATGCATTGTATGCAATATGATCCAAACCAATGTGCAGATAGCAAGCGTTTAGTCTTTCTGTTAGGTTTTTTGGTGTATCGCCAATTTGAGACCATCGATCTTCCAAAGCCTTTCGAAAAAGAGGGATATCCAGATTTGTGTGCCAGGGCGCCCAGAATTCAAACCAGGCCAAATCGTAAAGGTGGTCTCCAAAACGTCCACATCCCCAATCAAAGACTGCGTTGATGTGTCCGCCACTAACTAGGGCATTTCGATTCATCAAATCGCAATGTAGCAAAGAACGAGGGACATTCGCTAAGGCAAATTCCTTCAAATTATCCAAGCCTCGCTCAAAAGCAACCATTCCTGAAGGATAATTCTGTTCAAGTTTACGACGCCAACCATGAGTGCGTTGGGTTGGCTTGTCTCCCTCAACATCAAGCAGATACTCACTCCAAGTATCAAATTTAGCGGTCCCATCTTTGTCCCAATGCCCCACTCCGGAAGTCTCTTTGAGATCTACAGTCCGTAAAGCCTCCAGCGCATTGACCAGATCCGGAATGATGCCTTGCCAAACCTCAATGGCTACTTGCTCAAGCGGAATTCCATGTGCTCTACGAGAGATAGCAAAGTAGCCATCCTGTATCTCCCCAACCTCAAAGACCTCGGGAATGGGGAGTTCAGTTGAACTAAACCTAGCCGCCCAGCAATCTTTTTGAAAATCTTCAATGTAACGCCCAAAGCGGATTGCATATTCCCTGTCTTCAACAAGGTATCCGAAACAGCGAGACCAAGCGCCCTCACCGATCAATGTAAGCTGTTGTGGCTCAGCAGAAAGATGGCTTCGTAGAAATTGCTGAGCTTGTTTTAAGGATACCGATGACATCGTTTTAGAAGTAAAGAAATTCAGTAAAATTAGAGAATTTTTGTGGACTTGCCAAACAACTGAGTAACGTAGCGAGGCTGTTGTGACTGTTATGACATCCACAAGAACGGTTCATTTCATGGACGAATTGAGTCAATTATACCAGTTCTTTGTCAAGATTAGCGAGAGGGCAGGTTTGCGGTGCAAGGGTGGAGGGATTTTGCAGGTATTGTTGGCACTGTCAGGAAAAGCGACTTTAAAACCTGACTGTGAATCCAGATGGGAGGATTGGGCTAAAATGAGGCGCTCACCTGAGATCATTGTAGAACTATGCAGATGAAGGCAGCTCTCATCACCCAGTGAGACCAGTAGAAAATCCTATGGACGTGAGCATCAGTAAAGAGTGAAAGACTCCGTTTGAACAAGATGATCATGAAGATTGCCTCGGTCCCACGGATAGGATTCCCAATCTACATATTATAAGATTTGTTTCCAAGAAGTTCCAGATCCTTTACTTATGGGTCAGTGAGCTAGTCTCTAGTTAATTTTTTACCAGCACAGTTTGAGAAAAAATTTAGTAAATTCAAATTAAATTATTGATAAATTTGTTAAAAATTTAAAAGCGTGATTCTAAAAAATATCTTTTTAAATTCGTTTCAAGAACCTATGTTTCTCTCTTCCAAAAATAAACCAAATTGATTTCTCTTGGTGCAACATGATTTCAAGGCACTCTCTCAGAATTTTGATTCTGATCCTGATAGGGAATATTCTCTCAGGCCCTCCCAGCTGGGCAAAGTCGCCCGTCGAACTCAATGCTGAGTTTGAGTCAGCCTATCTTCGCTCCGAATTGGAGTTTCTTGAAGATCCCTCAGGATTGATGGAATTGGAACAAGTGCTTAGTTCAGAGAATAAGAGGCGCTTTCAACCCAACGGAGAAAACGTTTTTAATCAGGGAAATACTAACTCAGTTTATTGGTTGCGTTACAGTGTCGCTAATCCTACCGCCAATTCTATTCACCTAATATTCAGTATTGATAACATCTATGGATCCCTTGAACTCTACGGTTTGAAGACAACTGGAGAGAGTTTCTTGGTTTTCAAGAAATCAGCCCAACAACTTGTCAAGGAAGGAGCAACAACCTGGGATCTTCAGAACACTTCAATATCGGTAGGTGCTGATCAGCAAACAGAATACTACTTGCGTATTGAACCAAATCTGATTCTACGAGCAGAAATTTCGCTCTGGGAGCCAGCGGCCCTAAGACAGCATTTTACTGATAAATACAATCTGCTGAGCATTAGTTGGGGGTTCATCAGCTGTAATGCATTTTTCAGCCTTTTGTTCTTCTTTTTTCTCCGCGATAGGACCTATTTATTCTACGGTCTGCATCTCCTTTTTTTCATCTTCCACCGAATGCTCACCAAAGGTTGGTGGATCACTGAATTTCCAAGCCTCGATTGGTTCAACTGGGTGCGAATCTATGTTGTTGGATTAACAATCGTTACCATTTTACTCTTTTTTTCAAAAGTCCTGGATCTAAAAGATAAACACCCGATTTCGCACAAGATCATCAGATCAGCTGTCTTCTGCATGCTTGGAATCTCATTCCTAGTAGCTTGGCTAGAGCCAAATCAAGCATTTCGAGTGTTTATGACCATCTCAGCAACTTCCACCATATTTCTACTGATCCCTTACAAGGCTTGGAGAACTGGAGATAAGAATGCTCTTTTCTATTCCTTAGGCTGGGGAATCCTATGCTTATCAACATTAATAGGAACCCAAAATGCCATGGGACTTTTGGAGTTTCCGACTTCTATCTTTTTTGTCATGGAGTTGGGCGCTTTTTCAGAGTCATTGTTGTTTTCAATTGCATTGGCATTTCGCGTTCCTCAGAACGTTAAGGAACGCCAAAGGGCTCAAGAGCTATTATTAAAACAAATGCAGGCGACTGAACACTTCAAAAATCAGTTTCTGGCGAACACCTCCCATGAGTTGAAAACACCATTGCATGGCATCATGGGCCTCACAGAAAATCTGCTCACAGAAGCTCGTCAGCGAGGCATGCAGCAGATGTCTGAGACACTCCATTTGATAATCCAAAGCGGAAGACGCCTGAATTTACTTATCAATAACCTCTTGGATCTCACTGCATTACGAGAGCACCGATTAGCTCTAAATCCAGAGCTATGCTACCTGCAGCCGCTTGTGCGCTCGGCTGTTGACCTGATCAACGTACAGTTTTCTGCCAAAAAACTCCGCATTGAAAACCAGGTATCTGAATTCGTTCTCCCTGTTCACGCCGACCCATCAAGGATAGAGCAGGTTTTCCTGAATCTCCTTTACAATGCCGGTAAGTTTACTTCACAAGGACGAATTCAAATTCGGTCTGCAACAGATGATGAGAGTTTGCGAACCGAAATTCATGATTCAGGGCCTGGAGTCGATGATGGCGATCGTAAAATTATCTTTGAAGCCTTCGAACAACAAAACTCAGCCGTGACAGAAGGCATTGGACTGGGTTTGGCGATCTCCAAGGAAATCATTGAGGAGCACGGAGGTCAAATCGGAGTAGAGCCTTCCCCTCTGGGTGGGGCGTGTTTCTGGTTCTCTCTACCACTAGCGCAACCATCCCAAATCCCTTTGACAGAGGATGGGGCAAATGAAAAATCTGGTAACCAAATATCTTTTCCATCTGCCATCTCATCTGATTTAAAATCCAGAGGGAGTATTTCCATTTTAATTATCGATGATGATCCAGTAAATCTGCACATCTTGACAGGTATGCTCACAGAGACTGACTGGACCTTTACCTGTTGTAGTTCTGGTCAGGAAGCTCTTGAGTTGATGAATCAAACCACAGGCTTTGATTTGGTATTACTGGACCTAATGATGGATGGAATGGACGGAATTGAACTTTGCACAATTCTTCGCCAACAATTTGCAAAAGAGGATTTGCCAATTCTCTTCCTGACTGCACTGACTCGGACCGAGGAGCTTACCCAGGCTTTCGAAGCCGGTGCAAACGACTATCTTACAAAGCCAATTCAGAAAGCAGAATTGAAAGCAAGAATTTCTTCACAGCTGGAACTCGCTCAATTGCGCTATTCAACTTCGCAGGCTATTCATGAAAAAAGTAAATCCATGAGAGACCTGCTCGCTCAGACCATGGAGGTAGTAGTTCATTGCTGGGAGGATTGCCAAGGAAAGGATCAAATTTCTTTAGCTCAGGAATCCAAACTTTGGGGAGCTTACCTGGATAAGACCAATGGGGTCTGGCGATCACCCGGAATTAGACAGTACCTCTCAGCCTCTTCTATGCCTAAAAGGCCTCGCTGGCGTAAAGTTGCCCAAACTGTTGAATTTCTCCAGGCTCAACTTCCCAAGGATGATCCCCACCAACAACAACTTTCAGAGTTACTTGGAGAAATCTACGAGAAGTCTCAACAGGAAGGTCGTAATTCATCAGAGACTTAATGCCTTCAGATCCGACTAAAATCCCATCATTCCCTCTATTCCATCCAATCTGCAAAGAAACTTTGAATCTGAAATAGTCGAATCTCTTTGATTAAATTTTTGTATATATTCAAATACTTGCTCTAAATTCACTCAAAATACTCTCAATCTTTGCTGGCAAAAATTTTGGGGCAAACTAATGTCTTGTTGATCACTTCAATCGAAATTAATTTTTCTCCTTACAGTCGCCCCATGGTTGTCCAATACAAAAAAGCTGACAATCAATATCAATTCAGTATCCAGGGAGAAGCATCTGAAAAGGAGGTAGAGGCACTTCTACAAAGATTCAAGGAATTGCTTCACCCTGAATCATGCTTACGAGTAAATCTTGTTTTGGATTGTACGGACTATCTGGGGAGACGTTATGAAGAACCAATTCATCCAGAGGGTGGCGAATCCTGAATTTGCTTCCATTAGGGGAATCCAGCTTCTTTTCCAGTCCGACTTACAACAAAAAATTTAGGAACCAGATAGTTCCAAGTGTAAAAGGCGGGATGCCAATGAATTCATTGCCGTATCAGGTTTCTTGCCGCCGCAAAAGAACGTGCTTTCTCATCTAGCAAAAGTGGCGTGAGAAACTCTGACAGTAGAATCTCTCTCAGCATTGAAAAGGAGAGCACGATGTCACTTTCTCAGCCGTTGAATCCAACCAAAAAAAAATCCGAAGCCCACCCGATGTCTTTTCGATTTCGTGATTGGGAAAACATCAAGGTTCATTTGATCTTCTCGGCAGGTCGTCTTTCGCCAGAGTTGTTTGATTTGTTGCTACGATGTCTAGGTCACCGAAAGGAGGAACCTCAGATCTGCTTGTTATTTTGGCTGGCCACGTACAATCCACCTTTGTTTCATTTGATCTTGGGAATTCGTCGTTTATTGCTCAGCCCTCTTCAGTTGATCAAATAAACTCTGAAACATCATTAAACTCATTCTCAACTTGAAACAACATCAACAGCACTCCTCTCAATCCAATTTACTTTTTGAACAGTAATAATCATGACTCACTTTCCTGACAGGGTTCTCCCAAAACAATCTCGTAAAGCTGAGAGTAAACGGCCAAGTCGTGAACAGATTGAAGATCAAGTGACTAAGTTCCTACAACAAGGTGGCGTGATTCAGCAGCTTCATCCTGAAAGAGCCCAAAACAATGGTCTTGCAGAGATCGGTTCACAAATTGATTTGAACATTCAGGGTTTGAACGAGGAGGCTCGGTTGAATCTGGATAATTTCAACAAATAGTTGAGCAATGCAGAGATTGATTCTTAGTCAACTAATTTATGTGTTATCTCCACTAATTCGAGTTTTTCCTTCGCATATAGCCTCCAAACTTCAAACGAGCTTCTTTCGCAAGCTCCCCCAGTAAACTCATCACTTTAACGTATTTACCAAATCCCCCAACAAGCATTGGCACTTGAACTACCGCTGGAGGATGATTGGTTATCATGTAGCACACTTTCCTGTTTCAGAACTTTTTCTACTTTTGCAAATAAATCGATGCTTCAATCTTCTTCTCTGGAGGTAGAAATCGCGATCAAGACTAAATCTAGGTAAAATGCTTCAACAACCTTGAAAAAATATTTATCAGAAGATTTAGTTATCATCTAGAAAACTGACATTGTGAATTAAATTTTAATTCATCACTCTTCTTTAACATTTTCCTCTCCCTAGTCTCCTCTGAATTCAAAATATCTTTTGATAAGGGATTAAGTAGACGGTCGGTGCAACGGTCACTGACGAATTAGAAATTATGAGTGCTAAAGGAGATGTTTATGAGTGCTCTCAAAAACCTCTTTCATGGATTCATCAAGGTCGGTATTCTTTTAGTCATCCTGTTCTTGACTATAGCAGGAATCATCTCGGAAGGTACTGGGTTCGTAGTGGGAATTGCCTCCGCTGGCTTGTCGAGTATGTTCTTTGTGGTAGCCCTCCTGGGACAGAAGTCCTGATTGATCGGTCCCTATTTATCTCGTTTTGTGGCAGGAGAGTTTCAATCTTCTGCCAGCTTTCTTTCGACTCTGATAACAGTCCATTCCCGCTTAAAGCAAGCATCACCTCACACAATCTACTTCCCTTCAACGGGTATCCATTGTCCAGCAATCCCTGAAAGACCTTCGGACATTCGGCAAGATCGAATAGCATAATTTCGCAGCTCGCAGCTCTGGAATAATGTAGCGACCATTTGTGACGATCGCCCCAGTCATATTAGTATGGAAGAGATTTGCTTCTTCAAAGTTCGCCTTTACCAAATTCGTGTCTGAGAGATTTGTTCTTGTTAGCGTTGCTCCCAAAAGAGTCGCTGGAGAGAGGTTGGCCTTCGCCAAATCAGCATCTGTCAGGTTGGCTCCAGAAAGATTGGCCCCAGAAAGATCTGCTTCTTTCAGTAGGGTTCCCTTGAGGATTGCATTACTAAGATCAGCATCCCTGAGGGTTGCCCCTGAAAAATTCGCATTGGAGAGATCTGACCCCGAAAGATTGGCTCCCGGCAAATAACTGTGGGACAAATCGGCTCCTTGCAGATCGACTCCTGATAGGTTTGCGTTCTCCAGATTGCAACCTTCCATGCTCGCTGAAAACAAATGAGCCCCTTGCAAGTTGACCCCTGCCAGATTGCTATTGTTCCAATTCGAACCTTCTAAGTGAGCGTTTGCCAAGTTGGCATTGCTCAGATCAAAATTGATGAACTGGACCCCCGCCAAATTTCCACCTTCCAGGTTGCAACTCCGACACTCCCTATCTTCAGCAAGTCTCTTGGTCATGCTGTAGTCCATTGAAAGTCCCTGATCTGAGAGGAAGCCAAATAGAGCCACAAGCACGCTCACTCGGTAGTTTGCCATTTTAATCTCCGTGAACTAGTGGGAATGAAAAGGACGTCCAAATGCTCAAGTAATCACTTGCTGCCGAAATCTATATCGGGTAATTCGATTGATGGAGGTAGATTTCAAAACAGGAATATAATATGTGATCAATACCCTACCACGATCTTAGAATCAATTCAGCTATTCTCCTGAGTTTGATATGTGATTTAAGAGGAAATCTTCAGCATGGAAAGACGGGATAGTGGAGCTCAAGGAAAGAGAGAGAACAATCTCATATCCAGCCCGAATTGCTTACAAGGAAGCAAGGTAGAGTATTCTGCAATTAGGCTTCAAGTATTCACAGTGGTCTTCAGCCCATTAGTTTTATTGAATGTCAAACCATCTGCCGAACTAGATATAAACTGTACCTGTCGGTCTTTCGCACACCCTGTGTAAAAGAGAATCATTTCATCCTGATGTTCAATCGCAGATCCCGTGAAGACGCCCCTACTTTAATATTAGTAGAGTGCCGTTCCAGCCATTGTAATCTTCACTCAGTGCCTTCGCTTCAGCTTGGTCCTCCCAATGCACCAAGTCTGCACAAATTGCATGTCCCCAGTGCATCTCACCCAACTTCCCACTGAAGGGATTGTGTTGTCAAAACAGATGAAAATTTCCATGAAGTGGATCAAACCGTGGGTATCATTCATCCAACCCACAGGTGGTTGAAAATAGTAGTGTTCTCTCCATCGGAGTTGAGCTATTTCAGCTTTTTATTGAGCGATGTACTCTTAAACCAGTTGAATCTTTTCTTGATGCCGCTGTGCTTCGAAGCTCAAAACACTGCTCATTGATAAGTGAAACTCAACGAAGCCCAATAGCTTTTCCAAACAGCACCGTTATCCTGTTCTACCTCCAACATGTGCACCGCGTTCAGCAAGAAAAAGCCAGTTGCAGTGAGTGGAATCTGGGCTCGTCCTTCATCGTCCGTTCTGACCGTTTTCTCCTCATTTTCAACACCCCTATGAAAGATACGAATCTGAATGTCGGGGACTGGCTCCCCCTGCCAGAACAATCGCACGGGCAGGTTGGTGCTCTTTGTCAAGTAAGGGTTTTCTTCCGCTAACAGTTCCAAGGGCATCCCCACCAGAAAATCCTGTCCTTCAGCACTACCACCCAGAGCTAAAGCCTTGGCACATCGCACATAGTCTTCTCGAAAACCTAGATCGGGCAGACCACGTTCCTGGTGACGTTCCAACACACCTGTCAGACCTTCATATTCTATGAATCGCTCAAACTGTTCTTTTGAGTAGTAACGCATGTCATCTGTGCTCGAAACGTAATTTATAACTTGTAACCCGGGAGTACGCACCTTCATCGCAAAAGCTGGCATGTCTCCCTGCATCCCACTCACAGGACGTATTCCTTCTTTATCCAGAATTTGAAACTCTTCAAACCAAGATTTAATATAGGGCTGTTGGTTGCCCTTGAGATGCTGGCCGACTCTTAGTTTAATCTTCAAAGTATCGCCCACAGATACTGAGTGATTTTCTGGTTCCATCCAAAACTCATGAGCTTGGAGGGAATTTGACACTATCAAGGCTGCGAATAAGCCCAAGCACACTAGTTGGAGAATTTTCATGAATTTCCTCGGTTTTTTTGACAAACTTAAAAGTAATTGGGTGGTTCGAGAAAGCCCTCAGCGGATAAAGCAAGCATTCCTTCTTTTGATAGCCTCAGCTTGTTTGGCACTCCTCCCAAGCCAACTGATAGCCCATGAAATTCGCCCAGCAATCGCGACCTTTGCAATGCAGCCCAACGGTGACTATTCCATCACGGTCAGTCTGAACTTAGAAGCAATTCTTTCCGGTATCGGGGCCGAACATGAAGACACTGATGACTCTCCAAATGCGGAGCGCTACAACACCCTGCGAGGGCTGACTCCAAATGACTTGCGTTCAGCATTTCAACCATTTGAAACAGAGTTTCTCGAGGGAGTGACCCTGCGCTTCGGTGATAACATTGCGCAAAGTCCACAGATTGGAAAACTCAAAATTCCAGAGATTGGGGATTTGGAGTTGGCTAGGATTTCTGAATTGGTCTTGACTGGAGTAGTTCCTTACGGCGCTGAGAGCTTTATTTGGCAATGGGAAAAGGCCTTCGGATCGAGTGTTATTCGGGTATTACCTCAAGGAGAAGGGGAAGGTGTCTCCTTCTGGCTACAGAATGGTAATCCGAGTGAGCCGATCTCTCTCGCAGGAGTTGACCAGCGGACTCGCTGGGAGCAATTTCTGGATTACATCATCATTGGCTTTGAGCACATTGTCCCCAAAGGTTTGGATCACATCCTATTTGTGATTGGCATCTTTCTGCTCAGTCCACACTGGAAACCGCTACTGACTCAGATCACTGCATTTACGATCGCCCACTCCATCACACTTGGACTAAGTATTTATGGAATAGTCCAGTTGCCATCCAATATCGTAGAGCCATTGATTGCCGCTTCCATTGTTTATGTGGGAATCGAAAATCTCTTCACTCAGGAACTACAGAAGTGGCGGGCTGCCGTTGTCTTCGCCTTTGGACTGCTCCACGGCTTGGGCTTTGCGAGTGTTCTCTTTGAGATCGGCCTTCCACGCGATGCGTTTCTCGAGGGATTGCTAGCTTTCAATATTGGCGTAGAATTAGGACAACTTGCAGTGATCGCAGTAGCTTTTGTTCTCGTTGGGTTCTGGGGAAAAAATCAGCAATGGTACCGGCCCTGGGTGATTGTCCCTGGCTCCCTCGTGGTATCGGTAGTTGGGGGTTGGTGGTTTCTAGAGCGTACAGTACTAGCCAGTTGAAGAGTATTGAAGCTAACTCGATTGTTCAGATCTGACTCCGAGGCAACTTAGAAAACCGAAACTCTGGTGCTGACAAGCGTTCTGTCGGCCCAATCCAGGATAGCTACCAACAATCGGGGTTCACGAATACCCACATGCTACGATTATGCTGAGTTGAACAGTTCAAGATAAAAGAGCCAGAAGCATAGGCAGCATTATCATTTTCTTACCAAACCCTGGCCAAGGAAATACAGCTTTCCTCAATCTCATCATGGCGATGCAAGGGATCGGTGGTCCAAGGCGCAAAAAGCACTAGGCCCAGAATCATCAATCCTTCAGCTTAAATCGGCCTCTGCGGTCCCATCATCCTGCTACAGGCAGGCATAGCGGCTATTCCACTGGGAACTTTCTGATAGCCATACTCCCAGGTGAGTTGACTTTCCACTCGATACAACACTCGTGACAGATTAGCCAAAGGACATGAATCTGCCAGATCAAGAACACGGCCCCAGTGAGCACTGACAGGTTTGTTCTCTGGTTGTCTTGGAGTGTAGTAAGGATTGCTCCTCGTGATTTTGCTCATGGCCCCTTGAACACTCCGCTGATTACTCCTGATCATAGAATTTCCACCCGCAGCACCCAAGCGATAGACCTGGTCAATTTCTTGGAAAACGCACTTCCAGTCCGGAACGTCAATTGATCGAGTTTCCAACTGACTCATAGCAGTGGTATGAGGATTGACTGATGGCAATTTTGTTTCCCAGTTCAACACAACTTGGCTCAGTGCCAAAGCAGATCACCTGCCAGGCTTAGCGCAGAAAATAAATTTTTGACTATTCGATAAACCTTTCAGAACTTTGGTCAAAAATTGCTTCAAAATTACTCTGATTTTCTGCTAAATTACCATTTAAATTGCAAATATTTGAAAAGTAATGGGCATAACTTTTCATTTTTTCTTTAATTTTTGAAGGAGAGAAAAATGGATTTCAAACCAAAGAAAAGATTTCCGAAGAAGGAGTTGAATTACTGGCTTCGCAGAAATTTCGCTTGGGATCACAACAAGTGGAGTGAATTACTAAATGACCTGGAACAGCAGGGTTTTACAGAATGGGTCAGTCATGCTACTGGAAGAGACGCCCTTGGCTTATATCTGGAGACTAATCGCCTGACCGCCTAAACCCTTGGGCAATGTAGACAGCCAATACAGGACAGTTTTATCGAAGTTAGTCCGGTCTCCGGGCCTGTTATTGATAAAGATAACCAATTGCTCGAAGAACTCCCTCCAAATGAAAGGTTTGGATAGATCTCACTCGGATCGGCTGGACACAAATGATCTGATCCATCAGACGGTTCAGATGGTAAACATCCCCCAGTGCTTGCTGCAGCCGATTCAAGAAAGATTGCAAGTTGGCCACCGTGATCCTGTGGTAGCCCATACTACAGAAAACAGAGCCACCCATCATTTCGTAGCGCCTGCCTGATCTCTTGTATTGCATGATGAACCTTCGCAATACTGCAGAGGGTGAAGGCACCCACTAAGAGCTCGGATCTTTCAAGTTTCATTGGTAAGGATTTGCCTGAGAGCACATGATGCTGGCCGGGAAATGAGACTTCCTGAATACGTTGCAAGGTTTACGGAGCCATCTAAGGATTCACATCAACCGCATACACCACGACAAGATTCTAGGAACAGAAGGAAGATTCAGTTCTGTCCCGAAGCCAATCTTAAGCACTCTACCTCGGACCCAATGCCCACACTGCTGCCAAAGTGGAAGCAGATATTTGCTAGATATCGCCCCATCGCAGAAGCACGAGAAAACGTGCTGGGAGTCGAATTGTTGAATCGACATCAAACTCGACGGATCTTCATTCGTTGCTTGGTAGGCTCAAACGAGTTGGGCAGACTTCAATCACAGGATCTACCAAGGTATTCATAATCTCTTCAGTATTAGCTAAGAAGTCTTCATAGATAAACAAAAAATCCAGAACTTCTGCGTAATACACGCAAGAAGCTTCCAGGTTGGCTAATTCACTGGCATTGAGACGACCTGTGCTCTCTAGAGCAGACTGAATACAACTCGCACGAAACTCTTCAATATCTGCCTCAGGCCAATCCAATTCATAGTCCGCTGCACGATCATGGGCATCAGTAAAAACGCGATTATCAGGAAAGTCTGTCTCATTTAGTTATCTCCAAAACGGTTGAGATAGGCTGACAGGAATCCGAAGCAACTGGCCACTCTCCAACCTATTTGATTTCAATCCATGACCTTTAATTGAACCTCGTTCTTTCGCAGAAATGGCAATGTCCACGGTGGATCGTAGCGAGCGGTCCGTATCGAACCCACCACAGCGATTCCTTGCTTCATGGCCCACTGCCTTAACTCTTGCTCCCTCTCTTGTAGATCTTGGGTTCCCATTCGTCCACTGAACTGCAAGACTACCATTTGCTCAGGGGGGATCTCCCTCAAATTCACTCGCTGATCATTGGGAACAGGGGCCGACTCCAAGTTCCACTTGGAAGGCAGACTAAAGGCCATCCGCCACTGATTCGGCTTTTTGCCCTGATCCATCTGTACAGGGGCCGTCATTGCAATATTCTCACTGGCTGCTTCGGCTTTTCCTGCCATTTGAACGGAGGAAGATCGTGAGAGATTATTGCCAAAGATATAATCTGCCAAAATTCGAAAGCCATCCCCCGATGCTTCGTCAAAATCTTCTTCCTCCATGAAGACCTCGGCCACTAGGTAGGAGGCATATTCACGAATTTCAAAACTGCCTTCCTGCATCCGTGTTTGATAGGCTGGTTCTTCCAAAGCCCGCACCCCAACTACTGAGCAGGCTGACAGAATCAGGTTTATCATCAGTACAACTCCAAGTGAACGAATGAAAAAATTTAAATGCATGTGCAAATTCATTGTAGATTTGTTTATAGATTGTTGACCACTCACCATAATTCAGGATTCTGGAGTACCCCTGCGATCCCTTCTGCAGCCACTTCTAGTAGTAGTTCTCCCTTGGCTACAGTTGCCACAGAGGGATTCCCGATCACACCGTTTGCTGACACCTCCTTGAAAGAAACCCAACGTGAAACCCCAGATCCATAGAAGGGAGTATCTGGTGGTCCGTCAGCCAGAGACAGTCTGGCCTGATCTACCAACTCGGGTTCTAAGGCCAGCATCATCGAAGTTTCCGCTTCTCCAGCGTGACGCACATTTTGCTGGACTTCAAGGATCTCCGCAAACTTCTCAGCAACCTCTGGTAGTGTCCAATAGGTTCCAGAAACCACTCTCAAACCATCCAGCTCTTTCACCAACTCCGAACAGATTACGTTCAGAGCAGCAATGTTTCCACCATGGCCATTGAGAAGGAAGATTCGTTGAAAACCATGATGACTAATGGAGCGACAAAGATTCTTCAACAGTGCATGAAAGGTCTCAAAATCGAGGGTTAGCGTCCCACAAAAGTCCATATGATGTTCGGCAAGACCGCACCAAACAGTCGGGGTAACCAATATTGGCTGATGTGTGCAAACTTTCATCGCAGCCCGGCGGGCCACCTCTGTTGCTAGTGAGGCATCTACTTTGACAGGGAGATGTGGTCCATGTTGCTCCATCGAGCCAACCGGAACAACTACGATAGCATTTACAACTGCCAGAGATTTCAATTGAGGAGACCTTAATTGCTCCCAATGAATTTGCTCTTTCATTATTTACTTCCTCAAGACGTTCGATTAAAGATTAGTGAAGACAACAACCATTTTGCGACATTTTCTGACAAACGCCAATCACTTCGAAGAAATCCGTTTTTTGATTGACACCAAGTAGTTCTCTGGTTATACCTCCCTCCACTCACTATCCTGTAAGCTATTTTGGTAAAGCCAAATTATTTATTTTGTAATTCCACTGACAGCTGGCTGCAGAAATGTGAATGGGACTCTAAGGAGAGAAATACATTTCAATGAAAGCCTGATTTACAAAGAAAGTGAGCCTTTCGGGGGAAGCTGCTCCCCAAGTTTTCATACTCTTTACAAGGATAAGATCATGATGAAGAAATGGTTGACGATTGCTGCGCTTGCCTTGGTCGGTTGGGCAGCTCCCATGTCTGCTCAAGCTACCGATGTAGAATTAACTGGCTGGCCCTATCAAGTTGACGTGGTCCGTGAAAATCTCGAGCGCTTCTCTAGCCAGTCCGGCTTGAGCGCAACCTTCAATCCCTTCCCAAGCAACGAATATCACACCAAGATGGTCTCGAGTTTTGCCTCTGGAACCAACTTTGATGTGGTCTATGTGCGCGATAGCTTCTTAGCTGAATGGGCTGCAGCCGGCTGGATTGTTCCACTGACTGGCCTCCCCGGGGTAGATGAATACATGTCAGATCTGCCTCAAGGGATCATTGATCAGATGTCTTTTGAAGGTGAAGTTTACGGACTGCCCTACTACTCAGGAAATTCTGTATTTGTCTATAATGACCGTTTGATGAAACAGGCAGGGTTGAACGCTCCGGCTAGTACGTGGAACGAGCTAATGAAACAAGCTCAGACCATGAAAGATAAGGGTGTTATGGCAAGTCCCATTGTGATCGGGCTGGCAGCAAACGAAAATTCAATTTTGCGAACTTTGGAAATTGTTGCAGCAGGATTTGGCGGGCGCTTCTTCAATGACCAGTTGGAACCTGTCTTTCAAGAACCCAACAGTGGGGCCCGCAAAGCTTTAGCCTGGATTGCTGACGGTATCGAGAGTGGTCTCATTAACCAAGCTTCAATGAGTCAAGGAGATGGCGAAATCGATCAGTTCATGCGCTCTGGTACTGCAGCGTTTAGTCTTGTAACTGACTATGAGATGAAAGTGCTCAACGACTCTGAGCAATCGAATGAAGCAGGGAATATTATGAACTCCCTGGTTCCTGGTTCTAGCGATGCCACCAGCGGCACCATTGGCTACGTACGCCTATATTCGATCACATCGGAGGCGGACAAAACTCAGGCCTGGGAACTGGTTAAGTTTTTAGGTGGTAAGGACGCAACAGGTGTCTATTATGTTCCAAAACGATGGGCCCTAGAGTTTGGTCTTGGCTTCTCTCCAGCTCCCCTTTACAAAGATGAGGACGTACGCAATTCCATTTCAGGTTGGATTGATCCCGATCTGCTCCAAGAACAAGCCAAGTACGCGATTAATCGTGGCTATCGCTTTGTTCCCTACTTCTCAGACTGGGAGATTGAAGCTTGGGCTGGTTTTCAGGAAATTATTAATGGTGGAGATGCTGATTCCATCCTCGAAGAGTTGGCTGAGAACTGGAACGAGTTGAAGTCGGAATACTGATTTTTCCAATTCCAACTTTGATTCTACATCAGCAATGGGGGCATTCGGGCAGAATGCCCTACCTACAATGACTAAAAATCCCTCCTCTGAAATTCCACAAGGAAGATTGGCTTTGATCTTCAGTGCTCCAGCGCTGCTGATCCTTGCTGTGACTGTTCTGGTCCCCTTAGCGTACGCCATCTATCTCAGCTTTCATCGCTACAACCTCAAGCGAGCTAAACGGCCGTTTGCAGGCTTCCGGAATTATGAAAAAATCCTGACAGATGACAAGTTTTGGGATTCCCTAGCAACGAGCTTTATTTTTGCGGTGAGTGCGGTTGCGGTGATCACCGTTGTTGCTTTCTTTCTGGCATTACTACTAAATCAAGATTTCGCTGGCAGAGGTATTTTAAGAGCTCTTTTGTTAATCCCTTGGGCCATTCCTGATGTAGTAAATGCTTTGCTTTGGAAGTGGTTGCTGCATCCAGCTTTTGGAGTAATGAACGCTCTATTTCAAATGGGGGGCATCATCGATCAATATGTTGCTTGGTTGACAACAATGCCAAGCGCAATGATCTGGGTTATTATCGCCTACTCATGGAAGAACATCCCACTGGCCACACTACTAATTCTAGCGGGCTTACAAACGATCCCTAAAACACTTCTTGAAGCCGCAGAACTCGAAGGAGCAAATGCCTGGAAACGTACCCAATACATTACTTTGCCCCTACTTCGTCCAACCCTCACCGTTGTTCTGATTTTTGAAACTATTTTTGCACTTAAAGTATTCGACATTATTTATGTATTGACCTCAGGAGGACCGGGCAAGTCAACCACCGTTCTTGGTTGGAGTATTTACATCAACACATTCAAGAAGCTTGATTTTGGCACTGGTAGCGCCCTAGCCATGATTCTAGGTTTATTGACTCTTTTCATAGCGATTGTCTTTTATGCATTTCTGGATCGCGGAGAAAAGCAGTGAAGCGTAAAAATTTAACCCGCTACATCCTACTCTATCTTGCTTCTGCACTTTTCTTGGTCGTTTTCATCGGCCCTTTCCTGTGGCTGGTAAGCTCCAGCCTCCAACTGGAACGTCAACTTGTCAAAGTACCTATTGTTTGGTTGCCCGATCCCCTAAGCTTAGCCAGCTACAAAGAAATTTTTATGGGGGCTTTTTTTGATGAGGCAGTAGTTTCTTCTCACAAGATTAGTTCTTCCTATCAGTCTAGAATTTATCTAGGCTCCTTCCTCAACAGCGGAATCATTGCCTTCAGCGTCTCTTTCTTCAGTGTCGTCTTTGGAGCCTATGCAGCTTATCCTATAGCTCGCTTGAATTTCCGTGGTCGATATACCCTGCTCTTCTCAATCCTAGTTGTTCGTCTTGTACCCGCCTTGGCACTAGCGATTCCAATAGTGCTCTTCGCCAAAAAAATGGGGATGAATGATAACCTGGTGACACTGATTCTTATCAACATGTCATTCGTTTTACCCTACACGATCTGGTTGCTGCAAGCCTACTTCAAAACAATTCCTACGGAATTGGAAGACGCAGCTCGAATGGATGGTTGTAATCGCTTCCAGGTTGCCAATAAAATAATTATTCCTCTCTCTATTCCAGGTCTAACTACTGCTGGCATCCTTGCCTTTCTCCTCTCATGGGGAGAGTTTCTCTTTGCCTTATTGATCACCGAGACCGAACAATCTTTCACCAGCACAGTAGTTGCCGCTATGTTTGCCAATGACGTTGATGTCAACTATGTCACCATCATCGCTGCTGGTGTGCTTGCAGTGATTCCCCCCGTAATCTTTGCGCTCTTCTTCCAAAAATACATCATCAGCGGTCTGCTTTCTGGAGCAGTGAAAAATTAAAATAACAATTTTAAAAAGCTAATTCTGGCCAAGCATCAATTCCCAATGTGTGAAACAGTAGCCGAAGATTTCAAAGACTCACAGCAGGGATCCAATTCTGATGTAATCCCGATTGCAGCTTACTTGGACAAGCTTAGCCAGCTAGAGTTGGGAGAAACGCTGTGAAGCGCAATCAGGTCATTCGCTACATTCTGCTTTACCTTGCTTCTGCGCTTTTCCTAGCGATCTTTGTCGGTCCCTTCCTCTGGATGATTGGTGCGAGCTTACAACTTGAAAGACAGTTGGTGCAGGTTCCTGCCTCCTTTTGGCCAGATCCTGTGAGTCTGGCTAGTTACAAAGAAATTATTTACGGAGCCCTGTTTGATGAATCCTTTGTTTCTACCGAAGAAAATAGTTCCTCATACCAAGCCCGTATCTATCTTGTCTCCTTCCTAAACAGCGCAATCATCGCCTTAAGTGTTGCCTTTTTCAGTGTCGTCTTCGGGGCCTATGCCGCATACCCAATTGCGAGACTGAACTTCCACGGCAAACATGCTTTGCTCTTTTCAATCCTAGTTGTCAGACTCGTACCGGCCTTAGCCTTGGCTGTTCCGATTGTTCTATTTGCCAAGCAAATGGGGATGCATGACAACTTAGTGACCTTGATTTTCATTAACATGTCTTTCGTTCTGCCCTACACGATCTGGCTGCTACAAGCCTACTTCAAAACTATTCCCAAAGAGTTGGAGGATGCAGCCCGCATGGATGGCTGCAATCGGTTCCAGATCGCCAACAAAATTATCATTCCTCTCTCAATTCCAGGTCTGACGACAGCGGCTATTCTGGCCTTTCTACTATCTTGGGGTGAATTTCTTTTTGCTCTCTTGATCACCGAGACCGAGAAATCCTACACCAGCACCGTCGTCGCAGGAATGTTCGCCACAGACCTCAATGTCAGCTATGCTACTATCATCGCAGCTGGGGTACTTGCTGTGATTCCTCCTGTTGCCTTTGCGCTATTTTTCCAGAGATACATTATCAGTGGCTTGCTCTCCGGTGCGGTCAAGAATTGATGTGACATTTTAATATCTCCCGAGAAGTGTTTCTACTCGGTCCGTTACCTGCCTGCTTTCCATCTTCATAACTACTCGATTTGAAAATATTCAAGATGCATAACACCTTAATTTTCATAAAATTGTAATTTTATTGAAATATTTTTGTTGGTTAAACATTTTCTGCTATTGCGCCAGGCTAAGCCCAGCTACTTTTTTTAGCTTAATTTGTCCTAAAAGACTGTAAAAAGCAAAAATCCCCCCCTGCCTTCTCTGCCGTTTGTTAACGTCTCTAAGCCATGCATCGACCAAATTTTTGATTCGATCATTTGAAATGAAGGCATTCATCTAATTCATATAGATATATTATTATAGACAAAATATAATATTTTTAATAAAAATTAATTTTTATGTTTAATAATAATAGTTATTTATAATTATTAATCTATAATATATATATTTTATTATTGACAGAAAACGCCTTAATTTGTAACATTATTGAAACTTAATTATTGGCACAGTTCACAAATGCTGCTCACCACTCTCCAAAGAGGCAACATGAAAGCTCTTCTCATCATCTTCACCAGTCTGATGCTCATCGGCTGTATTGAAGAAGGAACCATTGTCTATGACCAGGACTATCCAGAAGCTCCTACCGATAGTATCGGTGGATCCGGATCAGGAACTGATCGAGTACCTGGAGACGGTTCTGGAAGTGCCGGGGGAACATCTGATGGTTCTGGCTCAGGATCAACGGGAGGCTCCTCAGATGGTAGCGGGGTAGATGGTAGCGATACTAGCACCGGATCTGATGGTGGTACAACTACAGGTGATGGAAACGGTTCAGATAGTGGTGATAGCGGCTCTGGTTCTTCTGATGGTTCTGGCTCAGGATCAACCGGAAGTACAGGCGATGGAAATGGCTCAGGTGATGGCGCTACTGGTGATTCCACAGGCGGAAGTACAGACGGTGGGACTGGCACAGATGGCACAGGCACTGACGGTGGTGATAGCGGCAACGGTACTGGCACTGGTGATGGTGGCGGATCAGGCGACGGTGGAGATGGCAGTGACAATGGCACTGAGCTTGACGCTCCTACTGTAACGCTCACACCGAAAGAGCAGAAAATTGTTGTTTCATGGAGCCCAGTTGATAACGCAACGAGCTACAACTTGAGATGGCAGAACGCTGACGGAACAGAGAACATTATTAATGTATCCGCTCAGCAGGTAGCTAATGGCGCTGATCCAATCATGTTTGCTCATGCTCCACTTGTAGCAGACACTCCTTATACATACACTGTAACAGCAGTTGCTGCTGATGGTAGAGAAGAAGTAGGTACTCCACTTACAGGATCAGCATTGGCACTTGGCTGCAATCCTTCCACATATTCCCCAGAAGGACTTGTAGCTTACTACAACTTCGAGGGCAACTTGAATGACTCAGCTGGTTCATATGACTTGACAGCTACTGGTGATTCAATTGTTTACTCCAATGGTTGTGTAAACGGTAAGACTGGACACTTTGATGGTGACGGCGGTTACGGATACAATTTAGACTTCACAGATGAGAATGTTGCTGAAGTTGCTGATGGTAGCTTCTCTATTTCAGTTTGGGTCAACGCTGATGAAGATATGCACAAATGGGCTTCAGTATTCTCTACAACTGCTGTACACGAAAATGACGAACTTGAAGCCGATGGTTGGGGTAAAGGCTTCCAACTGAATGTAGACGGCAATATGCGTCCTCAATTGTTCGCTTGTAAGCACTGTGGCAACAACCAGAAATTGACTGCTCCAAATCAACTACAGTTGAATACATGGACACATTTAGCCATCACTGTAGATAACAGAACTGCCAAACTATATGTAGATGGTACATTGGTAGGAACTCATAACAAAATTGATACTGAGTTCAATCGTTTGAAGGTAGGTTTGAACCGCTACGGACAACAGCCATGGAAGGGTTATGCTGACGAACTAATGATATTTGGTGATGCGCTCACAGATGATGAGATGATGAGCATTTACAAGAACACACTTCCAGGCACTCCTGAGAATGTTACAGCTATCAATTGGACGGGCGACGCGGTAGTAGTTGGCTGGGATGCCGTAGATGGTACTAACAAGTACAGAGTCTATTACTCAACAGATGATACAGTTGGTGAGAACTCACCATACATTACTGTTACTGGCGGAACTGTTGTAAACTTTGACAATCTTACACAAGGACAAGACTATACATATGCGGTAGCAGGTGTAAGTCCACTTGGTGTAGGTGAACTTTCAGCTACTGCCACAATTACAGTAGATAGTGCTGAGCCAGTTTATGTAGACTAAAAAGTTGGCTCCCACTATGAAATGGATTATGTCAATACAAATCCGAGCTCCGTTTACAATCCAGCTTCATATAACTCACGCAACTTCCAAGTTGCTGAGCCGCACATGGGGGGACTTGCAACATTGTTTGTAGCTGCTGGGGACAAGGTTAAAGAGCATGGAATGTACATTAACCAATATAAAACGACTATTACTATTAATGATCCTGCTTCAACTTTCTATAAGCGACAGATTGATGTTGTTGACAAGCATGGAGGATGGAGCTACTTCAACTATACATTAATTACATTGGATCAGACTGAATTCAACAACTGGGCGCTCAAAACAGGCAAAATGGATTGCTGGGGACAGGCATTCAATACAATTGCTGAGTATACGGCTTGTAATCTAGAGTGGGTCCAAGCACAGAAGGACAAGTGGGTTACGGATTCGGGTGGTAGCAACAACAAGAAAATGTTGAATGACTTTATTCCTGTCAAGGATGGTTACTAAACCATTGAGGTTAAGAAATATAGAGGAAGCCAGCATTACAACTATTCCAAGTATGATGTTGTCCGTAACTCCACAATCGTTACTCAACAGTAATTAACAATTATTAACCACACAGGGGAGGAATTCGCATCTCTCCCTTTTTGTTTACTTTGCTCGCCTCTAAAATATAACCTCTTCTGCGCTCCTTAGAAAGTCTGCCTGCATTCCTAAGTTTTCCACTAAGATTGATCTGCTGCTTTCCTTTCTACATCAACAACGTTCTTTCCTTCTCCTTTCCGAAGAAGCTAGCTCAAAGGTCAGATGAGGTGTTCCTAAATCATTACAATCAATCCATGATTTTTCTGGCTTCCTGCTCTCATTTAGTGGCAAACTCAAGCCCATCATAATTGGATTATTGATCAATTCTTTCGCTTTGCCTCTACATGAAGTTTGAGAACCCATGAAATTAGCTCCTGAAGCCCAACTCTACCTGCAACTTCGTGCATCCTTGAACCTTCCCGATCTTCGTACGCTGAGCCCTGAGGAGGGGCGACACATCTCTGAGGAAACCAGCCGTCGATGGCAGTTGAGTGATCCACCTGCTGTGGAATCGGTGGAACAAAGGTCCTCTGATGGACCCAACGGGCCAGTTCCTTTGCGAATCTACCATCCGACAGGAAACCTGAAAGAAGAACTGCCTGGACTGGTTTTCTGCCATGGTGGTGGTTGGGTTTTTGGCAATCTCGATGGGGTGGATGGCCTCTGCAGGACGCTCTGCCACAACGCTCAAATGGTTGTGGTTTCAGTAGATTATCGCCTAGCCCCCGAGCATCAATTTCCAGCTGGGGCTGAGGATTGCTGGGCGGCTACTTGTTGGGCTGCTGAGAATGTGGAAATGTTGGGAATTGATCCACTTAAGCTTGTTGTTGGTGGGGACAGCGCTGGTGGAAATCTGGCAGCGGTAGTTGCTTTGCGTGCTCGTGATGAGGCTTTTCCAAAACTGGCAGGCCAAGTTCTGATCTACCCAGTCACCGACCTAACCCAGAGTCAGCCCTCCTATGAATCCTTTGCGGAAGGCTATCTGCTCACCCGAGATTCGATGAGTTGGTTCATCCAACAGTACCTTCCAAAAGGGGTGGAGCTGAAGACTCCCAAAGCTTCCGTGCTTTTTGCAGAGTCCCTTGTGGGTTTGCCGCCCACACTCTTAATAGTTGCTGGGTTTGATCCTCTCCGTGACGAGGGACTTGCCTATGCCCAGCGTCTTCGAGAAGTAGGTGTAGACGTAATTGAGAAAAACTGGGAAGGAATGGTGCACGGGTTCATCAACC
>JACLAC010011036.1_pt1 | contig 33478 bp, 35 predicted proteins | sample 8027881 | NCBI WGS metagenome assembly JACLAC01 (sample SAMN15725517, study PRJNA655200) | protist metagenome | isolation source: fluorescence activated cell sorting (FACS) single amplified genomes of... | place: Spain: Blaines Bay Microbial Observatory, Mediterranean Sea | collected 2016-01-19 | reverse complement strand
TTACCTCACAGGCGCAATTTGGGCTCAGTCCAAAAATAAATCTCCTCACTGTTTTAACACTTCTTTCTAAGCACGCGTAATGTCACCTTGGACGAAAGATTGGGCCCAGGCGCACGAGTAGCCTGGTATGTGTTCAGTGGGTCAAGGGTTTGATGCCACGAGTCCCAACTGCCCTTCTGCCTTAGACTGCCTTCCTTTTCGATTCGACGTTTGCGTTTGGCCAGGATGTTCTTGAGTGCCTGTAAGTGCTGTTCCTGGAGACTCTCCAGCTGGTGAGTGATGTCGCCGATCAGCTTCTCTGAGAGCAGGTTAGGATGAAAACGACTGGCAATCCACTTGCGTCCATCGATAGCTACTCTGGCAACGTCTAGGGGCATCTCTTTTTTCTAAACTTTCAGCACCAGTCGCTTAATCAGAACTTTCTAAAAAGATAGCCCCTTAGAAACATTCAGCGCATAATCATCTCAGTGATAGAAATATCTCTTTATCTGAATGATCAATGACTGGACTCTTTGGTTTCTCCAGTAAGACTTCAGCACAACAAGTTCTGCTAGGTGGTATCTTTTGATTTGGAGGCCATTTTGACTAACTTGGCGGAGAAATTCCTTTCACTGATAGAACTACGACTTAATTAGGTATTCTCTACTAACCAGCATACAATTGGGGTAAAGATGGAAGAATTCATGTCTTATGATCCTTGGCAAAACATTACTACTAGAAATGGGATCAAGGGAGATCTAATTATCTCTGCTCTCCAAAAGTCAATTAGACGAGGAATGACCGAGGAAGCCATAAGCTTTGGCTTTGAGATGTATATCACGAGTTCTCAATTCGAAGATAAGCTCTGGAGGAGATTACAGGCAATTTCTGTTGAAGATGTTGGCTTCGGCGACTTGAATTCTCCGATATTAATCAATTCATTGAATCAGATGAGGCAGAATTTCCCATACAATGACGGGGATCGTCCGTTATTTTTTGTACACGCAATTCGATATCTCGCTGCTGCTAAAAAAGACCGCACTAGTGATCATATGAAGAACATTGTCATTAATGAATTTCGTTATGGAAAGAAGCCAGTGATCCCTGACTTCGCCATTGATATGCATACTGAAGAAGGCAGAAAATTAGGAAGAGATTTTAAACACTTTCTAACGGTGGCGAGTCAAACGAACAACAACTTAGAAGTGAATGAAGATTTCAAAGAGAAGCTTTTAACGTTACTTCAAAAGATTGAAGATGATGACCAAGAGGAAGTGGCGAATCAATTTCGTTTCAATACTTGGCAACAGTAATCAAATGATTGAACTGACAATTCCTGAGTCAATACTGCTCTTGTAAACCTACTTTCTGCAAGTACACCAAGTCATGGCCCGATTGGAGCGAGTTGCCAAGCCCCTGTGAAAGAATATATTTGGTAGATGATTTAGATCATAAATTGTGACCCTCACTCGGAAGCTATTGTAGATCAGGAGTTCTCTGTGCAACTTATCGAGAGTCTTGCCTCAGATATCAAGAGTCATCAAGTTATTGATATACTGAGCTTAATGAATTTGACATGGCCTGACGATGACACAGAGAAATCAATAGATGAGAAAGTTGTAGGATTTTATGAGGATCATTCAGAAAAGATTTGCTACTGCCTCTACCAAGACAAAGAACTGGTTGGCTATGCGGAGTCAATCCCACTCACCATCAAAATTGAGAACAATTGTTTAGCGGTCTTAGGGCTTGGAGGACTCAACGTGCATCCAGGTTGGAGAAGGCAAGGATTCGGAAGAGTAATTTTAGAGGCGGTTTTCAAAAGGATAGACGCGAGTGAGTACCCCTATTGTCTTTTTCAAACAGGAATACCTCATTTCTACGAAAAGCTGGGCTGTAGGCTAATTGAGAACAAATTCGTAAATTCCAATGATCCAGTAGACACCACCAGAAATCCATTTTGGGATGAATACGCAATGATTTATCCGGCTACTGCTATTTGGCCTTCAGGAACTGTGGACCTCCTGAGAAAAGGGTTCTGAAAAAGGGGATCTCAAAAATAGAGGCCGTTGCGCTCTATGGAATTTTCAGTATGCGAATTTACGCCGCTTCTTTGTTCTGGTCCAACAAGGCTCGACAGGAAACGTCAGACCCTTGGGTGGTTCCCAGAGTATCATTTCCATGTACCCAACGACCCGGCATATGCTACAGCCTCTGAGCATTCGTTAATTCATGGGCAGATCCCCATCTGCAAGGATCGCTGAAAATGCCTCAGGTGGGTTCTTCCAGAAGGAATCTTTGCAAGATTCTCAGCCCCATCCAACCACTGAGGCGGATCGTAGCCACCCCAATTTGGATAAGCTACATCGATGTAGAACCATCCCAAATGTTTTACTCAGTGAATGATCGCTTCCAGACTAATCTCAGGGTGCTGAAAGTTACTGGTTTCAAGGAATTCATCAACACGTTTGATTGTAGCTCTAGAGCATCATAGGCATTTGGTAAATTCCATGGTGCCGCATGCATTGGAGTTCCGTTGCCTGTCCTCACTTGTCTGTATCTCATGGCCCACCTCTATCTCCTTTGAGAGAGAAATAGCTTTTGCAGATTCTACAGAAAAATCTGCTGATGCTCATTCTGCCTAGCACAACGGACAACAGACTCACAGATCAACAGGATCAAAGACAATCGAATCCAATTGGAAAGGGTATTGAATTGGTAAGCTTAGCTGACTTTACTCGAATGAAAACAAGCTGTGAATTGCCTGAGTACAACTCCACGCTCTGTCCAAATTCTTCAACGCAGGAATAGCCCCATCAACAACATTATGGATATGGTTGGCCCGTCAGAATCAAATGCACAAGGCCTGAGAGGGATTCAGCTTTGACATTTGGAAGCCGTCAATAAATGCTGATTAGACTACTTTTTCAGCAGAAGACCTTAACCCATCACCAAGGAGTGAAGATGAGCAATATAGGATTTCCCTGTAGCGAAAGTTGGAGGAAGAGGATGTATAAGAAAATGGTGAACCCGCTGTCACATGGAGTTAGTAAGCACCACTTACTAAAAGAAGCGCCCGAGTCTAAACCCTCCAATGAAGTGAGTCGATCCTGGGAAAATGCAACCCAAAAGGCACTATTCGACAAAGTTGATGATTGAAATTCTGATTGAAATAAAACCGTAGTGTAGCTCCATTTGCGACACTGATCTGGGTATCGTTTTTATCCAAGTGATTGAGCCCATAAACGAATGCCAAAAGTTCACGCGTACTTCTCTCTTAAAAACCGACCTGAAACTCAACAAATTACTGGGAAAATGCTTACAACAAGTGGCTGAGAAAAAGGTATGTAATTCATGAAAAAATTAATTCACTTGTGGAGTGCTTTGTTGATTGGACTTTTGGTTTCTGGCTGCTCCGGAAAGAGGGATCCATTTTATCATGATGACGAAAACAAAGGCGCTCTGAAAGCCAATAGAATCTCTGAGTACAGAGTCACCGGAGCGGATGAAGAGGGAGTGGAAATTACTGAGGTATTTGGTGTCCGCTTTGGAGAAGTATTCTCAGAAAGCAAACATGGTGGGAAATTGGCTGTGGTGATTCCTGATGTCAGCGCAACCCTAAATCCCGATCCCACAATTTGGGAATGGAGGAGAACAGATCCAGAAACCCAGTCCATCACATTTCAGCCACCCAGGCCCAACCCGCTCTTTTCTGAATACATCCTTCACTATGATAAAAGGACAGGGAGGATCATTGGCTTGGAGGGCTGGGCTACTAATGCCAGTCGGCAATGTGAATCTTTGCGGTCTCAATTGATTGAGGTTCTTGATCAGAAATACCGATTTAAGCAAGAATTCTCCGCTCAATCTGATGGATCTGCAATGGGGATAACTGAGGATGAGATAGAAATCGCTATCGGGTGCGATCAACTGAGACTGTTGTACTTCGACCTCAAACCGGTGGTGCATCAAATTGAAATTGATGCCAGTACGTTGTAGATGCGCAGACAGATCATCCTAAAAGGCCGCTTTATGTTTCAAACATGCGTTCTTGATGGCTTGTTGAATAACCGAGAATTTTGATTATTTTTCTCAAGTTGATTCTGCTTGGAGTTATCATTTACGTGTCCTCCGATCAGCAAGCCAGCAGTGAGGCAAATTCTAAAAATCCCAGCAGCTTTAACAGAGTAAGTGCCTAGGATTCTTCGAGCTTAATCAATTTGGCCGAGACCCCGACATCTGTTCAGGAATCAAGTGCACAACTGCGTTTCTAATAACGGGATTTTGTTTGGCTCCAGAAGAAATGTCCTTGAAAAGGGCCAGTATTTTCACGTTAGACCTATGGCCAGATCGTTCATGCAAATGCCTGGGATTTCCCTAAGTTGTTGGTAGTGCAAATCCATGTGGCGTCCCAGAGCGATCATGAAAATTCCATTCGACACCTGCCCGAATCATCTCCGCAAAAGCTCTCTCTTTGCTTTCATTGCCAACTAGATAATCATCCGCTCCGTTCTCAATCAAAACAACAGCCTTGGTGTTGAAGTCGTTTTCATACAATTTGAGAGGTGGCCTGATTGCGCAATTCTTTTCTGAATTTGAGTGAAAGAATCGGGTGCATCAGAGAGAATGGGAACCTTTACTCAAGCAATATGGTGGCTTCTATTATTTGTTGATAACGACCTGAATAGCACGAAATTTCGGGAAGGTTGCCATCAGACTATCAGACTGTAAGCAGGATGGTTTGGGAGGTAGAGTTTTGAATCGTTTATGAATCGTTATTACTATCTAGCTTTGATAGTCCTCTTCTTCGGGCTGAGTGCAAGCTGTTGGCTAGGCTATCAAATGATCGGAGCTACAGTTGATGAAAATGGCCTGCTTGTTGAGGTGTTTGCACTGATTCCCCTAGCTTGGTTTTTCTTGCTACTCGGCTTGATTACTGGGTTTTACCTAATATGGAAAAATGGGCGTGAATAAGAATTTAGAAGTCATCTGTATACTGGAATAGCAACTCTATCAACCAAGTTCGTCTACAGATTCGTCATACTTCATTGAAAACCAAGCTTATAGCCGCCAAATTTTAAGGGAGAAGAACAATAATGGGAAATAATAACGGGATTTCAACATCGACTTTTCACCACAACAGAAAAGGTTTTCAGATTACGAATAGGGAGCATGAGGTGCTTTCAAAAACTATTAAGGAAAGCACTGAAAAAGAATTGCTAGGCCAGATCTGCTATGAGTTGATCCGCGTTCGAATGAATACTGCAGCCACAGCTGAATTGCTCAAAAGCTTCCATCGATCCTTGGATAGAATTGGCTTTTTCCTCTTTCTAAATATGGTGCTCATGAGCCTCATCTGTTACTCCTTGTTCTTTCGGTAGAAAGCAATCGGAACCTGACTAGATAGATTCTTGACCCCTGAAATGGTGTCTTAAATAAGAAAACTTGGATAGCCCAAAAAGATGAAAAAAACCTCTGTTTTGAGAGAGTATTGAAAAGTTGTGATCCAACGCTAACTATTTTGAGCGGCCTGCAGGTCCAAGCAAAGTGGTAGCATGATTGATGAGCTATCCTTAACTTTCAATCAAGCTGGTTTTTTGGCAACTGTGGCCTTTTTTGCAGGACTAGTCCGTGGTTTTGCTGGCTTTGGGATGGCAGCATTCTTCATGTCATTGTCAGTGCTCATCCTTCCTCCCATCACGTTGATCCCTGTTTGCTGGGTAATGGACGCCGTAGCTTCAGCAATTTTGGTCCGCGGCAGCTTGAGTGAAGCCGACCGCAGTGTCGCCTTCCGCATGGTCAGTGGAGTGGTATTCGGACTGCCCATTGGATTGACACTGACAGGATGGTTGCCCGGGGACGATTCTCGTCTTGCAGCTTTATGCTTAATAATCACCCTTGCGTTTCTTCAATTGGCCCGGTTCCAAGCCTCATTTCTCAGAAGTAAGCCTAGATTGTTCGGTTCTGGAATATTGGTAGGGTTCGCAGCGGGTATCGCCTCCGTGGGAGGCATGGTTGCAGCGCTCTGTGTGTTGAGCCAAGACCGTCCTATACGAGTGATTCGGGCCACGTTGATCCTGAGTTTGGTTCTGATCTCGTGTTTATTGCTTCTGTGGCTTGTAACATTCGGTATGATGGATTGGCTGGCCCTCAAAAGAGGAGTGGCGTTGTCCTTACCCGTGGCAGCAGGTGTTTTCCTTGGCAAGCTTTTGTTTCGGCCAAGTGTTGAGAAATACTACAAGCCCTTTTGCCTTGTTTTACTGATGGTTCTAGCGACGGCCTCTCTGCTTCATACCTCCGGCTTGTTTGTAGAGACCGATTGAACTTCTGATGCAGAAATTCATCAGTTCCAAAGAGCGAAATAAAAGATGACTCTTTAAAAATCTTGGTTTCTACGTTGAGTTCTGGATTCAGAAAAGTGATTGATGATAGGCCCCTAAATTCTCGAAGTAGGAGATAGTAAAATGTTAGAATCTAAAACATACTTCATTGGAAATCGTCATCAACAAATTGCCTACAAAAAATATGGCCTGCAAGGAGACGAAACTATAGTCTTCCAGCATGGTTTGACAAGTAAGAAAGAAGACTGGGATTCTCCTGATGTAAAGGGAATGTCTTACATCGAATTCTTTGTCAAAAAAGACTACCGCTGTATATCAATCGATTGCCTCTCGCATGGAGAAAGTTCCAAACCTGCCGAAGCAGCAAACTATGATCGTAATCTACTTGCTCTCGATATTATCTCTGTAATGGATGCCGAAGCAGTTCAACAAGCTCATCTTGTTGGTTATTCCATGGGCGGGTTGTTAGGGTGCTGCGTGGCAAAATTTTATCCACATCGACTACTGAGTTTGATGCTTGGTGGACATTGCCCGGGGGTAGGGACTGCCGAAGAAATTGAGAGACTTGATGTTGGGAAGCTTACTTTCGATAAAGCACATGAAATCTTTGGAGACGAATGGCTACTGCAGTATCCAAAGGATCATTTACCTGCGATCCAAAACATCTTTGATCAGATGGAGGAAGTTGAGGGTTTGGAAGCAGCTGTGGTAGATTTAAATGTGCCGGTGCTTTTGTGGGTGGGTGAGGAGGAACCATTCATTTTCGGGAAAGGGAAGATGTTAGCAAAACAACATGGTTGGGATTTCTTTTCAGTGGAAGGGGATCACATAGGCGGTTTTCTCAATACAGGTTCGGTGCTGCCTCAACTCTTAGGTTTTTTGAAGACAACGCATAGTTGAAATTATACTGCCATCGTCCTCCACTTTATCAGCCCATGACAGATTTGGGAGTTCATCCAAGACCCAAGGTACACTTTAAAGGAATTAGAAAGTCACCAACTCCGGGAAAGTTAGTCGTTCACTGATTTGAGACACTTCTCACTTTGGCCATTGACCACCCCACTCCTCGGCTGAATCCAGTGATCAAAACAATTTGGTTTTCAAGTGAAAAACACTGGATGGTCAAAAATTTATTTGATTCTAAAAATATTGTTTTCGCAGTTCATCAAATTCTTCAGACCACTCCTTGCTCAAATTGCTTTTGGTCGTGCTATCAAGCCATGAGCCTTCCAGACCATTGAGCATAAAGCTCTTGAGATCATCGATGCTGTACCCGAAAGCTTCGACCATCATGCGCTGACATTTGATTGGATCCACCAGATGAAAAGCAGGATCGTCCGTATTGGGATGAATTTTTAATCCAGACCGAGCCATTTGACGAATGGGATGTTCTTGAGCCCATGAATCGGGGCTGAGGGTCCGCAGGTAGTAGCTGTTTGTCGGGACCACCGTGATCAAAATTCCTTGATCAATGCAACGTGAGATAAGGGCTGGATTATCGAGGACAGTGTAGGCATGATCGATCCGATCCACCCCTAAAACATCTAGCGCGGTCTCCACGTTATTCCAGGGTGTGCCAAATTCACCCGCATGAGCGGTTGTCTTCAAGCCTGCCTTTTTTGCCAATGCGTAGGCTTCAGAAAATTTTTCAGGTGGATTGTTGACTTCGTTGTAATCCATTCCGATGCCAACCACGTTAAGGTGACGGTGGGCGCATATCAACTCCACCATTTCGAGACCTGCGGATGCAGGGGCCTCACGATCGATACTCGGGATGAGTAAGCTGGTGATCCCGAAGTCTGTCTCAGCCTCGTTCATGCCCAAAAGAATGGCGTTCTGCAATTCGCCGTAGGAAAGATCAGTCGCTGCTAGTGTGCCTGTCGGGTTCCAGAAAAACTCTGCATGTCGAACCTGCTGACGGGAGGCGTCTTCCAAGTGTTCATAGGTGATTCGACGCAGGTCATCAGGGGCTTGGAGAATATGGTTTTCCAGTTCCCGGAAAATGTGTAGGACCCCGACCGGCTTCTCACCACGGACGTAAAAAGCATCAATTTCAGCATCTGTGGTGCGGGTGCCATTCTTACGCGCCAGTTCCTTCATGGTCGCCTTGCGGATGGTGCCAAGGAGATGACAATGCAATTCGATCTTGGGAATTCGCTGCAAAAATTTATACAGAGTCGAGTCTGCTTCGCTCATTGGTTTCGTCTCTTTTCAAGGGCCTTCATACAGATTTGAAGGGCAATCTTGGGGTCGATGTTTATTCCAATCGAAGCATTCGCTGGCTGCTCAAAGTTGAAATCAGTCTTGCCGTAACGTGCATCGTTCTCAGTGTGTACGGTTAGGTTGACTCGCTCAAATTGGACTAAGGATGGTTGGACAACAGCCAGCGCAGCAATCGGATCATAGATTGCCATCTGCTCACGTCCCCGAGAAAGAGCAATGTCGAGGTAGCCTCCGAGTAAATCTGCCAAAAGACGGTCCTCTAAAATTGGCATGTCTGCTTGACCAAAAGTGACTTGGCGGCAGAGTTCAAGATCAACTATCCGCAGTGGTGCATCATGCTGAAGGACAGTGGCGAGGGCATCGGCATCGGCAAAGGCATTGTATTCAGCGTGCTCAGTGTGGTTGCCTCTGGCACGACTGGCCCCCATCCAAGTTAGAGTCCCAAGACACTGCAGCTTTTCCGGAAAGCTTCGGTAGGCAAGGTCGAGGTTGGTGAGTGGGCCAATGGCGAGCACATCTTTGGGACCTTCGGAATCCAGCCAGGTTTCCAAAGCTGGGAGTGCCTCCTGGACAGGGAACGCTGGAACATTGGGCAGGAATTGACCCCGGCTTCGCATCCCCTTGAGTCCTAATATCCTTTCGGCAGTCTCCAGAGGACGGAGTAAAGGGCCTTCCGCACCTTTGTAAATTGGCGAGGCAAAGCCAAAATGGTGGAAAGCACCGAAGGCGTTCTTACAGACTTGCTCTAGTTGGGAATTGCCTGCAACGAGGGATACCCCATCAATGTCAATACCTCCCGCTTCAAGGACCAGCAAAGCCCGTAAGTCATCAAATCCAAAATCGGTATCGACCCACAATCCCATCAGCCAGACACCTTGATTTGTTGACCATTTTGCTCGGGCAGGTCAAAAGCAAGGGTAGCTCCAATTGGATAGTGAGTATTTCCGGCTGGAGATGAAGCTGTGATACGACCTAGGTCGGAGTTGATCACGTATTCCCACACCTCACCAGCGAAAGATACACCGGCAACTGTTCCAGTTAGCGGGCCAGTACCTACCCTGACACCACTAGGACGCCAGGCTAAAAACCCTGACTTAGCGTTGTATCCACTCACTCTACTCCCTTTATTCGCAGTCAATTCTCCATCATGTACTTCGAAAATGTTCTCAAAGCCCATGAAATCAGCAAATACAGTAGTGGGGGTATTGTAAAGTTCAGTTGGAGTGCCCATCTGTTCGATCAAACCGTCCTTCATCAGGACGACTCGGTCTGCCAGTGCCAGTGCCTCCCCTTGGTCATGGGTGACGAAGACCATGGTGATGCCGCTGTTGCGTTGCAGGCGCTGCAATTCAGACCGCATGTCCAACCGCAAACGTGCATCCAGGTTCGATAGTGGTTCGTCCAACAGCATTATCTTGGGTTCCAGTACAAGAGATCTAGCCAAGGAAAGCCTTTGTTGCTGGCCACCGGAGAGTTCGCTCGGTTTTCGATTAGCGAATTCACCAAGTTCGACGGTCTCTAGACTTTGTCCCACACGTCGCTTGATCTCAACATTCGAAATTTTTCTGAGTCGCAGGCCAAAGGCGACATTTTCAAAGGCTGAAAGATGGGGAAACAATGCGTAGGATTGAAACACCAACCCAACGCCACGTTTGTTGGCAGGGACTTTGGTAACGTCAGCCCCATCGATCACAATCGTCCCCGAGCGAGGAGTCAGCAGCCCTGCGATGGCTCTCATCGTAGTGGTTTTGCCGCATCCAGAAGGCCCAAGAAGTGTGAGCAGTTCTCCTTTTTGGATATCCAGGTTGAGTTTCGGAACCGCAACTGTATCCCCGTAAGCAAGCGTCAGGTTGTTTAGCGAAACGAAGGACTTAGACATAGCGGGAGAATCCTAGGAACTTTTCAGCGAGGAAAATGATCCCCACGGACATGATTGCGAGCAACGCAGATAGGGCTGCGACAGAGGGGTCGTACGTGATTTCCATATAGGCCAGCATATCAATTGGCAGCGTTCGTACCCCTGGACCGGAGAGAAACAATGAAACAGGTACCTGATTAAAGCTGGTGACGAACCCCAAAATGAAAGCCGCTAAAACTCCTCCGCGAATGTTGGGCAGCACCACTTTGACAAAAGCTCCGAATCTTGTACAGCCAAGCAAAATGGCAGCTTCCTCCATATCATTTCGCAAATTCTCCAAACTAGCTGTTACAACCCGTACTGCGTAGGGAATCACTAGCGCTGTGTGAGCCATGAAGAGCGCCAAAGAGACTGTGAAATTGAGCGGGATCACAAGGTAACGCAACAGTCCAAGCCCAACAATGATCCCCGGAACAATGATTGGGGCTGCAACGATCGTTTTGACCGTCTCCGCAAAAGGCAGACGATAGCGACTGAGGGCGTAGGCTGCCGGAATTCCAAGCACCAAGGCCGACAATGTTCCAAACACAGCAAGGAACATGGAGAGGGCAAAACTCTCACGAAAACTCTCGACTTCAAAGACCGCCAAATACCATTTGAGCGATAGCCCCTCTGGTGGGAAAGCCAAATTTTCTCCAGCTGATAGACCTGCGGCGATGATGATAAAAAACGGCCCGATCAGGAAAGTCAGGGTCAGTCCAATGATCAAAAATGTTGTCCACTTCCCCATTAGGATTTGCTGCCAAGAACACTGTTCAAAATATCTTTCCCAGTTGTGAAGGCGTCAATTGAAAACTTTGATCTCATACTTTTAACAATAAGAGGCAACAAGGTTTTTGTCTGATCAATTAGGAGAATCATGCTAGTGATTTCAGAGACTACGCTCTGGCGGTTGCAATTCGTTTGAAAAGAAGATTGGAGCCAAAACTCATCGTGATCAAGATCGTGGCAATGATTCCTGCCGAGACAAAGTCATTGGCTACATTGACTCTTTGATACAGCAGTGTCTCCAGCATCAAGACCTTCGCTCCCTCAAGGATCGCAGGGGTAATGTAAGCGGTGAGAGAACCCGTAAAAACTAGTGTTCCTCCAATGACCAGCCCTTCCTTGGTCAGTGGAAGGATGACCTTTAGAAAGACCTGCAACCAGTTGGCTCCCAAAACTCGGGCAGCCGCAACTGCATCATTTGGTAAATTTTCCATGGCGGAGATCAGTGAAATGATCATCAGCGGCATAAATAGCTGAAGTAATCCCAAGAAGACCGCTGTCTCAGTAAATAAAAGTCGAATCGGTGTGTCACTGAGTCCCAATCCAACGATGGCATCGTTGACAATGCCCGTACGTCCCAAAATGACTATCCAGGCATAGGTTCGTGCGACCGGCGAGATCATCAGGGGCAAGACCACAAGCCCAAAGATTCGTCCACGATGTTTGAGTGGAAGATGGTAGATGGAGAATGCGGTTGCATATCCGATAATTGCGCTGACCCCGGCAACAAGGAAGCCCAGTTTTAGGGTTCGGAAAAAGACAGTCTGATTCAGGGGCTTGCTGATAAAGTCTGCATAGCCTTGTAGCGACCATGCGTCATCAATCCGAAAGCCTTCTGAAAGGAGGACGAGGACAGGCAACAAGAAAAGGGTTGCTGTGAAAAGGATTGCAGGGAGGGTAAGCGCCAAGCCCTCTATACGATTTTGAAACACGGTGGGAGTGTTGAGAGTGAGGATCTCGGAGTAATCACACCGAGATCTCAGTCAGGTTTGATCAACTATCTACTTGATGACCTTGGTGTTCCAACGCTCAACCCAGCCTTCACGATTGTCAATAATATCAGCGGGGCTGATGATGTTGAGAGAATCGATAAGCTCAGCACTATAAGTCAGGCCCTCAGCAACTTCATCTGACACCGTGACTTTCTTATTAGCGGGACTATCGATCTTGGCGTTGGCAATGCGGGTCTGGGACTCCACGGAGAGCCAGTAATCCATGAATTGATAAGCCAATTCTTCGTTGCCATTGCCTTTGGTCATGATCATCACATTCATTCCTCCAGTTTGGCCCTCTTTGGGGTTTGCCCAAACGAAAGGTAGTGGACTATTAGAAAATCTACTCCAAGCAAAACGCCCAACGGGAGCTGCAATGACTTCTTCCTGGTTCATCAACTGCGCGAGTTGTGAAGAACGGACGTAAAAGGTGACGATTTCATCAGCCTGGGCGCCAATGCTATCGATGGTTTCTTCAAAGCCGTAACCTTGGTGGCCAAGGGCCTTTGACAGCATGAAAAGAGTGAGAGGTCCCTGAGTGCCAGTGATGTTTGGTAGAGCTACTCTTCCAGTAAGTTCAGGGGATAAGAGATCCTTCCAGCTGTTGATTTGAACCAAGTCAGAACGATAGACAATGGAACTGGCGTAGAAGGTGTAGCCGACTGCCCAATTTTCGCCAAGAGGATTCTTAGCCGCCTCATACAAATCATCGTAGCTGGAGAGCTTGGAGACATCGAGATTCTGGAGAAGTCCTTTACGGGCTAAGGCCAGTGCGTCATGAGATGAAATCACAGCCATGTCAATTACGGGATTGGCCGCATTATCTTCGATTTTCGCCATCCGCTCGACGCTGTTGCCGGTTTCGATCACCAGTTCGCAGTCACAAATCGCTTCAAACGGATCATAAAGCGCTTTTTTGTAGGCATCTTGAGCAAAAGAATAGACAGAGATGGTCTTTTTTTATCTGCTGCGACGGCTGACTGCACTGTGAGAATCGCACCAATTACTGCGAAAATGAGATATTTCATCCAGCTCTCCTTACGATGTTGCCAGGACTGGAAAATCGCCCTGAAAGAAATAGTGTAGGAGGCTCCCTCGCCCCCAGTAATCACAAGTTTCGGTATTTCACACCGGTATTTCCCCTAATTTTGGAGAATTTGGGTGTGCAGTACACAAGCAAACCAACATTGGTCAAGGGAATTTTTGAGGAATTGTGATGCGAATGGGGATTTAGTTTGCTTTGCCGAGTTAATGGAGCTGAGATTTCAGCAGTATGCGGATTGAGTATTTTCAATAAATCTTTTGATGGCTACAGTCGAAAACAAGCTGTAAAACATCTGATAGAAAATCACACCAAATTAATCCCTTTTAAAAAATTCAGGTTCCTTTTAGCAGAAATGAAAGCTTGATCCGTTGTTGCTCTCGGCATGTCCTGCTCGATTACACCAATGCCTTTGAAGTTGATGGCTTCAAGAACAGTCTTCAGTTCTCGAAAATCAATAATTCCGTCTTCCAAGTCACACATCACATCCAGATCAAAAGCCTGGTCTGAATCCAGATTCTCCTCAAGAACTCGTTTTTTGATTTGACCGTCTACATTTTTGAAGTGCAGGTAAGCAATTCGCTCAGGGTACTTAATTAGAAAGTCCAGCGACGAGCGGTCTCCTTCTTCAGGACTTCCATTGGAATATGTGTGATGACCGGTATCAAAACATAGATCGATCCCGGTTACTTCCATCAAATTTTGGATCTCATTTTCATATTCGTAGAGAGACTTGATATGCGGATGAAAAACGGTTTTGATGCCGTGTTCTTGGAAGGTGAAGTCGGCCATTTCACGGATAATCTGCAAATATCGGTTTGATTGGTAGGGAGTCAAATCTGATTTTTTTTCACCGAATCTCCCAACATCCGATTCATCCATTGTCACAAGATATTTAGCATTCATCTGAACCAGCAGCGTACACAACGAATTTAACTCTTCCCGAATACTATCTAAATTGCTGATTTGAGCGAAGGCATAACAGGCAGTTCCAGCACAAACTGACAGTGACCTTTTCTCAAGTTCGGTTGATAATTCCTGATAGTTTGCTGGTAGATAGCCAATTGGGCCTAGTTCCAGAGCTTGATATCCAGCGGAAGCAGCCTGATCCAAAAAAGTGTGCCATGGTGTTCCTGATGGAGTTCCATCAGGATACCAGACTCCCCAAGAACAAGGGGCGGTAGCAATAGTTACTTTCATACTGATTCCGATTTCTTCAAGGTTTCGATGATTTTCTGGAATAGTTCTAGGTCTTCAAGCGAGTCCTGTAAACTTGTTTTTGGTTTACGACTGGCAGCAATACAGTCGTAAAACTCACAGATTTCATTGACGAAAGGATCCTTGTAATCAGGACCATAGATGGTGGTTTGAGCGTTCCCCTCAGCATACTCAGAAAGTTCTAATGTGGAAGATTGATGTCGCACATAGGGAGTCTCATAGTTTATTTTAAGTCGCTGATCTCTCTGATAGATCTCAATGGTTGCGTCGAATTGAACGATTTCCTGATTGTTGACTAACTCATAGGTTGCAAGAAATCCATCGTACTCTAGGACAATGATAAGTAGCTCTCCTTGATGAGATGCTGCTGCTGCCTTAACACTAATTGGGGATCCGAATAGCTCACGGACAGCAGAAAAACTGTGACAACCAAGGCCGGTTAGCATTTGATAAGCTGTCCTGTGTTTTGCAGTTGTTTCTGGCCCGAGAGCTATATCAAGTTGTTGGTTGCGCTTTTTCTTTGATGCTTCAATTAAATCTGACGGGATATCAATAGGTGAAAAAATCGGTCTTGTTTGACTCACAAAAAATGGTCCTTCACAAATAACGTCTCGGAATCTGAGATATTCAGTTTTCTTAGGGCTCACTCGCATCAGTTCCTTAGCCTTGAGGAACGTTCCGGCGTAACGACGCATGTAGCCAACCATCGTAATTTGATTTGGGAAATTCTCTTCTAATTCAACGAGTTCTTTAAGTTGCTGGATGTTTAGTGTAGCTGGTTTCTCAACGAAGACATGTTTCCCAAGTTTGATAGCCTCTTGCACAAATTCAAAGTGATGTTGATCTGGAGAAAGCACAAATACAGCATCAATTTCAGGATCTTTCAGGAGTTCAGATGGTGAAAGATAACTATTTGAAATATTGTACTTATTTTCAATAAATTTATTCAAAGATGGTGAGATGTCCGCAACAGATTTGATCCAATACTTTTCATTTAGATCAGAAAGGATGGGCAAGTGAACAAGCTGGGCAACTTCGCCTAAACCAATAATACCCACGTTTAATCTCATTTCATTCCTCAACTTCAAAGAAAAAAATTTCGAAGCCATTGGGTGTTTTGTAACCAGACTTCAGTCCAAACAGGAGTTAAAGATTAATCTTTCTAATTACTCAAGAAACAGGTTAGAAAACGATTAATCTTTGAACATTCCCTTGACCATTTTCTATATCGCTTTATTAGGGGGGGTAGATTCTCAGAGACTTCAGACAAATAGTGAAGAGAATTGGCAATTTGAGTTGGTAAATTAAGAATTTCTTAAACAGAAATCCAGTCATTGGATCAGGATTTTTCAGATCTATTAAGGATTTCATCAAATTAAATTTGCCTCATTTTCTAAATCAACCATTTTTTCAGGAGACCAAATGTAAACAATTTTATCTGCTCACCCAGAATTGGTTCTATTTTGAAATTAATCAGTAAAGAAAGTCATGAAAAAAAGTCTCTTTAACAAGTTTTTCAGATTCTCCATTATAACAGGTGTACTCGGATTCATAGCACTATCAAATTCTGCTCAAGCGCAAAGTTGCTTAAGCTACAATGAAGCACCGATGCTAGCTAGTGCGGTAGCATCCGGAGCACTCCCAGCAGTTGGCGACCGGATTCCTGAAGAACCCCTGGTTGTGGAGGTCGCAGAGCAAATTGGTGTCTATGGTGGAACAATGGTTGATACGACGGGGGGGAACCGTTTAGCCGAATTCCGTCACTTTGGATATGAACCTCTCGTGCGTTGGTCAGTAGATGGAAGCGAAATTGTACCTAATGTCGCCAAGAGTTGGCAGATTTCTGATGACGCGACAACGTACACCTTCCAACTGCGAAAGGGGATGAAATGGTCTGATGGCGAGGAATTTACGTCTGATGATATTGTGTTTTGGTGGACGTACGTTGAGTCCAACAAGGATATACAATCCAAGCCGCGTGGCTACATGGTTGTCAAGGGCGAGCAAGCAACAGTAAAGGCTGTTGACAAAAATACTGTTCAATTCTCGTGGTCTAATCCAAATGGTTTGTTATTAGAAAACCTAGCCTCTCCCTACGGAGTTCGGGTCGTTCAATTTGCTGAGCACTACCATCGACAATTCATCAAGGGCTTGAACCCAGATGGAGTCGCAAAACTCATGGCTGCAGATGGTTCTACAGACTACACACGGTGGTGGAATGCTACTGTCGGTAGCTATGGCAAGCAGTCAGAATACAACAATCCTGCTCGACCTTCTGTGCATGGATGGATTCCCAAAGAATCCTTTCTCGGAAAAGAGCAATTCAAGTTCGAGAGAAATCCTTATTATTTTAAGGTGGATAAAGCCTGTAACCAGCTACCCTACATTGATTACCGTCAATGGGTCTTAGCAGCGGATACTGAAATTCAGTTAGCAAAGTCGCTGACCGGTGAAGTTGATATTAGCCGAGTTAATATCTCCACACCTGCTAATCGAAGTGTCTTCTTTGAAAACATGAAGCAGGGAGATTACCGTTTTGTGGCTGCAGACTCAGCTGATATGAACGTGGCTAATTTTCAGTTCCCTGAAAATCATCCTGATACCTTTAGGGCTTCAGTTTACAGGAGCAAGAACTTCCGCGTCGGGCTGTCCCACGCAATTGACCGTGAAGAGTTGATTGATGTTGTCTTTTTAGGACAGGGAGAACCGTATCAGGTAGCCCCACGTCCTAGGTCTCCCTTTTATTCAGAAAAGATGGCCAAACAGTACACTGAATATGATCCAGAACTTGCCTCAGAATATTTGGATAAAGTACTGAGCAAGAAAGACAGTGATGGATTTCGGTTGCGCCCCAATGGTGACCGTTTTGTCGTTGTCATTGCAGTCAATAAAGACTTCAAGTCCGACTGGGTGGACATGATGGAGTTGATCAAAGGTTATTGGGAGGCTGTCGGAGTAGAAACGGTGATTGAGGTTCTTTCGGATGCGACATCCATCAGTCGGCGCGGGGCAGCTGATAATGATATTGGCCTCTGGTTATCCGAAAATGGAGCGGGTCGCTTACCGCTGTTAGCACCAAATGATCTGCTTGGAGCTGATAACGACCTTGATTGGAAGAAGTATCATGTGACCGGTGGGAAAGAGGGAGTAGAGCCCCCCCCCAAATGTGAAGCGAATGCTGGAGCTGATTGATCAGATTCCACTGGTCGCTGGTGCAAAGCAAGATGCTGTTATGGGCGAATTTTTAGAACTGGTGACAGATAATTTTCCTCGCATTGGAATTGCTCTGCCAGCAGGAAACTATCGGGCTGTCAGCAATCGCCTCCGCAATGTGCCAGAGCCCCTGATGGAGGGTTGGATGTATCCTGGAATTTCTCCTGCTAACTTTTCAACCTTTTATATAACCAAGGATAAGCAGTAGGTCACTGGGGGCGGAGATTGAAATCGCTTCAATATCTTCGTCCCACTTGACATCCTTTTCAGATGCTTAGTTTCCTCGTCCGAAGACTCTCTCTGATGATGATTACGGTCTTCGTCATCACTGTGGTCTCCTTTTTTATTATCATTCTACCACCTGGCGATTTTGTGGATAGGATCGTATTGGAGGCCAATCAGTACGGGGAGGTTTTTGAGGAGCATGAGATTGCTGATCTACGCCGAATGTATGGCCTCGATCAAAGCCCGTTTGAGCAATATCTGATTTGGATGGAAAATATTCTCTTTCGTGGAGATTTTGGATACTCCTTCGGGTGGGATGTCCCAGTTTCTGAATTGATTTCTCAACGCCTGGGACTGACAACGACTCTCTCCGTCGTTACCCTGATGTTCATCTGGATCGTAGCGATCCCAATCGGAATCTATTCTGCCGTTCGTAAGTATTCTCTTGGAGATTATGCAGCCACTTTTGTAGGTTTTGTGGGGCTTGCGGTACCAAATTTTCTCCTAGCACTCGTTCTCCTTTACATTTCCTTCCGTTACTTTGGCCAAAGCGTTGGAGGACTATTCTCTCCAGAGTATATCAATGCTCCCTGGTCAATCGATAAGTCCCTCGATTTACTATCTCACCTCTGGATACCGACAATTGTTCTAGGGACCGCTGGGACTGCGGAAGTTATCCGAAAAATCCGAGCTAACCTCCTTGATGAATTGCATCGTCCCTACGTACTGACAGCCCGGGCGAAAGGAATCACGGAATTAAATCTGGTCATCAAATATCCCGTGAGACATTCGCTGAATCCCTTTGTTTCCGATTTGAATGACTTATTTGTAAAAATCATCTCGGGTGAAACAATTGTTGCTGTCGTACTGGGTCTGCAAACGACAGGGCCCCTTCTCTTGCAAGCTCTCAAAGAAGAAGATTTGTACCTCGCATCTTCCTTGATCATGTTCCTGAGCTTTCTTGCTGTGTTGGGAACTCTATTTTCAGATCTATGCCTGATGTTATTGGATCCGCGCATCAGACGACAAGCGAGGGAAGGAGAGATGATGTGAGTTTCTCTGCAGAAAACGCTAGTTACGGAGCATTGATCTGGCGAAGATTCCGGCGACATCGTTTGGGCTTTTTGGGGTTCTTGTTCACGATATTTATTTATCTTGTTGCTGCATTCACTGAATTCCTGGCGCCTCACTCACAATCCACCTACAAAGCTCGTGATGTCTATGCTCCCCCACAATCGATGCGTTTCTTTGTTCAGGATCGATCTGGCCAGGAAATTTTCCAGCTTCATGTCCTTGGATATCGCTCAAAAGTCGACTATGACTCTGGTAAGCGAACTTTCGTAGAAGATCCGCGAAAAATCATTCCACTGGGTTTCTGGGTTAGGGGGGATAAATACGATCTCTGGGGCTTGTTTGATTATGATCGGCACCTCTTCGGTCCGATTAAAAAAAGTGACCGTGTTTATTTTTTTGGTGCGGACAGGTTGGGTCGGGATGTTCTCAGTAGGACAATCCATGCCACCCGTGTGTCCATGACCATTGGTTTGGTGGGTGTTGCGCTGAGTTTGATTTTGGGAATCATGATTGGAGGTATTTCAGGGTTTTTTGGTGGTTTCATCGACCTTGGTATTCAGCGAATGATTGAAATTCTGCAGTCCATCCCTTCGATCCCGTTGTGGATTGGTTTAGCCGCTGCGATCCCACCAACAGCTCCACCTATTCAGACTTATTTCCTCATCACAATCATCCTTTCGATCATTGGATGGACCGGACTCGCCCGCGTTGTTCGAGGGCGTTTTATGACTCTTAAAGATGAAGATTTTATCAAGGCAGCAAGGCTTGATGGAAATCGGCCGATGCGCATTATTTTCAAATACATGCTTCCTAATTTCCTCTCCCACATAATTGCAGTGGTAACCCTTGCGATTCCAGGAATGATCATCGCTGAAACGTCTTTGAGTTTTCTGGGGATTGGCCTTCGGCAACCAGTTGTTAGTTGGGGAGTGCTGTTGCAGGAAGCGCAGAATCTCAAATCAATTTCGACAGCCCCATGGCTGTTTCTTCCTGGCTTTGCTGTTGTTCTAGCAGTCCTGTCTTTGAACTTTCTAGGTGATGGTCTGCGAGATGCCGGGGATCCTTATGAGACCTGACCTCTTGATGTCTGTCGAAGGGCTTTCTGTCTCTTTCTGGGAAGAGAAGCGTCGACTTCAGGCGCTTAAAGAAGTTTCCTTTGATATTCCAAAAAGTAAAACAGTTTGTCTCGTTGGGGAATCTGGTTGTGGAAAGTCAGTAACTGCAAGAACGCTCTTAGGGATTACAGGTGCCAACTCGACGATTGACCAGGGAACGATCCACTACACGGATCCATCAGGAACACTTCTAGATATAGCTGGTTTAAAGCCTGATTCGAGAGTCTTACGAAGGTTGCGTGGGAATGATGCAACAATGATTTTTCAGGAGCCGATGACGGCGCTGTCATCCTTCTACACGATCGGAAATCAAATCGTTGAAGCTCTAAGACAACACGAAAGGGTCACCAAAAACCAGGCAAGAGCCAGGGCGATTGAGGTTCTAGAAGCAGTCGGGATGCCTGATCCACAGGCTCAGATAGACTCTTATACTTTTGAGCTTTCAGGTGGTCAGAGGCAAAGAGCCATGATTGCCATGGCCCTGATGACAAATCCTCGCCTGTTGATTGCCGATGAACCCACGACAGCCCTAGATGTGACAACACAAGCGGTTATCTTGGATTTGATGCGTACCATCCAGAAGAAATTTGAGATGTCCATCTTGTTCATCACTCACGATCTGGGGGTTGTGTTAGAGATTGCTGATGAAGTTGTGGTTATGTACTTGGGAGAGGTGGTTGAATCAGGACCAGTTGACCAAATTTTTTCCAACCCCCGCCATCCCTACACAAGAGCCCTTATTTCTGCTGCTCCACATTACGCTGGTAATCAGGCAACAAGGCTGCCCGTCATTCCAGGAATTGTTCCTTCACTGTTTGAGAGGCCCACAGGATGTGCTTTTTCAACGCGCTGTCAACACAACAAGTCAGAATTGTGCGATATTGATCGGCCTCCAATCAATCTTGGTAGTACAAATGTTCGGTGTTTTTTGGAGAGAGCAGGTGTTCCAGAAGAATTCAAAAAAAAGGGAGTAACCACAGTCAGTGACAAAGGGGAGAAAACGGAATCACTTGCAAACGTGGCTTTGCAGTTGGAATCAGTGTCTCGACAGTTTGTGAAGCGAACGGGCTTGATACGAAGAAAAGAAAAAAGGATTTGTGCTGTCACTGAGGTGAGTCTGGAGATAAAAGAAGGGGAAACGCTGGGTCTTGTGGGTGAATCGGGCTGTGGCAAAACGACACTTGGTCAAACCATTGCTGGGTTGATAGAACCCTCTGATGGCACGATTCGTTTAGCTATCGGAGGACAAATGTGTGAGATTTCAAATTCGTCCGAGCAGGAGCGGCAGAATGCCTGGCAGCACATCCGCTTTGTTTTTCAGGATCCATTTGCTTCACTCAATCCAAGGATGACTGTTTTTGAGATTGTGTCTGAATCTTTGAGAAATGGACCCTCAAGAATTGAAGATCGTCGACTCCAGCAGGAGAGAGTCTATGAAGTCCTAGAGAGAGTTGGGCTAGATCCTGCTCAGAGTGATCGCTATCCTCACGCCTTTTCGGGTGGGCAGCGGCAGCGTATTGGAATTGCTCGGGCTCTAGCTCCCAAACCGAAAATTGTGATCGCGGATGAACCTGTGTCTGCCCTGGATGTGTCGGTACAGGCTCAAATACTGAATCTTTTTCAGGATTTACAGAGAGACCTTGGTCTGACCTATCTTTTCGTTTCGCATGACCTGAATGTCGTCTCTAACATTTCTGACCGTGTCGCAGTTATGTACGCAGGACGCATTGTAGAAATCGCCCCAACTGCTGAGATCTACAGTTCTCCCCGTCATCCATACACTGCAGCTCTTCTTTCAGCGGTCCTTACGCCAGAATATATTCCCAATAAATCTTGTATCGAGCCTTTGCAGGGGCATCCTCCAAACCCAGCCAATTTACCTCCAGGCTGTTCATTTGCTCCGAGATGCTCTTTTGCGAGTTCAAATTGTCAGCAGATTCCACCAAGACTGGAGTCCAGCGAAGAAGGGAGGCTGGTGGCCTGCCATCGTAAGAATGAACTAACACTCTCTGGTATCACAAAGGTTAACGGAAACGCGGTAGCATAAACTTGATGGGCGAGGTAAAAAGCCTTTCAAAGACCAAATAGTAACAAACACAGATAGGCACATCTTCATGAAACAAGAAATTTACGGACATCTTACACTGGAGAGTATGGCCACCCATGTTCCACACAAATTTAGGGTGCCCGATGGAACCAAAACACTGCGGCTTGAATTTGCTCACACACCAGAACATCCAGGAGTGGGGAATATTCCACACCAGCTTAGTATTTCAGTTTATGGCCCGAATGGGGCACGGGGAACCAGGCACAACAATGATGATCAACAACCGATTATTTCCACAAATTGGGCTTCACCAGGCTACCTGAGTGGCCCAATTGAGCCAGGAGAATGGACTGTTGAGTTGGATGTTCACCGTATCCTGCCGCCTGGTAGCGTGGATTATCAAATTAATGTGTTCTGTGAGAACGAAGCATCAGCTTCTAAAGGACCAAAGCCTGTTCCAATGAGGCCCGCTTCAGTGAGGCGGCGTGGTCCGGGTTGGTATACCGGTGATCTACATGGTCATACCTATCATTCAGACGGAGATTTCAGTCCAGCAGAATTCCTGGAGGAAGCTTGGAAGAGGGGGTATGATTTTGTTGCTCTGACGGACCACAATACACAGTCAGCAGTTCCAGAAATTACGAGTCTTGCTGGAGAGGCAATGACCATTTTAGGCGGCGTAGAACTGACAACCTTCAATGGGCATGCTGTTGTCCTTGGTGTCAGTGAATGGACAGAATGGCGAGTCAAAGATGGTAGCTCCATGAGTGCTCTGGCCTCAGATCTTCAAGATAGAGGTGCGCTTTACATCATTGCTCATCCCAAGAGTGAGGGTCACCCAATTTGTACAGGTTGTCGTTGGGCTTTTTCGGACATGATGCCAGGACCCGCAAGGCATGTGGAAGTCTGGAACAGAGGTTGGGTTGGCTCTCATAATGAACCAGGACTGCGTCAATTCTACAAATGGCTCAATGAGGGATTCCGAATGGTTGCTTCTAGCGGAACAGACAGTCACCGTCCAATGCCTCCTGAAGTCCGTATCGGAGCAAATAGAGTTTATGCCTACGATAATACCCAGGATGAGATTCTTACTGGCTTCAGAAGAGGTCATTGTTTTGTAACCAGTGGTCCAGAAATCAGTTTCACTGCTGAAACCGAGGATTCAAAAGCGAGTATGGGAGATTTAGTGAAGCCAGGTCAGCTAAAATTGAAGATGGGTTGGTCTGTAGGGCTTAACGGATTTGATCCATCTGAGTTGGAGGCTGTCCTGATTAAAAATAACGAGACTTTCGGCCGATGGTTCTGTGGTGATCATGAAGATTCTGAATTCACGACAATCTCTGAGGAAGCAGATTGGTTTACCCTCGAACTGAGAGATCAAAGAGGGGAGCTCCATTCACTCTCAAATCCCATATTTGTTGGTCAGCAGGTTGGTACTTGGCGATAGATTAAAGCAATTGCTGAGAATCTGATCTTTGACTTTACCTAACTGGATTTAACTCTTGAGGAAGAAAACATTGGAAGATTTTATTCTGCCATCAGGTCAGCAAATTGAGTTTGAAGTTCACATTGATCGTAGCACCAAGGAAAGGTCTCCATTCTTAGAGATTCCCGTGCATGTGCCAAAGGGAACAACCCGGATTGATGTCAGCTTCCAATTCGAAAAGTCTGACGATTGTCTGATTGATATTGGCATTTTGGATAGCTCAGCCACAGACTTCCCGACTCGGAGAGGATTTCGGGGATGGAGTGGTGGGGCACGTGATCATTTCTTCATAGCCAGAGACAGCGCAACTCCTGGATACTATGCGGGGGAGATCCCTGAAGGCAGATGGAAAATACTTCTTGGGCTTTACGTACTGCCTGCTGAAGGTGCAAGCGTCAAATTGGGGATGAAAGCAGATGATTCTACTCGAAAGTTATACGTTGCTCCTGAACCAGTTCGTGTACGGAGAGACGGTGCTGGATGGTTCCGAGGGGATCTGCACTGCCATACATATCACAGCGATGCCAAGGGACCCCCTGAGGTCCTTGCAGAAAATGCTAGATCGGTTGGGCTCGATTTCCTAGCTGTTACAGATCATAACACAACTACGCAGTGGCAGTACTTTGGCCAGCAGAGGACCCCAGATCTAGTCTTTGTCCCTGGTATGGAACTGACCACCTACCGTGGGCATGCCAATGTCTTTGGCCTTTCGGAGTGGGTAGATTTTCGGATAAAGGGAAGCGAAGACTTGCCTATATTTTTAGAAGAAGTGAAACGCCAAAACGCGATCTTTTCAGTCAACCATGACAAGGAACCTCTGATTTGGGACTATGACTATCCTGAAATGGATTGTATGGAGGTCTTCCATGGACACTGGCTTACAAGTAATGATGGGATCCTAAACACCTATGATCAACTACTCTCCGAGGGCCGTCAAATTTCTTTGATCGGTGGTAGCGATCTGCATCAGCCAGCACAACTGAGATCGCCGGGGCCCTTTGGTCTGGGCAAACCAACGACGGTCATTTGGGCCCCATTTCTGGATGCAGGTTCTGTTGTGAACGCTCTCAAGAATGGATTTGGATATGTCACAGAATCCCCAACGGGTCCCCATCTGGCCTTCACGGTAAATTCTCAGCCCATGGGAAGCCGCATTAAACGAAATGAGTTGGACTCCAATGATCTTGAAGTAAATTTTGAAGTAAGAAGTGCTGAAGGGGATCAACTGCGTTTTGTGACCGAAGACGGCTGCGTTCAGTCAATCAGAATCCCCTCAGATGATTGGCAGGATAAAATGACTATCTCAGTCCCAGGTAAGTTTCTACGTGCAGAGATCGAAGCTGAAGATAGCCGTAAACGACTGATCAAAGAACTGGTAGAATGGTACAAAGAGCGTCCTGTGTACAACCGATCTCAACAATCCTTGGAGGATCCACCAAGAATCGTGAGAACGTTGAGTAACCCGGTTTTTTTCATAGCCAATTGACTGAATTGGGAAATATCATGATGCCCTTGAGTTATAAAGAATCGCAATTGAAACAACTGCCAAATCCTCATTGAAGAAACACTGGTATGATATGAAGTTAAAAAGAAATTTCGTTGAAGATATCCAAATCCAATTTTTGCTTGATCTCCCTCAAAATTACTCATTAAAGAATAATTGGCCTCTTGTGATTTTCTTCATGGCTATGGAGAGCGGGGAGAGAATCTTGAGCTTGTTAAAAAGCATGGTCCACCCAGATTGGTTGAGGAAGGTCAGCAATTCCCTTTTCTTCTGGCCAGCCCACAGTGTCCCCCGGAGTTCCATTGGAAGAGTAGTTTTATCCTAGCTCTTGTCGAGGAACTTCAGGAGAACTATTCAATTGATCCAAATAGAGTCTACTTAACAGGGCTGAGTATGGGAGGATATGGGACTTGGCAGGCGGCTTTGGAATGTCCAGAGAAATTCGCTGCAATCGTACCTATCTGCGGAGGAGGATCGCACATTGATATGCCGTTTGTGGAGCGGTTACGAAATCTTCCCATCTGGGCCTTTCATGGCAGCGGAGATGATGTAGTTCCCTATCAGGAGTCAACCCAGATAGTGGAAAAAATCAACGCCGCAGGTGGAAATGCGAAACTGACAACTTTTCACGAAAATTCCCACGATTCATGGACCGCCGCTTATGCCAATCCAGAACTTTACAACTGGATGTTGAGTAAAGTGGGAAATAACTAGGCTACTCGGTATCCATAGTACCAAACATTCGAAACGGTTCCGAAATTACGGACAGTATGGATAGCCTGAGCAAGGATAAAAATTTCTTCTCCGATTACTGGTCTGTGAGTTACCCCTGCGACCTGAATTTCTATCTGCCCCTCTGCCAAAATCACTAATTCGTCGTTTGAATGTGAAAAGTCTGGCCAGATTCTTCTGGGTGGATTACGAAAGATTCCGAAGCTGAAACCCCGGGATTTCCACTGCTGACGTATTTTCGTTGCGTCCATTTTTAATACTTCTTTGAGTGCTAAAGAATTTAAAGTGAACTTCGCACAGCAAGTAGTCCCTACTCCTGAAAAGAGATTCCAGCCATAATTGCATCCACTTTGAAATGGAAATATCAGCAAAAAACCCTGAGATTTTTGTTCTCAGGGATCTCAGACTTTTCATCTGAAGCCAACACTACTAGGTTTGCCACCAAGTTTTAAAATTCTCTAAGTCAATACTCTATTGAGGAAGAACCACTTTATGACAACTGTGAAATCTGCTGATGGGTCAACTGTCCAAAAAGTTACCATTACCAATGGACCCGCAAGAGCTCAATTGATTAGTTATGGAGCCACTTTGACAGATTTTCGACTGGACGGGATCCCTTATTCTCTAGCCTTGGGAAGTCCTGATCCAGAGAGCTATTTTGGGGAAATGCGATATTTCGGAGCTATTGTTGGGCCCATTGCGAATCGAATTGCACAAGGCCAGGCACTACTTGATGGTCAAAGTCTGAAGTTAGCAGTCAATGAGAACGGGAATGCACTTCATGGTGGACCGGAGGGAATCTCCCAGAAAAACTGGCAGTTTGAGGAGTTAGAATCAGATCGAGTCACCTTTTCTGTACAGACATCGGACGGAGAAAGTGGTTTGCCTGGACCGCTTGAAATTAAGGTTAACTATTCGATCCAGAATGACGGTGCCCTAAAAATCGAGATGTCAGCGGAGAGTGAAAAACCAACTTTCTGCAATCCTGCTTTTCATGGCTATTGGTGTCTGAATGAAAGGGGCTTATCAGGTCACAAGCTGACGATCCATGCGGATCACTTTCTGCCAACAAACGAAGCCCTGATTCCAACAGGAGAGATTCAGTCTGTAGCCAGTACTCCCTATGATCTGAGGCAGCCAAAAGCTTTGCCTGCGGAAATCAGCCTGGATACCAACTTCTGTTTGAATGGGAGTGGGTTGCGTGAGGCAGCCCGAATAGAAACAGACCAGCTTGTAATGATTGTCGAAACTGATGCGCCAGGATTGCAAGTGTATGACGCAGCTCGACTAGATACTTCACCTGTTCTTGGTCATTCAGGGGACCCTTATGGCGGGCATGCAGGTATTGCGATGGAACCTCAAGTTTGGCCTGATGCTCCAAATCAGCCAAACTTTCCGTCTATCACTTTACGTCCGGGAGAGCGTTTTAGTCAGACATCTTTTTTCCGATTCATCCGGAAATAACCCAAAAGATTGAGAGATCAAGCACTAGCTTCAGGAATTTTCGCAAAGCGAAGGTCCGTCACCTCCTCAACACGAACAGGAAGTCCTTCCTTTGCTGAGCAAATTGCTGCCATCGTGGTTTGCACAACTCGCTTTCCGTTTTCTCCGGTGTAGCTTGGTTTGCGGCCAATGATGAGCGCCTCAATGAACTCATTGATCTGGTTTTGATGCGCTTTGCTGTAGTACGAAACCTCAGACTGCCAGATATCGTCTCCGCCCTCATCAAACCGAAAAGTTTTAGTTTCTCTATCCTTGCGGTGAAGAACTAGATGTGTGCCCTCCCCCATCCATTGAAGTCCTTGGCCTCCTTCACCCAGCACTTCGATCATTCCCTGATCACCAATTATGCTCAAACTGAAGCCATACATCGGGTCGAACTTCCCATTGAGTGTCTCAGCTCTCATCCAGACCCCTTGACAGGCAGGATCTTCATAGGTCCAGGTGATAATCGGAATGTCCCCTGAGTCTTCTGGAGTGTAAACGTGCGTTTCGCCTTCATCCAATTGGTAAGCAGCCTTCATCCAGCTGATGTCCGATTTCAGCGCATAGACTTCCTTGATTCTTGACCCCATTAGATATTCAGCTGTTGCAAAGAAATGAACACAATGGTCAAACATCCAAGGGAAGCCGGCACCACCGGCCTTTTTGGAGTCCATCCGCCATCCACGATGATCATCTGTTACTGGACGGCCGGTCTCCAGTACTCCCGGACGTTCGACCCAGGATCCAAATCGCTGACGTATTTGCTGAGACTTACCGATTTCACCAGCTTCGATTAGAGTTCGGGCCTTTTGGAGCGAAGTCATGAAAATGTAGGACTCACCGACCATCAAGGTCACGCCCTTGGAACGAGCGGCCTCACAAACCTCCTGACCTTGAGTCAACGTCAAACAGAATGGCTTTTCACAGAGAATATTTTTTCCTGCAATGGCTGCTGCCAGGGCCATAGGAGAGTGCAAAATTGTAGGAGTAGTGATATCTCCGGTGTTAATCTCTGGATCTTTTAGCAACTGCTCGTAAGAGGTGTAGGTTCTGGGAATGCCATACTTATTTGCAATTTCCTTTGAACGATCTGCGTCTAAGTCACAAACAGCTAGGACCTCTGCATCAGGATGGGCTGAATAAGCCTTGAGATGGCTCTCACAGACCATACCCAAGCCAACGAGACCTACACTCACTTTTTCAACTTTCATATTTTGACCATGATTCCAGATGATTACACAGAAACACGAAGGCAATTGCGTCCAATGATCGCATCACTAACTATCAGTTTTTCAATGAATCGACACGTTCTGGCAAAAGGATACTCCAATGTCTGAAAATTCAAAGGGGCTCGCCAACGGACTGACCAATTATGGGGATCCAGAGTTTGCTAGATATTTGCGACGTTCCTTTGCGAAGTCCATGGGCTACACCACTGAATCCCTGGATAAGCCGATTGTTGGCATCTGCTACACAGAGAGTAGTTTCAACAACTGCCACCGGCATTTCCCAGAGATGCTAGAAGCGGTTAAGCGTGGAGTATTAGTTTCTGGTGCTTTGCCAACGCCCTTTCCGATGATCTCCCTGGGGGAGGTGTTTTTAAGCCCAACCTCGATGGTCTACCGTAATCTGATGGCTATGGCCGTGGAGGAGATGATCCGGGCCCAGCCAATGGATGCTGTTGTCTTGATGGGCGGTTGTGACAAGACAGTACCCGCTTTGTTGATGGGAGCAGTCTCAGCTGGAAAACCTGCCGTGATGTTGGTAGCGGGGCCAATGATGACAGGTCGCTACAAGGGAGAGCGTCTGGGTGCCTGTACGGATTGCCGACGCTTTTGGGCTCAATATCGTGCTGGGTCCGTCTCTCAAGAGGAAATTGATCAGATTGAAGGAAATCTGGCAGTCACTTCTGGGACCTGCGCGGTGATGGGTACAGCTTCAAGTATGGCGGTGATTGCAGAAACACTGGGAGTGATGCTATCAAATTCTGCATCGATTCCCGCTGTTCATGCAGACAGATTGAGAGCTTCTGAACAAACTGGGTCCTTGGCCGCTAAAATGGCCATCCAAGGTGGTCCGAAGCTGGATCAACTGATCACGAAGGAATCAGCGGAAAATGCGCTGCGAGTCTTGCTGAGTGTCTCAGGTTCAACCAATGCAATCATTCACCTGACAGCCATTGCTGGAAGAGCAGGTGTGGAAGTTGATTTGAAGCGTTTTAATGAACTCTCGGATGAAACCCCGGTATTGGTGGACCTCAAACCTGTGGGCACTGGCTACATGGAAGATTTTCATTCTGCTGGGGGATTGGATGGAGTTTTACGGGCGCTGGCTTCGCAATTGAACCTCCAAACTCTAGATGTGATCGGACAGAGCTTAGAACAAAGGCTCCAAGAAGATAGCTCCAAGCAAGCAGATCAAAGCGTGATTCGAACTTTGCGAGATCCAGTAGATGTGCAGGGAGGTTTAATTGCACTGCACGGGACGTTGGCACCTGGGGGTGCCATTCTCAAACGTGCCGCAGCGACTCCAGCCCTTTTGGAGCATGAAGGCAGAGCAGTGGTTTTTTCATCCTTGGAAGACCTCTCAGCCCGAATCGATTCACCCGATTTGGATGTGGAAGCTGAAGACATTTTAGTATTGCAGAATGCTGGACCACGAAGTCCATCGGGAATGCCTGAGGCGGGTTATTTACCGATTCCCAAGAAGTTAGCCAAAGCCGGGGTCAAGGACATGGTCCGGATCTCAGACGCTCGTATGTCTGGCACTGCGTTTGGAACCATCGTCTTGCATGTCACCCCGGAAGCAGACCTTGGTGGTCCACTGGCGCTGGTCAAAAATGGAGATCATATCCGTCTCTCAGCTTCAGCCAAAATGATTGACCTTCTGGTGACTCCTGAGGAATTAGAGCACAGGCGTTCTACTCTGCTACCTTCATCGACACCACCCTCACGTGGATATCAAAAACTCTATCATGATACGATCTTACCAGCTCCCCAGGGATGTGACTTTGATTTCTTGGTGCCAAATTAACATTGTGTCTAGGTGCAATTAATAATAAGAGGATTTCTTGATTAACTTGAAATGAAACCGAAATTTTAATGATGATTGGTAAGATTTCAAAGAAACTAGTCTTTAATAAACTTGAATAGATGACCTGAGTTATTAACTCTGTTAGTTTTCAGACACTTTTAACTAAAACAAACAATTAAATTCTTAAATCAATTGTTCAATGCATAGGCAAAAATTTGATAACCTTGGACTGGATGGCTTGGGAAGCCGTTTGAAGGAAGATTTGGAATGTCTTCTCTATCCAGGTAAAGACTGGGTGCCACCTCGTGATGGAGTGACTGACATCATCATAATCGGTGGGGGGATGTGCGGCATGGTGGCTTGGCTAGCGCTGACTTCAGGTGGAATAAAAAATATCCGAATTTTGGACCGATCGTCGAAGGGTAAGGAGGGTCCCTGGTTAACCTATGCTCGGATGGAAACTCTTCGCTCACCAAAGAATTTGACAGGGCCAGCTTTTGGCCATGGGGCCCTAACCTTTCAGGCATGGTATCGAGCTCAGCATGGAGAGGTTGCCTGGGAGAAATTGGATAAAATTCCCCGTCCAATGTGGATGGACTATCTGCAGTGGTATCGTGAAATTTTGGAAATACCCATCGAAAACGGTGTCTCAGTTGATCATCTGGAGCCTAACGGCGATCTACTGAGTTTGAAGGTTTCAGGTGCTGAAAACGGTACGATCGTCTGCCGAAAAGTAATATTTGCAACAGGACGCGATGGCACTGGTGGGCCCAGCATCCCTGGATTTGTGAATAACATTCCTCAAAAGTTCTGGGCGCACAGTGCGGACAAGATTGATTTTGCAGCCCTCAAAGGGAAGCGTGTGGCCGTGATTGGAGTTGGGGCTTCAGCAGTTGATAACTCTGCAGAGGCTCTTGAACATGGAGCTGCAGAAGTACGACATTTAATTCGTCGTAAAGAAATGCCTACAATCAATAAAATGATGGGCATTGGCAGTTATGGATTTACAGCTGGTTATGCGGCTTTGCCAGATGAGTGGCGCTGGCGATTTATGCAGTATTCGTTTGATACTCAGACCCCTCCACCTCATGGATCCACAATTAGGGTTAGTCGTCATGCAAATGCTTATTTTCATTTTGGCAAGGAAACGATTCGAATTGAGCAACAAGGCAAATCGATAGAAATTTTCTTTGCTGATGGATCTTCCTACGCAGCAGATTATCTGATTTTAGCCACTGGCTTCACGATCGATCCAATGGCTCGGACAGAATTTGGCAAAACTGCTGGAGATATTCTACTTTGGCAGGACATGTATGTTCCTCCTGCGGGTGAAGAAAATGAGGATCTTGGTCGGTTCCCTTACCTCAATTCAGACTTTACTTTCCAAGAAAAGAAAGGGGGGATTGCTCCCTGGTTACGCAATGTTTACTGCTTCAATTATGGCGCTGCAGTGAGCTTGGGTAAAGTGAGTGGAGATATCCCTGGGATTAGTGAAGGAGCTGCCTGGCTGGCTAGGGAAGTTGCTGCAAAACTATATGCTGAAGATGTGGAACTGCATTGGCAGGGCATGCTCAATTACTCCAAGCCAGAGTTGGATGGAACGGAATGGACGCCTACTGAACTAAAACAAAAAACTAGATGGGGTAGAGTAGCATGAGTATTTTTGAAACCAGTACTCTAGGGGTAGCAGGTGTTTCAGCTGAGAGTAGTCTTGGTGAAGCCGTTTCAACTCGCTCCAATATCTTTGAGATGACTCAGCTTGCAGAATCTGCTGTGCTGCGTCCGCTGGAATATGGAATGTTTCCTCATGAGGTTCGGGCGGCTCTGGCATACAGAATTGCCATCAGTGCTGGGGAAACCAGGTTAGCAGAATACTACGCCGCATCAGTTGGAGATAAATTTAATTTATCTGACTCCATAATGATTGAAGGCGAACCAGAATCAAACTTGATCCCCTTCGTAGATAAAGCAGCCAATGACACAAAAAATATCGTAGCTGAAGATATTTCAAAATTACAGGCTGTGGGAGTTTCAGACGCTGATATTGTTAGACTCTGCGAGTTGATTGCATTCGTAGCTTATCAGGTGCGTGTAGCTGCGGGGCTACGTTTGATGAGTGGAGCAGTATGAGCAAAGTTTTGCACAAATTTACGAGAAAAGTACCAAAATGGAGGCCACGAGTTGAACCGGTCAAGTTCGATGATGCCACCCCTGCCCAACTAGACGCCATAAAGGTAACTCCCTCGAACACAAAGGTATCAGAGTACGTTCTGACCCTCGCACACGACGTGGAAAGTTTGAAAGTGCGCTCACCTCTCTTCAACGCCATCATGTATGACAAAGGTGGAATGTCCCGAACTGAGCGGGAACTTGGTGCGATTGCAGCTTCAATGGTCAATCGTTGTGTATACTGCGCAGCCGTGCATGCTGACCGACACGCAAAGTTGTCAAAAAGTACTGAGGTTACAGATAAGCTTCTTGCCCGTGGATTTCATGCTGAACTCTCGCCACGCGATGCTGCTATCTTTGATTTTGCTCGCAAACTGTCGGAATCCCCTCCCCAAGCAAATGCCGATGATGTAGAAGCACTTCAAAAAGTTGGGCTGAGAGATGAAGAAATCTTAGATCTGATTCTTTCTTCATCTCTATTTGGGTGGGCCAATCGTCTGATGCATGTTTTGGGTGACCCAATACAACCAGATTAGGATATATGAATGCAGGTTTGAGGATTGGAATTGCTGGTGCGGGTTCGATTGCATTGGGAACGGCCGCCCTCTTGGCCCAGCGTGGTCATCAACCTATGCTCTGGTCACCTTCTGGAAGAGGTACAGATGGCCTAGAATCTGGTGTTTCCTCTCAAGGGGCGATTGAACTATTTTTCAATTCTCGCATTGCCAAGTCTGCAGAGAAACTGGTTGCTGAAAATCAAATCTTACTGTTGGCACTGCCTGCTTGGGGACATAAAGAGGTCATGGACGAGTTAGCCCCCCACATTGCCAAAGGGCAGCAAGTGATCATCTCATCACATGCTTCCATGGGGGCGCTCTATCTGATGAGACTTCTCAAAACTCGAGGATTATCTA
>JACLAC010018479.1_pt1 | contig 33580 bp, 22 predicted proteins | sample 8027881 | NCBI WGS metagenome assembly JACLAC01 (sample SAMN15725517, study PRJNA655200) | protist metagenome | isolation source: fluorescence activated cell sorting (FACS) single amplified genomes of... | place: Spain: Blaines Bay Microbial Observatory, Mediterranean Sea | collected 2016-01-19 | reverse complement strand
TGAAACATAAGGGACGCAACAAAATTTCCCCTGACAAAGAGTATCTTTGTGGTGTCTATTGGTTACCGATAGATAAAATAGTACACACAAATAATTGGCAAGAAGTAAGAGGTTGTCGCAAAATTTATCAAATATCGCCATTAGAGATCGTACTCTACATAGAAAAAATTTCCAATAGCTTCGATTTGTATGTTCAAACCAAAGGTAGGTTTGATAATATCCCTTTTCAGATTGAGTGGGATTTTAGATACAGATAGTATTACTTGCGAAGGAAAACGGGGAAATACGGCTTTTCTGAAAAGCGGATGGACGCACTATGCAATCGGCGAAGATAGTATTCATATTGGCACCCCGGTGATAAAGTCCATCAGATGTGGAAGATGGGTAATAGTGAGGTTGATGATAAACTGTTTCGCGTGTTGATCACAGACATGACTCCAGTTAAAAGAAAGTTAGTAATTCGTTGTGGTGAATGGTCCGAAGCACAACAAAATTAGCAGGACGAATGTAGTGAACAATCAGACAACAAAAGTCAAAATAAGTCTACCTGAGATGTTTGTATCGAGGATCTTTGCTAGAATTTGATATTGAAGATTACGTAATTACTCAGTATATTAAAGCAAAGATATATAGTTGAATGTGAGTGTGTAGGTGCTAAAAGTAGACAAACCAAATATCCTATTTATTTTAGCTGATGATCTGGGTTGGGGTGATGTTAGTTATCATGGCTCAGATATCCGAACGCCAACTATTGACCGATTAGCAGAATCAGGTATCCAACTGGAACAGCACTATGTTTGTCCCATGTGTACACCAACGCGTGTATCATTTTTGACCGGCCGATATCCAAGTCGATTCGGTCGACGGGCAACTATTCCCTCTAATCCACCAGTACTACCAGATAACTACGAAACATTAGCAACTTCTTTGAGAAACTGTGGTTATGATACAGGACTTTTCGGTAAGTGGCATCTTGGTTCCTCTCCACAGTTTGGTCCAAATCACTTTGGTTTCAACACTTCTTACGGTAGTTTAGCTGGTGGTGTTGATCCTTACAATCACCACTACAAACGCGGTGAATTCTCTCAGACTTGGCATCGAAATTGTAAGCTGATTAAGCAATCTGGACATGTGACAGATCTTATCACTGATGAGGCAACAAAATGGTTAAGTAGGCAGGAAAAACCATGGTTTTGTTATGTACCATTTACTGCTGTTCATGTACCCATAAAGGCCCCACAAAAGTGGCTTGACCAATACCAATTCTCTACCTACGATGATGACCCATTAAAAGATCAGTCATTCAAAAGATATGCTGCTTACGCGAGCCAAATGGATTCCGCAGTGGGAAGATTAATAGAAGTATTGGAAAGCCTCAACCAACGAAATAATACAATAATTATTTTTAGTTCGGACAATGGGGCTATTTCAGACGCCAGACTTCATAGTAGCGACCAATATCCTGGTTGGCAGGAAGAACAGCCAAAATTGGGTAACAATAAACCATTTCGAGGTCAAAAGGCACAGCTTTACGAAGGTGGGATCCGGACACCAACTATAATCAACTGGAGAGGAAAACTGTCACCTGGTATTTGTCTCCAACCACTACATATTGCGGATTGGATGCCAACACTAACCAATTTGGCCGACTGCCAACTCAACCACGACCCAAAGTGGGATGGTATAGATATTTGGCCAGTGATTACGGAAGGGAAAAAGGTTGATAATCGCGTTTTGTTTTGGAACTTCAAGGGGACACAATTTTGTCTTCGACACGGGAACTGGAAATTGATCTCAACTGATGATATGTTAGCAAGCAGCAGTCAGCTATATCATATTGAAAACGATCCCTATGAAACAACTGACCTGTCTTTGGAGAAGCCAGAAATCGTAGAGCAACTACTGGCTCAGGTAGCTCAACAAAGAAGACTAGATGGCACTTCACAGCGCAATGAGTAAGTAGCAGAACCCAAAGAAATCAAGCAAAAAATTTATTTTTAGGAAGTCAGAAAACTTTTCCAGACCAGTTGGGCCGCAAAAGCTAAAACGGCACATACCAGAACTACACGGATTCGCTTGTCCCCTTTTTCAACTGCCCATTGACTTCCAACCCAAGCTCCCACGGCATTTCCAAATCCGAGAGCAATACCAAGTCCCCAATCGATATGTCCATTTCGGATAAAAATAGCTAAGGCTACTAGCGTACAAAAAAGTACAACCAACATTTTAAGAGCATTGGTTCTTACTAAGTCAAACCCGTTAACTATAGTAAGCGTTGCAATAATCATAAATCCTGCACCCGCCTGTATAAATCCCATATATATACCGAGAACGAAAAAAATCAAACCTGCCGTAACTTTTCGCGTTCGACTCAAATTTTGAATCTGCAGCTGAAATTGTTTAAGAGGATTAAATAATGTAAGAATCAATACACCAATCATAATACCAGCGAGTACGCGATTAAAAATAATGCCACTCTTATCGATTTTTCCTAATTTAATCACCAATAAGGTACCAAAGACTGCACCTAACATCGCAGGTAATGTGATCAGAATTCCATAACCAAAATCTGAAACGCCCTTCCGGCGAAAACCGACTACGCCAACAATGTTTTGTAACATAATTGCTAGTCGGTTAGTACCATTAGCAATCGTAGCACCTGGTAAACCAAGAAAAATCAGGACTGGTAGGGTTAATAGTGAACCGCCACCAGCCACCGAATTAAGGAAGCCAGCAAAAATTCCTGTAAAGGTCAGCAAAGCATAGCGAGCAACGGGGTGTTCTAATAGAAAAGTAAAAAAATCCACGGATATTTGTTAGTTTAGGTGTTGGTAGAAAAAGTCACGTTGCTTGGGAATAAGACCCAATTCGCCGACAACTCTTTCGATTTCTTCCATCGGCATACAATAAACGGTGCCTGCCTGACTAACGACATTTTCCTCAATCATTGTTCCCCCCATATCGTTAGCACCAAATTTTAGCGACAATTGACCGATTTTGGGACCTTGTGTTACCCAAGAAGACTGAAAATTATCGAAATTATCTAATACCAATCGCGAAACAGCTAAAGTTTTTAAGTACTCGAAACTACCAGCTGGCACAAGGTATTCTAACTGAGTATGATTAGGCTGTAACGACCAACAAATAAAAGCAGTAAAACCGTTGGTTTCGTCTTGTAATTCACGGAGTCGAAGTAAATGCTCCACACGTTCCGCATAACTTTCTAAGTGCCCATACATCATGGTTGCACTTGACCGTAAACCTACTAAATGCCCTTGTCGCATAACTTCTAGCCACTCATCAGCCGTACACTTTTTCCTACTGATTGCTTCTCTAGCATGGTCTGTTAAAATTTCTGCTCCACCTCCTGGAATGGAGCCAAGTCCAGCATCTTGTAACCTAGTCAGTGTCTCTGGTAAAGAAATTTTGTTAATTTTGGCAAACCAATCTAATTCGGGTGGCGAAAACCCGTGAATATGGATATCGTAGTTAGACTTTATCCAACGAAGCAAATCTTCATACCACTCAAGTTTTAAGGTTGGATGAAGGCCTCCCTGCAATAAAATCTGTACACCACCAAGACCTAATGTTTCTTCTATTTTTTCTCCAAGTTCCTCACGAGACATGACATAAGCATCAGGCTCAGTTTTATGACGATAAAAAGCACAAAAATCACAATCGACATAACATAAATTAGTATAATTTATATTACGATCCACAATATACGTGACGTAGCCATTGGGGTGGAGACGTTGACGAACTTGATCAGCAGCATTTCCAATAGAAATTAAATCAAAACTTCTGAATAAGGAAAGACCATCATCAAAATTGAGACGTTGTCCAGCTAGAGCTTTTTCTAAGATTGGCTGAATTAATTTATCCATTTTAATTCTCTTATAACTTAAATTTAGTCTTATATGGTATGATCTTTTTATTTCTAAATAACAGAAATTTATTGACGCTTCGCTAGTGGACCATGAGCGATGGGATCCGAGCCGATCCATCGTTCGTCTGCAGGTTCAGACGCTGGTTGATAACGAGTGTCTAGGGTCAACCGGATTCGATTATTAGGTGACTCATTATCCAATGAACAATGCATGGTGTGCATTGTAAACAAAAGCAGATCACCAGCCTCAAAGTCAGTTGTCAGCCATTGGCCGCCAAATTGGTTTTGTACTTCCATTGGATCCTGAGTATACCACCCACCAAATTGTTGACTGTTCCGCTCATCATCAACATCAATTGAACCATAAGTAGAAATTAACTTTTTAAACTGATGTGAACCTTTCAAAATAGCCAAAGAACCGTCAACTTTAGAAACATCCATTAAGGGAGTCCAACTGGTATGAAGTTGTTTAGAACCGCGACCCATGTAAACCCAATCATAATGGCAGCCAGTAGCTGTACCAACACTGACGGCTCGTACCCAAATAAAGTCAAAAGCACGAGTAGGTTCACCAAAGAATTGATCATAGAAATTGATCATTTCACCTCTTTGAGTCAAATTTCTGACGGCTATACCGTTTCGAAGATTCGCTTGATCCACCTTATTTTTCGTGTCCAAATCAACACCTTCTCTGTCCAGGTAATTGTCATCAACTGACCCGTTCCGGTTCATTTTAATCAACAATTCATCTCGTGCAGCCTTGACTTTTTCTCTATCTAGTAACCCTCGCAGAAGTAAATAACCATCTTCGGTAATTCTTTGTCTGAGTTTTGAAGGAGTATTGAGTAAATCATTCGATGAACGAAGCTCACCAAATTTATCCGGTGAAATATCGAACTTGTTCTTACAAGAGGTCCAAATCTTCATTTTGAATTATTGTTTACCTTTTTTCGGCCATTCGACTTGGTATCGTTCTGAATCTTAATATAATTTGGGGGCAATTGCAACAATACCATCAAGGAATCAATTTTTGTTTCTTCTGATTTTAACCTGTGCTAGAATCTAACACTGGCAGATGAAATAATAGGAGAATAGAATGTCGAAGACTAAGTTAGTTCATATTGGGGTTCGGTGTACGAACTTAGAGAAAAGCCTCGTTTTCTGGCGAGATGCCCTAGGTCTGGAAATTAGCCAACAGACGGAAAACTGCTTTGATTTGACCGATGGGTTTCACAATTTTCGTGTGTTCCAACACAACGGTCCGGATCGCCCCCAGCATGTTAGTGGTATGCTAGATTACCTGCATATCGGAGTCTGTGTGCCAAACTTGGAAGAAGCAGCTGAGCGTTGTTTGGAAATGGGGTTTCAGATATTTTCAGATGGTCTTGGAGGTGAGGAGGTACTAGACCCGCGGGACATACAGGATACTGCCTTCAAAGTTGAAGACCCAGATGGTATCACTGTCGATATTACCTGCTCAGATCAACAGTGGCCAGGGATAAACATCTAGATACCAAAATTTTTATATACTTATATACAAAAGAAGCTTGCTATGACAGAATATAGCGAGCCTCTTTTGTATATAAGTATTCTATTTTGGAAATAAACTAAACTAGATTGCAGCTGGTCCTTTCTCTCCCGTTCGGATACGGACAGTTTCATCAACTGGAACAACAAAAATCTTTCCATCACCAATCTTTCCTGTTGACGCTGATTCTTGAATAGCTTCGATTGCTTTATCTACGTCTTCTTCAGGAACGACAACCTCTACTTTTAACTTTGGTACAAACTCAATGGTATACTCACTTCCCCGGTAAAGTTCCGTGTGTCCACGACTTCGTCCAAATCCCCTTACCTCCGACACAGTCATTCCTCGAATACCGATGTTGGTGAGAGATTCCCTAACTCCTTCCAACTTGAAAGGTCGGATTATACATTCTAATTTTTTCATTTGTCCTCCGGCAATCGGTTTTACAACCCAGTTGACTAATTAGTAGGATAAGTATAGAAGACTACTGGTTTTTATTAAACTGTTTTTGTGGTAACAATAATCGCCGCCGCAATTTTGTAGGGGTCTCCATTAGAAGCAGGTCTCCTATCCTCAAGCCGCCCCTTCCAACCATCTTCAACTGTATTGACCGGTATTCGGATTGATGCCGTTCTATCAGATTCACCGTAAGAAAACGTATCGATTGATTCAGTTTCATGTAGACCTGTCAAGCGTTGTTCATTATCTGCACCATAGACCGATATATGCCTTTCGATATTTTCACCAAATGCTTCACAAATGCCTTTGAATAGAGATTCGCCACCAGTTTCTCTCATTGCTCCGTTAGAAAAGTTGGCATGCATCCCTGACCCATTCCAGTCCCCTTTGACTGGCTTAGGGTGCCAATTGATTGCAATTCCGTGTTTCTCAGCATTTCTTTCAGCCAAATATCTAGCAACCCAAATCTGATCTCCAGCGTCTTTTGCTCCCTTGGCAAATATCTGAAATTCCCATTGACCTGTTGCTACCTCCGCATTAATTCCTTCAACATTCAGTCCTGCATCTAAGCATTGGTCAAGATGAGCTTCAACAATTTCTCGACCGAATGTATTTTTAGCACCTACACTACAGTAATAGGGGCCTTGAGGGGCGGGATAAGCAAATGCAGGAAACCCAAAGGGTAATTCAGTTTCTGGGTTCCACAAAAAGTACTCTTGCTCAAAACCGAACCAGAAGTCGTTATCGTCATCCTCAATAGTTGCTCGGCCATTAGTCTCGTGCGGTGTACCATCAGCATTCAGAACTTCTGACATTACGAGGTATCCGTTGAGTCTATCTGGATCTGGGAATATTGCTACTGGCTTTAGAAGACAGTCCGATGAATCACCAGAAGCCTGCTCAGTCGAACTACCATCAAAGTTCCACATGGGACAATCTTCTAATTTTCCTGAGAAATCCTTCTCGATACGTGTTTTGCTTCTAAGACTTTGGGTTGGTTCGAAACCGTCCAACCAAATGTATTCTAATTTTGATTTTACGCTCATCTGTTAACACAGACCTCCAAACGAGTTATGTAAATAGCGACCAGAAAACAGGTTGCTCCATCTAACAGCTATGCCGATAACGGCAATTTATATGCCAATTTCAAAACCTAGTTCAGTTGGGAATTATAGCACGAATACTTATAAAATGACAGCTAATAGCAAAAAAAAACGGCAGGAGTCCGCTCAAAAATTAGGCAAATTACTGGAAGTCGTTGCTGAACCTGCTACCTTCCGGCTCAATCTGGCCAGCATACTTATTGCCGCTTTTCTTTTTATAAGGGACTTTGACTGGAGAAGATAATTGGTGAAAAGTGAAGGCACAAATCCTGTCACCGGGATAAAGCTTAACTGGCATTCTTCCAAGATTACCTAATTCTAAAGTAGCAGTTCCCACCCAACCAGGATCAAATAAGCCAGCAGTACTATGTACAATTATACCAATTCTAGCCAGACTACTTCGTCCTTCTAGCCGCCCCATGATATCATCACTGAGTTCCAAGGTTTCTCGAGTAGCAGCCAAGACAAAATCACCCGGCTGAATCGTAAAAGCCTCACCATCAGCAACCGAAACTTTTCGCATCAGCTCATTAATACTGAAATTTGACCGAAGATCAATATGCGAATACTTACTATGTTCAAAAACTCGAAAGATGTTACCAAGATGAAAATCGATCGAACATGAACCTAGTTGAGTCGAAAAATCGGGAAATGGGTCAACCTTTATCTTACCTAAGTCTAGAGCTTGGACAATATCTTGATCTGATAGTAACATTATATCTACTTGACTATTGTCATTTTTTTACTAAATATACGATTTTCGGTCTCACTATCTAGTCTCAGAACATAAAAATAAATACCACTACCAATAGGTTCTCCAACATCATTACAGCCATCCCAATAAATGGCTCTTTGGCGACTCACGTAATGCCCAGCCGTTTGATATCCAAGATCGATTGTTCTCACTAATTGACCACTACTGCTATAAATTTTTAGTTCAACCTGACTATTGGTTGCAATCTGGTATGGGATCCAAGTTTCCGGATTAAATGGATTAGGATAGTTGTGCCCTAGTCCACTATATTCAGGCACTTGATAAGCAACTAGATCTGGTAGCATAATGAAACCATTCTGTAAGTCTTCACGAGTAACTTGATAGACTATTGGTCTAACTCTGAGTTCTTTATTAGATAATACTACCTCAACTTCTAACACATCATTAACAGAAAGTAGTCCCTCCGGTTGGAAGCTGATCTGAGTTGCTGAAAAATGACCATCTAATCTCGTTTTCGCAGACAGATCAAAAATGGATTGGTTTGTCCAATGGCTACCGTTAGTCGACAGACTATTCAACCGCTGAACCGTGAAACTAATTTCTTCATCCACTGATTGACTTTCCTCGTCAGTCAGTCGACCATTCATTACTAATAATGGGGTGCCGTTTTGAGTTAATATAGATGGTGCAGAATTCACTTTGCTTTGAAATGCATTTGACCAAGCCAAACCACCGATCTGCACTTGACTACTACGTTTTGCTGTTACTATAAAAGATTGCCCTCCAACGATAGGAATATCTCCATCATCGCCTTTTGCTGCTACAACCTTGAATTTACCTTGATCCGGTACAATTATGGCCGTGGCATTATCTTTAAATCCATCTAATGCAAACAGGTCACTAACGGTATTTACTTGGTGATTCTTGACAGGAATACCGACATGATTCAACCCTTTTTGTAAACTAATAGTACCGACACCATTATCTCCTAGCGATCGTCCATATAATTGAAGTGTCGTAGGTTCCTTCAAAACTGTGATGATACCAGTATCACCTCCTATGATACGATCTGCTTGGCTATTTCGATTTAATTCGCCTAGATAACTACTCCAAGCATTTTGCCGATGATCATAAGTGATGAGTAAATTAACTTTTTGGGTTCCGCCCAAGACCTGATATAGATCACCAACTGTCTTAATTTCTTGCTTTTCATTATTAACAGCGGTTACAGCTAAGGGTAAGTGTATCATGCTAATTCCAACTGGAACATCAAGTGTAAAAGTCGATACCCCATAGAAATCAACTGGGATTTCAGCTGTTTGTGATTTCCCCGTCTTATCTGAAATCATTAAGCGAACTAGACGCATTCGACTACTCAACAGCAAATCAGCTGGAATACGGGCAAATGCAATATAGTGAGTCATTATCTCTTCACTTTCGGATTCATCATCACTCATATTTTCCGCTTCAACTACTGTTAGTCCACTAACCAAAGAGGACGCAGTCTCCTCCGGTTCCAAAGCCCTATACTGTAGTAATGTAATGGGTTTCCAATTATATTCGATTTCTTCAGGATTTACGGGGTTTTCAAGGAGTTCATCAGAGATAGACAAACTAGGTGTCACTTCAGAGCTAGAGAAAAACTCGACACTGAACCGATCCCCACTATGTAAACGTGTTGGTAGACTAACTCGATTGAGTTGTAAAACCTCCTCAATTGTTATTGTCTTCTCAGCATTTTGAGTGGTAACGTTCCCGTAGGAGTCTGTTAATTCAATGATTAGCTTAGCATTTAATGCTCTGTCTCCTCCTCTAAATGTATAGCTAGCTCGATACTGATTCGCAAACATACCTTGTACCAATGGCTCTTTGCCAGTAACACCAGCGACCTGGAACGTTCCCGAACAATTTTCTTCACCGACTACAGTAATGGTAAGTTTATCTCCAACTTTGTATTTTCCAGTACCACTTACATTTAGTTTTTTGATTTCTGCTACAGTATCGATCTGAATCGGTATGTCCGTTTCTTGAGTAGTAGCATTGCCCAAAGCATCGAAGAGAGTCAGTTGGACCGGAACGGGACTAGGTAACCCATCAACCTTAGTTGTTACACCGGCTGGAACTTGGTAAGGAATCGCCCAAACGGCGTCATTAGCACCTTCATCTTGGTGCGTACCATCGTTGTACAGATCTCCAGAATCGATTGATTCACTCACCGATGGATCTCCAATTTTGTAAGTGCCTCGCTTAGCAATATCAAAATCATCCCTTTGGATAGCCTTAATGATAACAATCTGACCAACTTTACTAATTACCCCTGTACCACCATCGTGGGTGGATTTTAGTATAGCTGGACCTTCTGCATCCAGTTGGTAATTAAACCCTTTGTAGAATTTCTCATCACCAATATTGATGGTCAGTGTCTTTTCTCCTGGAGACTGCGGCCTGGAAATAATATACTCCATCGCCACTTCCCCAGTTGCTGAAACATTACCGAAAGTAACATCTTCCACAAACCCGATACTCACAGAAATCGGTGCATTGGCTTGGTAACCACTTCCCTGAATGTCGATTTTAGTTCCGACACTACCCTCGGTCGGTGAAATGGTAATTGGTGTTGATGTAATAGAAATACCACCTTCTGCCACGTTAGTACTAGCAGAAACTCGAATTTTATGAGCGCCCCCGGACAGGGAGGGCATAGTCAGTGAAAAATCGTAACTTCCGTTAGCCTCAGTGGTGAATACTTGATCTGTTATTATTACACCTCCGATAGATATAATAGCAGTTTCATTGGCATTAAGACCTTTACCTGTAACATTGATTGTGTCGCCAGGTCTAAATTGTGCGCCCTCGACAGGTGTATCCAAAATTCCAAGGATAGTCAGCTGGCTAGCGATTGTCGGCGTTTGTTTGGCATCCGTTACTCCACTATCGGTGGCTACAATAGTTACTGAACCACCAGGTAATTCCAGAGGTATAACAAATTCAGCTTCAAAAGAACCACGTTTGTCTGTTTTAATAATCGACGGTGTAGTATCAATTTTAGCCCCATCTAACGAAACGCTAATCACATCTTCTGACCGGTAACTCGAACCAACGACAGTAATAGTTTCTCCTGGTTTTGCACCGTCAACGGAAAGCTGTAATTTTGGTAAAATTTCGAAAGCCGCCTTCAACTCTTGGACCGCAGTAAATTTGACTTCAGCCGTTCCACCATCGATCGAAGGCACAATGAAACTGACCTTAACCCGACCGGCAGAATCGGATAAAACACTATTATCTGATTGAAGGGAACCGATTTGGTCAACAATGGTCAAACCGTTAATTTGACTACTAACAGTAGTTTCTGTTCCATTAGGTTGCCTCAGAGTTAAAAAGCCCAAATTTGCATTAGCTAAAGGCGCACCATTTTCACTGACAGCTAGCCCTGCAATTGTTAGTTTGGCATTAGCTGTAATCCTTTCGGGTTGAGTTAGCAAGCTAGCCGATTGCATATTAACCCCAACAAACGGCTCGGTTCCAGTCGACAGTCCAGTTGAATCACTTATGCGAATGAAAGTAGAAAATCTACTATTAGCATCTGGTTGACTCGTATAGGGACCGATCGGAATAGGAAGACCAATAGAAAAAGTACCATTCGAACGTGTGACAGCTATTACATTTGTCAAATTAGTTAAGCTGTTTTCACTGTCACCAAATAAAACACGTAAATTCGAGCTAGCATTAAAACCATTTCCTTGAAGTACTACTTCTTGACCGATATCAGCTACACTGGGACTAAAAGTCGTAATCATAGGCCGAATTTTAAAAGCAGAAATTTTGGTTTTACCGGAGGTTGATCCAACAGCCTTTATATTCTGTGTGCCACCAACTTGATCGGCGATTACGATCGTAGCTACAAATTGACCTTCAGCATTAGTAAAGGGGTAAACTTTTTGTGTTCCAAATGTGACGGTAACTTCTTCTTCTGCTCCGAAATTACTACCTGTCAGGGTTAATGTGTTGCCAATACTGGCTTTTCTATCCAGACTTTCTGCATCTGTTGCATTGGTGTTATCATCCGAATTATCGGAAATTTCTAGCGTAGGTTGACCTTCAGCTGGTTCAATAGTGAAAGTATCAGTCTTACTGCTCGATGAGATTTGTCCTACTACACTTATTTCAACATCACCATCCGGCTGCTCGGCAATAACAAAGGTCGAGCTAAAGCTACCATCAGCTAGTGAATTAACAGAAATTTTTTGCTGTCCTAGCTGAATATTAATTGGCTCATAAGGACTAAAGTTTTCTCCGGTGATTGTCACCACATTACCAATTTTGGCTTTTTTGTCTATGCTGCCTTCATCAGCGTTATTGGTATTACCATCTGAATTATCACTAACGATAATTGTTGGTTGACCAACCGGAGGTAAGATGGTAAAGCTTAAGCTGCTAGTCGAACCGCTGGCTTGTCCTGTGGCTTTAAGTTCTTTGTCTCCATCTGTTTGTTGAGCTACTACAAAAGTGGCTAGAAATCGACCGTCTTGGAGTGTAGATGCTTGAAAGGATTGTGTACCTAGAGAAATCAAAATTGGCTCGTAGGGACCAAAACCAGTACCACTTAGTGTTAATGTATCTCCAACCCGTGCTCTTCTATCTTTGCTATCTGCATCATTGGCATTGGCATTTCCATCCGAATTGTCGATAACCGAGAGTGTTTGTTTCGGAGGTTCAGGTGTTGTAGGTTGGGTTGGTGTTGTAGGTTGGGTTGGTGTTGTAGGTTGGGTTGGCGCTCCTCCTGTGACGTAGATTAGCTGCTCAACTCCCCCATACTTAAGATTATCACCAACCAGAGGTGTGCCTGATACATTTTCCGCTCGAATAGTTATAACACTGCTACCTGCACCCGGAACCGAAAAAGATAGATCTCCATCGCTGCCAAAACTACCTCGATCATCGACCAAAATATTCGATAAGGTAGCAGGGATTGCTTCACCAACTTTAATTAAAACTCTTTCTGTAGGGTTGAAGCCAGTTCCGCGGACATTAATTACTTCTCCAACTGCTGCTGATGCTTTATCAAACTTCAGACGAGGTGTAATTTTAATTTGACTGATTAGTGGTTTTAAAAGGTTTACACTGGATAGTTCAATCGAGACCTCACCATTTGGCAATTCTGGCAAAACATAGTTAGCTTGCACGCGACCCATTGTGTCGGCAGTAGCTTCAATTTCGTCTGTGCGTACGTGGATCTTGACTTCTTCACTTGGCAGCATTGCATAGGCATTGATTGCTAACGTATTTCCTACACTAGGGTTATCAGGGACAATAGACAAAGAACCTTTGACATTGAAAGTAGCTGTTTGGTCAACGATTTCCTGATTAGAACTACGGATACGCATTTCAGCTAGCCCACGTGGGTGACTAGGTACGGAGAAAGGCAACTCAAAACGTCCGTTACTTCCAACAGTTGTAGAGGTCAACGACCGGACATCACCAAAGTCTAATATAACTTGGGTGTTTTGTAGATAACCGTTACCCGTAATTGTGGCAGCATCATTCCGTTTCCCTGTGATCGGATAAACTGAAATCAGCTGACCAATTATTTTGAATGAACCTAAGGCTGACTGTGCTATACCTACGGTCTGACCGTAAAGACTGACTGTTATCTGTCCACCAGGTTGCTCGTCGGCTTTGAAAGTAAAGTTAACTTCACCTCGAGCATTAGCATTGACCGAAGGTAACTGAGTCGTTCCGAACTTAGGTCGGACAACTTCGTCTGGTACAAAACCAGCTGCATTAACGGTGATCTTTGTACCTACCGTACCTTCAGATGGAGAAATGTTAGTAACTTTAGCTGTACCAAACAAGGTTAGTTCTCCCGCAGAAATCGAATGACCAAAACCATCATCAATCTTAACTTCATGCTTACCAGCAGCAAACACGGGTTCAGCCACTGAAATAGGCAATTCAACCGCTTTAAGAAATACTCCGTTCTGGTCAGCTAACACAACTTCTCCAATCGAAACCGTACCGACATGTATCTTGCTGTTGGGTTGACCAGGAGCAAACCCTTCTCCTCTTACCGTAATTGTGTTGCCCAATAAGCTATAGGATAATTTGGGAATTATTTCTAATTGACCTTCTAACTTCTGACGACCATTAACATCAAGTCGGTTATTTCCGTTTCTATCCTCGTTTACATCTAACTTACCGTCATTATCAACGTCTTCACCTGCATCTATTATTGTATTTCCATTGACGTCTTCATTTATATCCAGGCGACCATCGCCATCTATATCTTCAGTTAAAGTCGCTGTGGTTAATAATGTTTTCATACCAGCGGTTCCATAAGTACTATTACTGGGAACAACAAATCCAATTTCGAAAACACCATTTGCATCTGTAAATATATTGCCTAAAGCATCAACAAATCCAGTGCCAATATCTGTTACTGTTGTCAATTCTAAACCTTGGTCGTTAGCAACATTCCTCAGCTCTAATTTACCGATGTTTGTTTGCGATGGATAATCTTGACCTCGAATCTTAACGGTATCCCCAACTTTGGCTTGTGAGTTTTCAATAATTGACAATTGTCCACCATTTACCGAATTAACAGAAGAATAAATAAAGTCAATATACGATTTGGTACTAAAGGTTCGAGCTGTTACTTTCACCTTCCCAGAAGGGAAATTAGAAGGTTGTGGTATGTTAAATGAGGCGTTCATTGAACCTTGAGTAGACGTTGACACATTAGTATCGATGGGAACGCCATCATTTAACAAGATACTAACGGGTTCGTTTTTATCAAATCCGTTTCCTACTAAAAAGACCTGAGTTCCATCAGTACCAGTTTGCGGAGAAATACTGGTTACCTGACTAACAATACGAACACCAACGGTATTTAACTGAGATGTGTTACTGATCAGGCGAACTGTTTTAGGGCCATAAGGAATTTGGGGTACAACAAAAACTGACTCGAATGAGCCATCAGAGTTGGCATTAAAACCTTCTGCTAAATTAGCAATATTCAGAAGATTAGCTACACCAAGTCGAACTTGAATGGTCTCATTAGATAATAAACCATCTCCTGCAATTTTCACTTTTTGTCCGACTCTAACATCCACGGGTGTAAAACCGAATGTCGTTACAGCTAAATCTTCAATAGACAGAATTCTGGCAGTGACAGTAAAGTTAGTCGATACCACCTCTCCAGCACTATCTTGAGCTGAGATGAGTTTCTTACCACCAACCTGAACGGGAACCACGAACTCTAGAGAAAAACCTCCACCTTTATCTGAAAGAAGATTTCCTTCAGAAATAATTGTGTTATCTCCCATTTTCAGAATTAGCAAATCATTAGGAACGAAGCCTTGTCCGCTGATGCGTATACGTGTTCCTATTTTCCCACTAGCAATCCCCGACGAAAAGCTACCATCCGGAAGTATTATCCCTTCAACGGTCAGCTTGGGAGTTACACGAAAATAACTTTCGGTAATATCATTACTAGTTTTGCCTGTAACTCTTACGGGTTTTACACCTGAAGTCTGGTGTTGAACTTTTGTGGTGTAGGTATCAAAAACACCTTGTGGGTCCGCATTTATACGTGCGATTTGAGCAGGTTCCCCAAACTCTATTTCAATGGATTCGCTCGGGCGGAAGCCATCTCCAGCAATTCTCAACGACTGACCATTCGCCAGTATCGCAGGACTAACCAATGTGATTCTGGGTATAACATTGAATTCGGTTAATCCACCAGCATCAGTGGTAATAGTAATCGGCTGGCCTGATGGCAGTGGTGGCAATCTAAACTCCACCTCAAAGGACCCGCGGGAATCAGCTTGTATACGACCAGCTATAATCTGTCCATAACCTGCACTGGCCAATTGATGGTCGCTATAAGTAATAGCAACGCCATTGAAACGCAATAGTCGCACTTCGGAGGCTTCAAACCCAGTTCCCTTGACTAATAGTTGTGAGCCAGCTCGGCCTTCCGCCGTTGGTGGATCAACAATGGTCAGTTTCTTTTGAACCTCGAAGCTACCTTTTGTTTTCGCAAAAACTTTGTCGGTACTGATTAGTTTAACACCAGTAGTAGCAGTGGGTACGACCATTCGTACCTGAAAAACTCCTGTTTCATCAGTCACTACTGAGTTATCATCAATTTTACCCACACCGGTTGCAGAGACAGTAGCTGGGTTACCATCAAATGTAATTTGGCCGATATCAGTTGAAACAGGAAACCCAGTTCCTGTTATAGTTACAGTATCTTCTGGAGAACCAAATACCGGGCTAACATCGATTCTCTTAGTTGCTTGTTGGGACAGGATGAATTGAGAGGTAGTATCGCTAATTTCGTGAGCGCCAAGCTTGGTGGTAACAGTGAAGGTCATGGGTCCGAGCGGTAAATCATCACCTCCACCCAAGTTAAATGTCGCTTCCAGGTCCCCTTTTTCATCTATTGTTCCTTGACCCGCGAAAGCATTAATTGTTGATGAAGTAATAGTAGCAGTTCCTGTATGAAAACCATACCCCTTGATTGTGATTTCGGTTGTACTATCTCCGCTAACTGGTTCTAGAGATGAAAGCCTTCCCCTGACCTCAAAGCTACCAATATCTACTCCTTCGTCAGTATCTATTGTCACATTGGTTGTCAGGCGTTGACCATCCTTAGCATCTTCGACCCGAATGTTAATATCTGGGTGTCCAGATAACTTGCCTGTACTAAATGACAATGCAAAAGTGCCATCAGACTGAACAACATTTCCTCTTAGATTGTAGTTTGTTGCTTCTTCGTCTGCTGCAGGAGCATTTTCATCTGTTGATTCAGTATTAATAATTTCAGTTTCGACATTTGTCAGCAGTGTAACTTTAAGTGTGTGTCCTGGTGTGAATCCTCTTCCTGCCAATGTGATTCGGCCCGGACCGATTAGTGTTCGATTCTCAGTGCTTATCGCAGTGTCATTTATTAAGAGTCGGGTTAGTTGTCCTTGGATAGAAACAGCATTACTAATTTCGTCAAAACTGCCTGAAGCTTGGCGAACCACCACATCTTTCAATCCGTAAGGGAGAATTGAGACTTTGAAACGAGATTGAAAGGTTCCATTGTCGCGAACTTTCGTATCACCAGCCGATATAGAAATACTTTGCGTCGCCCCAAAATCGATAAATATATTTTCATTGGGAATATATCCATCACCTACAACTTCTATTACATCTGCGGGTTGAACAGGAGATGAAGTCGTAAGGTTTGAACCAACGGATAAATCATTATCATTTTGGTCGGCGTACGAGGGAATTAAATCTTTATCATTATCAACAACTGCTATATTTTGGACAGCGTAAATTCCCGTAATACGACCCAGAATGCTGAAACTATGCTCTGCTTCTCCACCGCTATTTCCAGTTGCACGAACAGGCTTAGGTCCTCCTCCTAAAAAAGGAACAGAGAATGTATATGAGAACTCACCCGTTACTCCTACAGTCGCGTTACCAATATCAGCGGTACCTAATTTCAGCGTCACCACTTCTCCATTAGCAAAACCCATTCCCTTGACTGTAACATTTTTTCCAACTTGAGCACTTGTCGGAGTTAAGCTAATTTGGCTGATCAATGTAAAATCAATTTGTCCCTGCAGTCCAGTATCGTTATGCAACTCAATTTTGCCAGCCCCTTTAGGCTGAGATTTCAAATCAAAAGTAGCATTGAATTCACCCTTCTCATTAGCTAAGAATTCGGATGGATCAACGGCTTTCCCGTCGAACTTAACTGTTACTTTCTCATAAGCCTTAAACCCATTACCAGATAGAGTAATTGGCGTTTCTGTTGTGCCAATTACAGGTTCAATTTCGGTTATTTTTCCGGTTATTTGGGCCGTAAAGGCAGCCTCTACCGTCTGACCAGTATCTGCAGCGACAACAATTTTATAATTACCACCTTGTGGTACTACAGGTAACTCAAACGAAGATGAAAAGGTACCATTGTTCTGTGAAATGCCAGCTACCATCTCAATAGTATTGAATGCGACAGTATACCTAGTATTTCTAGGGAACCCCTTACCCGTAACTGAAATTACATCTCCAATTTTAATTGTAGCAGGTGTTACCGGATTAATTGTTATTGAGCTAACAACGTTGAAATCTACTTTACTTTGCTGTAACTGAACAGATTGAAGCCCCGCTGCCGCATCCGGAACGGTGAATGCAAACACTGCATCAGCAATGCTATTGCCAGCAGGAACAGTTGCAATTTCAGCATCGCCAAAGAGCAACGGTCCACCTGCAAAATTGCGATTAACAGTCAAGTTAACATTTGTCCCAACTATACCCTCCGTTGGTGTCATATGAATAACGGGATAATCGCTACTGCCCTGTAACTCCCACGATAGCGATGTTACACCATCACGTCGAACATGAGTTTGACTGTTGCTTGTCTCACCGGTAACCTCTATCTTTAATGTACCAACATCACCTAGACTAGGAACAGGGAAACCAACTGATAAAGCACCATTAACTTGTGTCGTTGCAGTTTGAACAACCAATGGCTGCCCTAAAACAGCTCCCTTAAACTTAGTTACAGTGACAGTTATAGCTTCTTCACTTCCCCATCCATCACCAGTTAGATTTATGATTTCACCGACGTAAACGTTATTACCAGTTGTTGGATTCGCACCTGAGATCTGGTTCAATACCGAAACCGTCTGATTTCCCACTGCTGTCAGTGAAGAGTTGCGACCAACAGCCAAAATCTTTTTAGCACCAAAGGTTTGTTGATTGATGGTGAACGTAGAGCTGCTAAACTTCCCATTAGCATCAGTTGGAAAAGTTCCTGCAGCAAGTTCTACATTATCATCGGTTAATTTAATATCTACATTTTCACTACTAGCAAATCCTACACCCGAGACGGTAAAGGTATCTCCGATTTTACCTGATTGACCTACAGCTATGGTAAGCTTAGGAATAATGGAAATTGTTTGATAATTTTGATGGTAATCTAGCTGTCCATTATTGTTGGTGTCTTCACCGGCATCTAGTATGCCATTCGCATTAACATCTTCAAGGTTCATTAGGACTTGATATTGGCCTGCCGCTATAGCGGTAGGTAGAGTTACAGCGGTTTTGAATTTTCCATCTGCATCTGTTTTTACTTGAGTACTCGAATTGCCCGCATCTTGCCCATAGATATAGTTATTAATTGTGACTACAACCGAATTTCCAGCAGCCGACTTAAGGGTGATGGAACCGATATCAGCCGATTTAGGATAGCCGGTACCAACAACTGTCAGTGTACTACTTGGGGTGTACCCGGTAACAGGGGTTTCGATTTGCAAATTTTGGTTGCTATCTGGATGAGAATACAAGAAAGATGCCGTAGCATCTGGTGTAGATTTGGAACCTCGAGCCCTAACTTCTAGAAGGCCTCCAAGAGACTGATCTCCAGTAACGAAAGTCGCTCTAAAGCTACCAGGTGGCTGACCACCAAAGTCAGCCTTTCGAATTTCCATAATAGGGCGAGTTTGACCAAAGTCGATATACACGATTTCGTCGTCTGAAGTTCCAACGCCAGCGAAATTATGGCCAGAAACCGTAACTGTATCGTTAGAAGTCCCACCGGTAGGAGTAACCACAATAGATGGTTCAATGACTAAGGCATTATCTAATTCAATTCGACTTCCAGAAGCGTTGGCTGAAACAATAATATCGTGGGTTGCCTGCCAACGGCTGTCTAGTATTTGTATGTTAGCAGTGAATTTCCCTACTGCATCAACGGTGGTTCCACCCGGTAGGGTAACCTGTTGATCTCCAACAGTAACAGTCAACGTATCTAAAACTTTGAATCCCCGACCATTAAGCGTAATTGTATCACCATACTTGACAACTTTTTGGCTGGACAATGTAACCGAGGGCAAAACATTAAACCCAAACTGACTGGCTCCAAGCTGGATAATAACAGGTCCATTGACGTGGTCAGGAATCTCAAAAGAAATTTCATATTCACCAGTACTATCAGAATATACAGAATTGTCGTCAGCTACGTACCCTTTTGTGGTTTTTAGGGTGTGATCCGCCACAGTGATCGTCGTATTAGAGAAGGTAATGGTGCCAATTCTCTGGTTACTCGGTCCAAATTCCCCTGATATTTTCAGGGCTGTTCCAACCTGTCCGTTTACGGCATCCTGTACCGGCCCTGTCAACAAAAAGTCACGTTTTTTTTCGCCGATCTCAACCGTATATGCACCAGATACTAAGGTCGCATCCACAGGTACTGTGAAAGTCACTTTATATTCGCCATCAAGGTTAGTTTTAACCTGATCTCCCGCAATCACCCCCTTAATGGCGGTCAAAGCATGGCCTGCAGTGGTAACACTAACAGTCCCGAATGTAATACTACCAACAATCGTTTCAGAATTGTCGTTGCCAAGATTATCCGAAATTGTGACCGTAATACCAGGGTGGCCAGTACTCGGTGTAACCACAAAGACCGCAAATGCCCTCTCTAAGGATAAAAGTAGGCATAACGCAATTAAAATAGAGTAGCGGAGTTGCTTCATACAGTTTCGTCCTTCTTTAGTGATCGTCGATCGACTGACAACACAGACAATATGGCGGGAGAACAAGCAGATAAAACCTCAATTACTTAAGGTCGAAATATTTAGCCGAAAGTTGAGATAAAATTTAAAATCACCTAATTTCGATTATAGCATAGTTGACCGATCCAAACAATAGTGATGCAAATAGTTGTAATATTGAATTTTATAAATCTGGATAAGGAAAGCCGCTAGTGTTTAAAGTGACGAAATCCAGTAAAAGCCATTGCTATTTTGTAGTGATCAGCCATTTTGATTACCGATTCATCATTGACAGAACCACCAGGTTGAATAATAGCAATGACACCTGCTTGACCTGCCGCCTCAACACCGTCAGAAAAAGGAAAGTATGCATCAGAAGCCAAAACAGAACCCGAAATCCGTTCACCAGCCTTTCTAATTGCGATGAGTGTAGAGTCTACACGACTCATTTGACCAGCTCCAATACCAATACTTTGTGTACCCTTTGCTAGCAAGATTGCGTTTGATTTCACGTGTTTACAAGCTTTCCAAGCAAATAATAAGGACTGAATTTCGGGTTCGCTGGGTTTTCTTTGAGTAACAAATTGCAAATCTTCTACCGTGATTTGTTTTGCGTCTCGATCTTGAACCAATAAGCCGCCGACCATATGACGCAATTGCATAATTTTTGTGTTGTCGGAGAGAGCCCCAATTTCCAGGATACGTCGACTTTTAACACGCGCTAAAGCCTTTAGGGCTTTGGGTGTGTAGCTTGGAGCGATTATTGCCTCAATTTTAATCCCTGATTTTGCTTCTGCACGTAATGTGTTAGCAGTTAAAAGGTCAACAGGTCTATTGAAGCCCACAATACTACCAAAAGCGGAAGTCCGATCACAGTCTAATGCATTCAAAAATGCTTGTCCTAAATTATCACTAGTGGCCAAACCACAAGGATTATTGTGTTTTATCAAAGTGCAAGCTGGTTCAGGGAAGTCTTTGACAATTTCTGTCGCAGCTTCTAGGTCCAGTAAATTATTATAGGAAATTGGCTGTCCACTGAGCTGATTAGCCCAAGTAGCACAAGGCTCATTCTTTTTTACCTCTCGATAGAAAGCTGCAGGTTGGTGGGGGTTTTCTCCATACCTTAAATGCTGAACTTTTTCGTATGACAACTCAAGCCTAGACGGAAATTCTTCATCGACTTCATCTAGACCTGAAAAATAACTGGAAATGGACTGATCGTAACTCGCAGTATGCATAAATGCAGATTTAGCTAATTCAAAACGAGTTGTTTCGGATACAGCTCCACTATTCTCAGCCAACTCACTCAAAAAATCTGAGTACTGGTCGATAGAAGTCAAAACCGTAACATCCCGATAATTCTTGGCCGCGGCTCGAATCATTGTTGGTCCACCAATATCAATGTTTTCAATGGCTTTCCTTAGACTGACATCTGGCTGAGCTACGGTATCTTCAAACGGATATAGGTTACAGACGACAAGATCAATCATTTGAATGCTATTTTGATCAGTTTGTTCTTTATGGTCTGGATTATCTCGAATTGCCAATATGCCACCATGAATATTGGGATGAAGAGTTTTCACTCTTCCACCTAACATTTCAGGAAAGCCTGTAAGATCTGAGACATCTCGGATGTTTACGCCTGAATTTCTTAGAAGATTAGCCGTTCCTCCAGTGGAAATAATGTCAACGCCGAAGCTAACTAATTCCTTAGCAAAGTCGGCTAACCCAGTTTTATCAGAAACACTAATCAGAGCCCGGTTAATTTTTTTCATTAGATATTATTGAGTTATTTATGCCAATGGGCTCGAGGAAGTGTTTAACATAACATCAGCTATGGCTAATGCCATCAATATTAAGCTTACAGCCCCATTGAGGGTAAAAAAAGCTAGATTTACTCGGGATAGATCATTAGGCTTCACAATCAAGTGCTCATAAATTAAGATAACGGCAACAGCACCCACACCAATCATATAAATCCAACCCAATTGTGAAATTTCTGCAATAATAATCAGTAGACACACTGTTACCACATGCAGAAGATTTGAAATCCAAAGAGCTGCACGCACACCAAATCTAACAGGAATTGAATGCAGGCCAAAGGATTTATCAAAATCAAAATCTTGGCACGCATAAATTATATCGAAGCCCGCCGTCCATAACATAACTGAAATTCCCAATAGTATTGGCAGAAGATTGAATCTACCTTGAATAGCGATCCAAGCACCAATTGGTGCAATCGACAAAGATAGACCTAACCATAAGTGTGCCAGAGAAGTGAAACGTTTGGTATAAGAGTAAAGCATAATAATTGCTAATGCAATAGGTGAAAGCTTGAAAGCTAAAGGATTCAACTGATGAGCTGAAACAACTAGCAAGCAAGCAGACAATACTACAAATATTAAGACATCAGTTTTCTTCAATAGACCGGCTGGAATCGCTCGTGTTTGTGTCCTCGGATTACGATTGTCAATTTCTGCATCAGCTAAACGATTAAATGCCATTGCGCAACTTCGTGCTCCAACCATAGCCAACACAATCCAAAATAGATCAGACTTACCTGGTAAGCCTTCGGCTGCAAGGAATGCACTCATTATAGCAAAAGGTAAGGCAAAAATCGTATGCTCAAACTTGATCATTTCCAAAATTATTTTCACTTGTCGAAAAAACAAATTACTATCTTCCTTCGAATTAGACTGTTAATTTGTATACAGCACGGTGAATTGGGCGGCCTTGGTCTCGATATTTAATTTCGAAGCTAGTCTGAATATAATTTGGGTCTTCAGATATTTCAGGTTGATAGATGAGTTGCGGCCAGTTAGCTAAACGTTGTTCTATCAACGCAAAGTACTCAGCAAAATCAGTAGCAAAAAATAGGCAACCTAAACCAGGCTGGAGGGTTCTGATGATTTCTGGAATCCATATCGGGTCGTTGAAAATCCGGCGTTTCTGGTGTTTATCTTTTGGCCAGGGGTCCGGAAAATAAACATGATATGCTTCCACGCTGTGGTCAGCCACATAATGGCGAACAAAATATGGGGCATCCACATAACTTATACATGCATTATTTTGGTTATGTTTCTTAAGTCGTTCTTTTGTGCGAAGTACGTACTTCCACGAATTTTCTATCCCTATGAAATTGGTGTCTGGGTTACGATTACAGGATTCGGTTAAAAATCGGCCTTTCCCACAGCCAACTTCGATTTGAACTGGATTACAATTACCAAAAAGATCGGTCCAGTCTATATAGGAAGTGAACTGACGCAGATCGAACTCGGTTTCGTCGCTCAATCGAATTAGACGGATTTGAGCCAACTGGGTCCAGTAAAGATCTGGTGATTTCTTCATTTGTCTTACCATCGTAATTTCCGGGCCAATACCCTATTGTTAATTGTAGAAAACATATTCGTGAAATTTAATTCAGCTTCAATTTAGTCTAGAAATAAATTCAGCTGTGATTTAACGGATGCCTCTTGTAACTTAAGTTTTGCTTCGGCGACATCTTCAACTAGTAGTCGTCGTCCTTGGTAAAAATCTTTCCCCAAGCCAGGCATTCTGAGTACGTAGGCTGGGTTATATGTTGCTGACACAAAAGGTGCATACCCATTATCTGAAAACCAAATACCTCGCTCTTTGGCTAACCGAAAACTTGGCCGGATTATAAATTTGGCCGCAGGTGTACCCATGCATAGTATCACCGTAGGCGCGATTAATGATACTTCTTGACTCAACCAACGGTTACAGGATCTGATTTCACTTGATTTGGGCGGCCGATTATTAGATTGGCCATCCTTCCAGACAAATGCACGACACTTGAGTAAATTAGTTAACCAAACTTGCTCGCGGCTAAGTTGGTTTTCCGCCAGCACATCATCCAGAAGAACACCTGCAGGGCCAGTGAATGGTTGTCCAGTCTGCTCATCTCTGGCTGATGGTCCTTCAGCTACTATCATAAGCTTAGATGCTGGGTTGCCACTACCGAAAACAGTCCTTTGTCGGGTTCTAGCCAATTGACAGTCTTGGCAAAACTGAACCTGATGTCGAATAGATTCAACCTTTTCTACTGAGTCCACGTCATTTAACTTAGTTACTCTTGGAATTGTCTAAGTTTTTCAGCTCCAATAGTAGCATCAATTAATGCTCGAATAGGGTCATCGTTGGTGGCTAGAACTACACCCATGCGACGTTTTCCTATAATGGTCGGTTTACCAAAGAGCCGAACCTCACAACCTGCTTGTACAATTTCAGCAATATCATAAGCAAACGGATTCTCATTTTCTGAAGACAAAACCAAAGCGGCTGAAGCTCCGGGTGTCAAAACTTGTGTGCCAGTAATTGGCAAGCCTAGGATGGCTTTGGCGTGTAAAGCAAATTCGGATTGTTCTTGGCTAACGAGCGTGACCAATCCTGTGTCGTGTGGGCGTGGGGAGATTTCACTAAAGTAAACAGTGTTACCACGAACAAAGAGTTCTACTCCAAAAATCCCGTATCCAATACCATCATCGGGTACACTTGTCAATTCGGTAACAATGGCCTCTGCCATTCTTTGGCACTCAGCCAACACGGTTGCATTACAATCGGCAGGTTGCCAACTGTAACGGTAATCACCATCAATTTGTAAGTGGCGAATAGGAGAACAGAAAGATATACCATCACGATGTCGAATAGTTAATAAGGTTAACTCATAGTCGAATTCAATAAATTCTTCGATTATGACTTTACAGTCAGTTACTCGCCCATCTTCCTGTGAATGACTCCAGGCTGTTTGAATATCTTGGTCTCCCCGAATTACTGACTGCCCCTTTCCTGAAGAACTCATGATCGGTTTAACCACACAAGGGTAACCAACAGCTGCGACAGCGGACTCTAGCTCTGATAAAGAATGCGCAAATTGGTAACCAGACACTCTCAAGTTCAGGTCAACTGCCTGCTCACGAATACCTTCACGATTCATGGTTAGACTAATAGCTTTATAACTAGGCACTAAATTCTGCTTGTAATCAGCCAAAACACTTGTATTAATAGCCTCAATTTCAGGTACAATTAGGTCGGGCTCCTCTGTGTCTAGACAGTGACGAATTTTTTCACCATCTAACATATCAAACACATAACTGCGGTGAGCAACTTGCATGGCTGGAGCGCCTTCATATCGGTCGCAGACAATAGTTTCAACCCCCAGTCTTTGCAATTCGATAATAACTTCTTTACCTAACTCACCGCCGCCAAGCATCAAGACTTTGGTCGCATTTGACGCCAAAGGGGTGCCGATTTTCATAATCTTTGACTCCTAACTTTTAGGTACTGATTTGGTTTCTGATTGAGCTAATCAACTACCGCTTATCTGTACGGAATTATGCCATTCACTGCTCACAACTGCAAGCTAGAAAAGCCAAGTTGGGATGAGCAGCATTAATTATGGAGTAAAGCCAGTTCTATAAAGGGGTTGATCTAAGAAATCAAGCATTATAGAATAGGTAAGTACAAGTATTAATTCTTCTAGTAGATTGCAAGAAGAGCAACTTTGGAATTGTTCGACTTAGCATTTGAATATCAAATTTTTAAAAGGGAGTTCATGACTCAAAAATTTAATATTCGTCCCAAACGTAAGCCTAATGTGATTTGGGTCTTTGGTGATCAGCACCGAGCTCAAGCCGTAAGTTATCGAGGCGATCCCAACGTTTATACCCCTAACATTGATAATTTAGCTCGAAGTGGAATACGGTTCGATAATGCTGTGTCAGGGGCTCCTTGGTGTACCCCATTTCGGGGAGCCTTGTTAACTGGTACTTATCCACACCAAAATGGGACTATTCAAACACCATCACCCTTATCGCCTAAAGTTCCTACGATAGCCACAACCTTCAATAAAGCGGGATACCACACCGCATATTTTGGTAAATGGCATTTGGATGGATCTAATTCTAGAGAACACTTCGTACCAAAAGAACGAAGAGGCCAATTTCAATATTGGATGGGATATGAAAATAACAATAATCAGCATGAATGTTACGTTCATGGCTCTCAAAGTGATAGCCCAATCAGACTATCGGGATATGAGACAGACACTTTAACTGAGATGATGATTGATCATCTCAAAAGGCATGTAGAATCTAAACAGGATGACTACCAGCCTTTTTTTTCTGTTCTATCAGTTCAGCCACCCCATGATCCCTATGTGCCACCAAATAACCCTGAATATGGAACTCGGCGAATTCACCCAGCCGAGATTCAATTTCGACCTAATGTCCCTGATGTAGATTGGGTTAAAGATCGGGCGAGTAACAACCTAGCTGGTTACTACGGTATGATTGAAAATCTTGACTATAACCTTGGCCGTTTACAAAAAGCGCTAAAAGAAGTCTCAATTGATAGAGAAACTTATCTAGTATTTTTCTCCGATCACGGTGATATGCTTGGTTGCCATGCCCAGTGGGGAAAATCTAGTCCGTGGGAAGAATCAATCCGTATTCCTTTTATCGTCAGTAAAATCGGTGGGCGGGATAATATGAAAACCGGCCACTGCCCAGCTGTCATTAACCATGTGGACATTGCTCCTACGACATTAGGTTTATGTGGACTTTCTGTTCCTGAAAATATGGTAGGGCATAATTACGCAAGCTATTGTGTACGAACAGATGCACCAGAATACTCCGGGCCACCAGAGTCAGGTCCCGAAAGTGCCTATCTACAGCAAATACCTCGTAAAATGCATCAACACTCAGTTAATCGTTCTTGGCGTGGCGTAGTGACACAAGATGGGTGGAAGTATATTTGTACGCCTAATAACGATTGGTTACTCTTCAATATTAAGGACGACCCTTACGAACAAGCCAATTTTGTCTACGACCGTTATTTTCAGTCAGAAAAGGAACGATGTCATAATCTCTTGAAACATTGGATTGATAGTACTGGGGACAGGTTTAGCTTGCCAGATATATCTTTACCTTAAGCAACTAAATTCAGATGAAGAAAAGAAAAGTCCCCACCTCATTGCAGCCTAAAGTGGAAACTAACGATAACGAAGGGTGGCAACAACTCAAAATTGAAGATGCCATACGTCAGGTTAATGCTGCTTCTAAGCTAGAAAGTGCAGTAAGTTTTCAAGAAGTTTTAGACGCCTTTCAGACGATGAATAAACATATAACAATGGCCAAAGATCAAGCTGAGTGGTTATTACAAAACAGCCCATATCCCAGTATCTTAGGAAAATTTCATTCGGCTGGAGTATTAAACGATATTTCGTTCCGCTTGCACTGGAAATCAGCTCGTACAGTGATTCAACTTTATGATCAGATGGCTGAAGATTACGATTTGGAAAGTGTAGAAACAGTCGACCATGCAACTAATGATCCGAACAAGTAGTTCAGAAACATTCAAAGTCAAAGCTAAGTAAATATACAAAAGATTAATCAACCCACCAGAAATAGTAGAATTCGCAACAGTCGGCTGTAGCTCTACACTCAATTTCATAAAAATAATCACAAGAATTCGTAAGGTTCACCAGATTGTAATTACTGAAATAATATCGTTAAAGGGCACACAAATGATGACCACCAAAAGATTGAAAAAATGAATATTAGGTGAAATCAGTCAATTCAGAGGCAAGCGCTCGGAAATTAGCAAAGCCAGTAATGGATTATGTCTAGTTTGGTCCTTCGGGCTCAGCCATTAGCGCAGAAGAAGATCTAAATCATTATAAAAGCAGTTGAGGGTTTTGACCGGTATATAGCTAAACCAGTCATTTATATGGGTGTGTCTATTCACACGCGGAGTGAACTACAAAAGGGTAAAGACGACGACGCTAAGATCTGAGTTGTCGTTTTTTTATCATAATGGGTAAAACATATATGCAGATACCAAGAATTGAGTCAGATGAAGTGATCGGTTTCATGAATGTCGATACCACCGACTTTGGTAACCTAACATTAGCTGATCAAATTCGTCACTTTGAGGTTGAAGGCTATGTCCTTCTTCCTAATATATTAACAGCCAGTCATATTGATCAACTAAAAGAGCAATTAGCTGATATCGCAATGGAACCCAAGCCGTATAGTGATTACCAAAAAATGGCCTGTGTTCAACCACAATGGCATAGTCGAATAGTGGCAGAACTAATCGGTTATCCTCCTATGATCTCGTTTTTGACGAATTTAATGGGTCCTGACATTGTTTTTACCCGTGGATTTTTCCAACGTACACATCCTGGTTCACCAGGGATTTCTATGCATACCGATGGCCAGCCTCATGGTTCTTCGATATTCGATTATGAAGGAAGCAGCCCACGTCTTCTACGTGTTCTATACTATCTGGATGATTTGACTAAAGAGCGAGCACCATTTCGTTTAATCCCACGGACGCATCTCTCTTTTCATGCGCAGGCAAACCCTTATTTGAGGTACAAGTCACATCCACAAGAGATCACGCTTCTTGCTCCAGCAGGATCAGCGGTGGTGATTCCCAGCACACTGTTTCATGGTACACATCCTAACACTGATTCCAAATATCGTGAGCTGATTCAATTCGGTTACCGGCCGGCTTGGGCTGGACCAATCCAACCAATTCCAGAGTGGGACAAAGAACTGATTGCGAATGCACCAGAACAAGCCAAACCGTTTCTACAGAGTCCTAATACTACTGGTGGAGTTTGGGGGCTAGAACATAAGCCAAAAGGAATGCCAGCTTCAGCTTCAGGTATTAATCCTGATCGTTGGTATACCAAAAGAGAAAATTAAAGGTGCTGAATAATCTACTGGAGGGTCGAGTTTTCTACCTGACCAGCCCTTGCTTTGATCGAAAAAGAACAATATTATTCCTGGTTAATCTAGAATCTGAAATAACTGAAAAAAGCTACCATCATACCAGTAGGTGGTGAAACTGGATCTGTCTGTCAATCTGATACTAGTTAGTTATATTGTAAACACGTTGGTTCAGCTAAGCTAAAAGTTGTATTCCTAACGACTTAACAACTGGTAGTATTCAAGTGAAATCACGCATCGCTACATTGGATGACATCCATGATTTAGTTCGTCTCAATGTTTTATTGAACGGGGTTCAGGTAAGATCCGATTATTTGAGTACGCAATTAGTAAGCCCACATCGCGTTGAAACGCCAATTGTTGCGGAGGTGGATAATCGATTGTCGGATTTGCTAATCTGTGCTTGGCACCACGTATATTTTATGAAACGCCTCATGCAGAACTCACTGAGTTATTTGTCGAAAAGCCTTACTGTTGTCGCGGCATTGAACGTTTACTAGTTACTCATGTAGAGCGTTTGGCATACGAAGGTGGTGCAAAAGAATTGTTTGTTCTGACTGGTTTCGATAACAGAGAGGGACAGTACTTGTATACCTCGATGGGATACGAGGACGATGATCGTTCGATTTCAAAGGACCTGTTAGGGGAAACAAACACTACTGACAATTAATCAAATAAAAAAAGGAAGTCTACTTTTGAAACTGATCAATCGGTCCATACGCTTGGTCTGGTTCTCCTATACTTAATATTGATAATAATCCAAAATATATTCGCCCATTATTCCGTGCAATATTCTGGAATCGATTCCAACCGCTGATCAAAAACGGCCTAGATAAAGCTTAACCTCCTCCTAAATAGCTGTATCAACCGGTAGTTAGCCTATTAAAATTAATTCCTCTTTTTTATCTAATTTCTTGTCCCTGATCCATTTTTGCCTAAAAAATTATTCAGTACTTTGATCACTATTTTCCCGCTACAAGCCCAAAATAATCCGCATATAAGCCTACGGTGTTACTCACATGCTATACATCTAAATTCATATGTAGTTTGTTTCATTTTTCTTTTTTTAATTGACCAATTTAGCCTAATAATGTAACTATCAAGAACGACGTCATAGGATAATATACTTTATGAAACCAAATGTTTTATGGATCTACGGTGAGGATTTGTATCCTGATATAGCTTGCTACGGAAATCAAACAGTTCAGACCCCTGTACTAGATCATTTTGCCTCTGAGGGGGTTTTATATACTAACGCTTATGCGACTTGCCCCGTCTGTTCTCCCAGTCGTTCGGCTATGATCACGGGGCGTTATCAAACCAGTTTTGGGGCACATAATCACCGTAGTTGCCGACAGAAACCACTTGATGCACATATTGGACTGGTGACCGACTATTTTAGAAAAGTAGGTTATTTTACCTGCAACAGTAGTGGGCCGCCCTTCCAACGACCAGGTAAAACCGATTTTAACTTTCTTCGAACAGATCCATTTGATGGTATTCACTGGTCAGAAAGACAAACTGATCAGCCATTCTATGCTCAGATCAATATTACGGATACTCACCGTGATTTCACCTCTGATCCGGAAAATCCTATTAATCCCAAAAAGGTTGACTTGCCGCCGTACTATCCAGATCACCCTTTAATCCGGAAGGACTGGGCTATGTGGTTAGAAAGTATTCAAGTATTTGATCGTAAGGTTGGTCAGATTCTACGTCGCTTGGAAAAAGATGGCCTGAAAAGTAATACAATTGTTTTTATTATTAGTGATCATGGTCGTGCTCATATTCGGGACAAGCAGTTTTTGTATGACGGAGGTATTCGTATTCCTTGTATCGTTCGTTGGCCGGACAGAATTGGTGAAGGTTCTATTTGTGATGATTTGGTTAGTGGTATTGACTTTGCACCAACATCTCTATCCTTATGTGGTTTGGATATACCAGAAGGAATGGAAGGTAATGTTTTTTTGGGAAAAGATGCACAAGAAAGAGAGTATGTTGTTTCGGCTAGGGACCGGTGCGATGGCACCGTAGATCGTATTCGATGTGTGAGGACAAAAACACAGAAATATATACGTAATCATCATCCAGACCGCCCATATATGCAATTCAATGGTTACAAGAAACAACAATATCCATTATGGACACTACTACCTCTTTTAAATAGAATTGGTTTACTGTCAGATGCTCAGCAAAATTTTTTAGAGCCAAATCGACCTTACGAAGAGTTTTATGATCTGATACTAGATCCATATGAAATAGATAATCGAGCAACTGATAACAAAATTAGAAAAGATTTAGCTTATCTTTCTGACCTTTTAAATTCTTGGACTAATAATTATGGAGATCAGGGAACCATAACAGAAAACCCGGAAATAGTTGCTGCAGAAGCGAACAAAATGCAAACTTTACACATTAAACGTATGGAAGCGAAGGGACTAAGTGCAGATGTAAGCGACGAAGAGTTTGTCGCTTGGTGGGAGTCAAGGTTGCTAGATGAATCGAGGTAAAACTTTCATTTTCACGATATAGTTTAGTAAATCATTCAAAAGAAGCCTCTAAATAGATATTTAGATTTAGAACTAAATTTCCAGACCTATTTGTTCTCTATGATGATTAGACCACGAGAAGGCTGTTTCCCATGAGGCTTTGAATCGAAAAAACTTCGGAGGAACAAATGAATCAAAAAGACATAAAACAAGTTGGTGTAGTTGGTGGTGGAACTATGGGGTTTGGTATTGCTATCAATTTCGCCTTGTGGGGAGGCTATCCGACTATTATCCAAGATCTGAAGGAGTCTATTCTTGACCAGTCAGCGAAACAGATTCGATCAAGCTTAAAGCTCTTTATCGAGGAGGATTTGATTACGCCTGAACAGGCTAAGGAAGCTTTGGACAAAATCACATTGACTACTGACTTAGCCGAGCTTGCTAACAAGAGTGACTTCGTCACAGAGGCTATTGTGGAGATCCTACCAGACAAACAAAAAATTTTCCAAGATCTAGACCGTTTATGCCCACCGCATACTATTTTTGTCAGCAACACTTCTAGTTTTGTAGTGAGCGAAATTGGTATAGGAATCGGGCGACAAGACAAAATTGGCCTAACCCACTATTTTGCACCTCCGCATATTGTACCAGGAGTTGAGGTTGCTGGTACACCAGACACCTCAGAAAATACGCACGAGATTATTGACAGCCTGATGAAAGCAACTAATCGTATTCCAATTCGAGTGAAAAAAGAAATACCTGGCTATTTGATCAACCGAATTCAAGCTGCTATGGAGCAAGAAGCCCTCCAACTATGGTCGGAAGAGGTCGCTACAGCTGAGGAAATTGAGAAGGGAATCAAGGCTACATTTGGTTTTCGGATGCCACATGAGGGGCCAATGTCTCATTACGATCTAGCTGGTATCTGGAAATGGCCATATTCAGCCCGAATGGCACCTAAAATGTTGAATGAGTCAGCAGATCCTATGTCAGATAAAATCAAAAACCGGATCGTTGAAGGAACACCGTGGTTCTTGGAACCAGAAAATTTTGACGAAACCGTGGAAAGAAGAGATCGTGAATATATTCGTCGACTTAAAACACTTTATAGTGAATTGACATAAAATACTGGCTAGGGTGCAATGGAAGGCTGTTGGGATAAAACTCGGAAATAGTCCTTGAGTTGTTGACGATACTGAATGGGGATTTGCTGAAAATCGACTGATTTCAAACCTTGCTGAACCTCAGTTATCTTTTGCAGTAATTCGGGATCAAGCGGTGAGATTTGGGGTTTTACTAGGGTCGCCTTCGCAACCTCGCCCTTCCGTTTTTTGCCTTCTTCTCTTTTTTGTAAGGATTTAGTACTTTCTAACATTCGGGTTAAGATTTGATTTTGTTTGTCGAGAACCTCCCGAGTTAAATTTTGACTTTTTAATTCAGATTCGACAGTTTTCATCTCTTCAGAAATACCCTCTAAATCACCTAATAGTTGTTTCATTTGTTCAGCCATCTTAGCCAGTCGCTCGGTAGCTTCTCGTATCATCTGTTGTTCATAAGCCATACGTTGTATCATCTCCTGATGACCGGGTAATTTTCCTTTCTGTCTCATTTGCTGACTAAGCTGCTGGGCCATTTCATTCAGTTTTTCTTGGTTTTGGGTTAGCTGTTGTAATTGCTCCATCATGTTTTCCATACTACCAGCTCCCATCTGCATATTCATCTGATTCATAGCATCTAATAGGGCCAGTGTAACTTGATTCAGTTTCTCTAAGCCCTGTTTTTGGATTGGGCTAGCCAAGCTCGGTTGCCGATCTTCTAATGCTTTGGCTGATCGTTTAAATGCATCACTAGCAGTTTCCAATCCCCAAATCAATTCAGGCTTAATCTGCATTTGCTGTTTACCTAGTTCCCACAACCTTGAAGCCAAAGTATCGGTTCCATTTGCTAAGCCAATTTCCGTTGCAGCTAGGCGTTGTAACTGGCTAATTTCTCCTTTTAGATAACGGCCTTTTCCTATCATCAAAATGGACTTTGTCTTTTCCCATACTAGCTGATGTTTTTGTGATAAATAGAGTGTGCTATGTACCGCTGAT
>JACLAC010009336.1_pt1 | contig 33583 bp, 22 predicted proteins | sample 8027881 | NCBI WGS metagenome assembly JACLAC01 (sample SAMN15725517, study PRJNA655200) | protist metagenome | isolation source: fluorescence activated cell sorting (FACS) single amplified genomes of... | place: Spain: Blaines Bay Microbial Observatory, Mediterranean Sea | collected 2016-01-19 | reverse complement strand
AACTAGAAGGACAATGGCTGCAAGAGTGGATGAAAAAAGAGCGTGCTTTTGACCAAGACTCCATTTATCGAGACATGGGCACGATGATCAAGGAGATCTCTCGGGTTGTGATTTTGATTTGCGATGCCATGGAGTACGCTCACGGTTGTGGCTTCCTCCATTTGGATTTAAAGCCAGAACACGTTCATATGGGCCATTATGGAGAGGTCAAAATCTGTGATTGGGGCTTAGCTTCCCAATGGGGAGAGTCAACATTGAAGGAAGCAACAGACCCTGAAGAGGAATTTTCTCGAAGAAACGATGGTTTGATCAAAGGAACCCCAGGCTTTATGGCTCCGGAACAGGTCGATATCGACAGTCAACCTGAGGCAGGGATGGCGTTTTCTGAAGCCACGGATGTCTTTGGCATTGGGGGCATCATGTTTTATCTGCTCACAGGAAAAGCCCCCTATGGCACAGGTGAAGTGGAAGAGGTCCTATTTCGAACAAAACAAGCTGATCCGGTGATCTGCCGGAGAGATGTTCAATCTCGGAGAATACCCGTGGCTCTATCTTGCATTCTTGAGAAAGCTTTAAACACTAAAGTCGAACAGCGTTATCAAAAAGTGGCAGATTTCCGCAGCGACATGAAACTCTTTCTCGATGGACACGTCCCTACAGCCCAACATGCAAGCTATTGGGTCCATGGCTACCAATTCTACAGAAGACACCTTTGGATCTCAAATGCTTTGATATCTTCCATGGCTTTGATCGTCACGATTCAATTTTTTCATCGCCAACAGTTGGCCGAGGAAGAAGCGTTGAGTCGAGCAGCCAACGCTAGAGCAGAGAAATTGTTGTCCGATCTGAGGAATGAGCAATTGGAAAAGCAATGGATCAAAGACAATGGAGTTCAGATATATGAGGATTCATGGGGTGCCAAAGCACTAGCTCAACCCCAAAAGCACCTTGCAGAACTCCAAGCTCAGCAGGCGTCAAGTCATCGTGCTGAGCTCAAACTAGGGTCTTCAGATACCGCCATTAGAGCTCAAGCTAGGCTGCTTATGGTCCTTCAAGAGTTTGACCCCGCCCTTTCAATCCTCGAAAGCGGAGGCGATAAACCAATAGAATCTCAAATGCACGAATGGGCAAAACGAGCTCAAAACATCCTCAAGAGAGGCCATGATCAAGGGGGAACTCAAACATCTAGATTGAGTCATCAGCAATTTCACGAGTGGCTGGAATCCATCACGTTAAAAGACATTTCTTTATTAGAAGCCATGGCGAACTGGCATTTTTTGAAGTCGAATCCAGAAAAAGACCCTGGAGCAGAACTGAAGTTGGTTTCATCATTGCTTTTGAGCATCCACCAGGTCTGGGATAAGAAGGACCGCGAGGCTTTTCGTCTTGTCGATGGGGTTATGGATCTATCCGGTCACCCCATTCAGCGCCTCAGACTATCCGTAGAAAAAGGGTACTCACTGCTATCCTCATTTAAATTTCACACCTTGGACTTGAGTGACACGGGCTTTTTTGAATACGTTCAATTGGCTGGATTAACATTCAAAACCTTAAATATCTCTGGTTGTCCAGTGAACGCTATCAATGGAAGACGCTGTGAAATGTTGAAAAGACTTGGTATCGAGGAAGTGATCATCCGAAAAGGCGACCTCAGCCCAGAAGAAGAAACCATGCTGAAAAAGAATTTTCTTCTCAATCATGAATCATAACGCTTGGAAAAAAATGGCTGTCTTTCCCCAAGCGTCACGAATCACCCTCAAGGTCGAAAAGGGTTTATGCACGAGGCCCCCTTTGCTCTGATGAGGTAGCGCAACGGGGCCAAAGGGACCCCAATGCACATGCCTTATAGCTTGATAGGGTCGTTCATCTCGGCCATCAGTTTTTTAAGTCTATTTTTCATGCTCACCAACACGGTGGACATTTCTGGGTGAGAGGAAAGATCGTTCATCTCTTGTGGATCTTTTTTAGTGTTGTAAAGACGATACACCATACCCTTGGTGTATAAAATCAATTTATAATCGCCCTTCTGAATCATGCGTTGTAAGGTCACATAGCTTCCATATATTTGAGAATGGTGCTCTTGTTCTTGACCAGATAACAGCGGCAGAAGACTTTTGAAAAAGACATGTTCCGGTTTGGAGGCTCCGGCAAGTTCGATGGTGGTGGGCATGACATCCTGCAAATATATGGCCTGTTCAACGGTTTGACCAGGCTGGATATTCGGCCCAGCGATAAAAAACGGCACGCGCATGCTATGGTCGTACATGTTTTGTTTACCAACAAGACCATGGTGACCCACAGACAAACCGTGATCGGCGGTGAAAACAACGATGGTGTTTTGGTCGAGTTCATGCTCCTTCAAAGCATTGAGGATGCGACCGATCTGTTGATCCATGTGGGAGACGATGGCAAAGTACTCTTGACGGTGAACTTTAACGGCATATTCAGTTCTAGGCGTCGGCGCCAGGCGCTCATCTCTGAGCCTTTTGGGATCGCAGCCCATATCTTCATCGTAGGGGTAATTGGGAGCGAAGTTTTCCGGAACGGAGATCTTATCTAATGGGTACATGTCGACGAACTCTTTGGGGGCTTGCCTAGGGTCATGGGGTGCGTTGAAGGATAAATACATGAAAAAGGGTTCTTCTTGTTTCTTGGCGTCTTCAATGAATTCAAGGCTATTATTGGCAATAACTTCGCTCCAGTGAACTCCTCCCTTCCAATAACCTTCCATTTTTTTATCCCAAGGCTTCCAACCCTTTTCGTAATCTTCTGGGTTTTGAGGACGGTTATAACCACTGCCCTTGGGCATACCGCCGCGGAGATCTTTTGACACGTCAAACTTTGGCTTTTGTCCAGGAACGTGCCATTTTCCGGTCATATAGGTTCTATAACCAGCATTTTTCATGTATTCAGACCAGTGGGGGTGATTTTTGATGCCATTTTTGGAGTTGTGCAGCGATAAACCACAGTTTAGCATGGTTCGACTAGCCATACAAATCGCGCCATTCCAGGCTCCCATGTTGTAGGCGTGGCTGAAGGATGCTCCTCGAGCGGCCAGCTTATCGAGGTTGGGGGTTTTCACTTCCGTCATTTTAGAGCTGCCCACAGCTTCGTAGCTGAGATCATCGGCGAAAATAAAGACAACGTTGGGTTTTGTAGATTGTTGTTGGCCGAAAAGCTGAAAGCTCATCAGAGTCAATAAAGCCAATTGAATGAACAGGTACTTCATGTGTCGTTTGAAATTAAAAAGACGGTCTAGTATTTCTTTAGCCGAAAGCTAGATCTCATTTTGGACGTTGATAAAAGAAATTTCTCTTTTTTTTCTGAGCGCGAGAGAAAGGATAACTTCACTAAAGTGACGCTCAAAAGATTGAAGCATTGATCAACTCACGGCACCAGCAAGAGAGGTCCGTGACCGACTAGGCATCAACACTTTAAAGTGCTCGATGACTTTTCGGTCACGGCATATTGATGATCGTTCAATGCGGCATCAAACATGTGTTCAAGCCTTAGAGATTTTTAAAGTGTAAATATATCGACATGGTAAACGACTGGGGTTCAAGCGCGGCAAGTGAACCAAAACATCATCGCCAACCTGTTTCAGTTCAAGGTTTCCATCCACCCCCAACATCGTCACCCTAGTTTTATCGTTCAAGGTCATGTCCCGGAGGGTGAATATACCGGAATCCGGTAACTGGGTCAAAAGAGCATAAACATCATCACCCTTTGAGGTGAAATAACATTCTTTCCTAGCCTGCCCTGGACGGGGCGTGGTCGCCATCTCCAAAATGGGGTCAGGGACACCGTGATGGAAATCGTGCTTAGAGTACTCTACAATATCTCCTTCACTCCACTGGCAATCACGAGCCCACCTTTTGCTTCCGTATATCGCCTCACCGTTGACCTCTAACCACTTTCCTATCTCCATCAGTCTATCCTCCATGATCACCGGGATCCTCCCGTCCGCCGTGGGACCAATATCAAGTAAGAAATTTCCTCCCCTTGAAACTATGTCACACAACATGTATATCAGCAGTTCACCGCTATTGTAGTCGTCGTAGCTCTCAACACGGTTGAAACCAAAGGACTTGCCTATACCACGGTTTTCCTCCCATAGGACGGAAGGATCTTTAAACCCAGAACCATACTCTGTTGTCATGTAACCACCATGCTTACCGCGAACCTTACCCCAACGGTCGTTAACGATGACCTCATTTTTATTGGGGGCGTTATTGTAAAGCCAAGATAGCAAGGGCTTGGTTTCCCAGCGTTCATCATCCATCCACCAGTCACCATCGGAAAAAATCAATGACGGTTGATAACGCGTAACGATATCTTTAAACTGGGGAGACATCACTTCACGAATATACTTACGCCGCCCATCATCATCAAGGTCGTTCCTCTGCCCCTTCTCTGGCCAATAGGGGTTGAACCAATCCCATATAGAGTAGTAAAGGCCCATCTTTAGACCGGCACTCCTAACGGAATCCGTTAAATCGCCAACCAAATCACGCTGTGGACCAGATTCTACACTATTCCAGGCCTGACCAAAGCTTTTAGAAGCCTCTTCACTCGGCCACAAACAATAACCGTCATGATGTTTGGCCGTTAACACCACATACTTGGCCCCACTTCGTTTAAATACATTGGCCCAATCGTCGGGACTGAACATCTCGCAATTAAAGTCATCCCTAAAGTCGCAGTACTCCTTCTCCTCTCCATAGACCCTATTGTGAAAGTTCTCCACCGCATTGGAACGGCTCACCGCTGCAGCATGCTTGCGTTTGATACCGTCCTTAGCGTGCCAATACCATTCGGAATAGGTTCCTCGGGGAGAAAATGACGGCACCGAGTACAAGCCCCAATGGATAAAAATTCCAAACTTTGCCTTAGCAAACCACTTGGGGTTTTCACGACGATCCAAGGAGTCCCAAGTGGGCTCGTACACCTTTTCATCGGTATAGCCTAGACTGGTGAGACAAAGTAAGGCACTTGAAATTATAAACTTTTTCATCGAATGACCCCTTTATGATTCGAATTTGATTTTTAGGGCATAGGCGAAATCGCATGTTTTCACCTCGGGGAACCACACTTGAAGCCCATCGCCATGGCTATTCCATTTGAGTTCCCCTTCAAAACCTAATAGCTCAACGGATTCAACCGCCCTCAAGCGCTGGTTCATCTCCGTTATGAATGGCATCAAGACAGGGGCTTTTCCCTTGGGCCAGTCCATGACAAAAGCATATAAGGTTTCGCCTTTGGTCGTGTACCTAAAATCTTTCGACGTCATGGTGGAAGACAAATCTTTATGACCGATTTCGTGTTTCCCATCTCCATAAAGGTACCATGGCCGTGTGCCATAAATGGCTTCTCCATTGACCTTGAACCACGCGCCAACTTTCTTCAACAAGGCAGTGGCCTCTCGGTCCAAAGTTCCATCGGCTTTGATGGGGATATTGAGCAACATATTACCATTTTTAGAAACGATATCGATCAACTTGTCCACGACCAAACCAGCTGTCATATAGGGTTTCGCAGGATTATAGCCCCAAGAACCTATCGAATCATCGGTTTGCCATGGGGCATCTAGGATGCTTGCTGCCTTTCCGCGCTCATAGTCCAAGGTCGCTATACCATCTGCATATAATCCTTGCCACGGGCGGTTCTTGATGCACATCACCCCCTCTGAGCGCTTATTGTAAAAATTTGAGATCACCTCCATGCCGTGTCGTCCGCGGTCTTCCCCACGGAAAGGCACTGCACAATCAAAATAGAGATGATCTGGCTCGTAGTCGTCCACCAATTGGTTGATGCGCTTGACCCACAAGTCCCTCCACGACTTGGGGGCATCGAAAGGTGCCCTCGGGTGTGTGCTTTGACCGTCGTCACTTGGGTAAAGCCCTTGCCCTTTGCCCCTAGCTCCATCGTAAGGCACACCCTTTTTATCTCCTTTGCTGTCACAACCATTGGCAGTGTTGAGCCAGCTATAACTCCTGGACAAATGGGTCGTCACACCAAAACGCAAACCAGCTTTATGGGTTGCCTCCTTCCACATTTGAATGATATCTTTCTTTGGCCCCATGTTCACGGAATTCCATTTCTGATACTTGGAGTCCCATAGGTCAAAATTATCGTGGTGAACAGCACAGGGAGTAAAATACTTTGCTCCAGCCTCCTTGAACAAAGACAATAAGGCATCAGGGTCAAAACGTTCGGCTTTCCACATAGGAATAAAGTCGGCGTAACCAAATTCCGAAGGATGACCATAAGTTTTAAGGTGATGCGCGTACTCCTTTGATTTTTCATCGTAGAGTTTGCGGGCATACCACTCTCCTTTTTCAGCAACAGAATATGCACCCCAGTGCAAATATATTCCAAATTTGGCATCCCTAAACCATGTCGGACAATCGTATTGCTGTAAAGACTCAAGCGTGGGCTCAAACGTTACCCCCGTATGCCCCTCAGCAAAAAACTCCTGTGTCGAGCTTGTTGCAACGGCCAAAGTCAAAGCCAAAATCCCCTTTGACCTTAGCAAACCCTTCCTCATCTTTAACAAAACCACTCTCCAAAAAATCTAAAAAATTCAGCAGCCACCAATCGTCTTCTGACTTCGGTCCATTGTATCACAGCAACGCTGCCCCAGCAAGTTGGCTGATCAAAAACATGCAAATCATCGTCGACACTTCGCAAAATCATATCACAGGTCATGGGCTAAAGTGGCCCTAAAGTCCATCTTGTCATCGTTTCCTCATTGAACCTGCAACAGATCCTTGAACAAACTCTATATCTATTGTCGACTAGCGAAAAAAACTCAACCACCCTTATAAACTTGGCTCTTTTGTGCAGTCACAAAAAAATGATCACTTATTTTTACTTTTTTGTTAACCTTTTCTGAGCAGCCACATTTGTTATTGATTCAATTTATTTTAACTTTTTATCCAAATGTTGAAAACCGCCAAAAAGAACATTGCATTACTCGTTGACCTCAACAAGAAATACTACCGCAGTGTCACATCTGGAGTTATGAAGTATAGTCGATTCATGGACTGGCAGTTTTACAGCCATTGTGGTTTGCCCCAAATCACCGAAGCACAACTCGACGATTGGGACGGCGATGGAGTCATCGGCAGGATTTCTCCTCAAATTGCAGAAAAACTAGCCAAAAGAAACATCGCAACGGTGAACATCAAGTTTGATTTTGAACATATCGATGTCCCTTCTGTCCTTATTGATAATGAAGCACTAGGACGTTCCGCAGCCGAATACTTTTTAAGCAAGGGCGTGAGACACTTCGCTAGCTTTTGTCTCGCCCCTGACAACCTCAGCGCAACCCACAAGCTCAAAGGGTTTAACGATCTATTGGATAAAAAGGGCTACTCCGTCACCGAGATCCATTCAAGGGTACAACTGGAGAACCTTAACATGACTTTAAACCCAAAACAGGGACAAACCATCGGCGTCTTTGCCGTTGAAGACTTCTTGGGTCGCATGATCATCGACGCCTGTAAAGACCAACAGCTCAGTGTCCCCGAGGATATCTCTATTTTGGGCGTGGACAACGACCCCCTCATCGGCGAGTATTTATCTCCATCCATGAGCAGTATTGAGCTTGGAGCAGAAAGAATTGGTTACCAAGCCTCTTACCTGCTTGACCAACTGTTCCACGGTGAGGTCTTGCCACAAAACAAACTCATCGTTTCCCACGAACAGATCGTTGAGAGAAAATCCACTGAATTGTCCCAGATCCACGATGAATTGGTCGCTAAAAGTCTCAAATATATCAAAGATCATTCAAACAAACCCATCACGGTCACCAATATCATCGATGATTTATTTTGTGGACGTCGTGTTTTGGAAGTGAAGTTTAAAAAAGCCGTTGGCAGGACCTTACACGAAGAGATCCGACGAACTCGAATCCAAAGAGCCTGTATCCTACTCAGAGAATCGGACATGCTCATCGACAATTTGGCCAGAGATTGTGGCTACTGTGGCAGAGAACGTTTCAATGCAGCTTTTAGGACGGAAATCGGCATGACCCCATCACAGTACAGGCAGGATTACAACTTCTCAAAAAGGCCACAACTTCAATCGAGTTGAAGCAAAAGTAAAACAAATTTTCAAGAATATTAGCATCAGCGCCAGGCATCAAAAAGACTACCTTCACCACTGCCCATGCCCTGGGGAAAAATGTCAAAAATATGAAGAGACATAACACTCCCATCCACCATAGCGTATGAGCCCACGGGTTGCTGCCCATGGATAAAGGGGGAACCGCTCTGTCTTCTATCCCTCGCATGTAAACCTTCATATATGGTGGTATAGTTGGTTGGAGTACCTGAGTTCCCTCTACTCAAACCATTCCATGGCGAAATATCCTCGTGATAGATCACCGTTTGAGACGGGTTCTTGAGTTCATGTGGCAGACGAGTCAAATTTGATCGGTAAGTTCTGTCCAAAATGCCACGGTTGTGTGAAAGCAATTGAGAATGCTCGTCATGTGTATAAAAAGTCATCTTGTAAGATCTCGTCCTAGCACCAACCAGACTTGGACCGACATTGATCGTCATGGTAGCATCATCTTCTGGGCAAGTGTACTTTAAGGTGTCAAACATATCTCCTGGAAAAATGCGATCCTTAGGCCTGATGGAAGAAGGGATCTCACCCCTCCCATCATATGAAGACAAGCGATCGTCATATGATGGATATCCAGGAGCGCCGTCATCGCTGGGGATGCCTTGACCCGCTCCAGCATAATAATTGTGGTCATGTCGATAAGATTCACTGACCAGCATCAGATCAGATAGCTTTTTATGGCACTCCAGAGTTCTGGCTCTACTGATCGCACGATGGAGAGAAGGAGACAACAAACTCATGATGACAGCGAGCATGGTGATCACCATCAACAATTCAACCAAAGTGAAACTGGCGTGGCCAGTCACAAGAATACACCTCTCTTTATTCATCAGCTATATTTTAAGATATTCAATACCAAGTACATGAATTTCATCAGAAATCATTTTCTAAATCCATTTTCTAAGGTATCTAAAATCCATCATATACCAAATCTCTGACAAAAAAATAAAGGCGTATGCCATCAACACGATCATCTAAACCCCTGAGATACATGGCACTATGAAAAACACGCCATTCTGTTTTCGCAATAAAGCACATTTTATTCGCTAGAGTCCCATCGCTGTAAATTGGATCGTCCATCTTGATACTGAATCGTTCTTATATTTATTTAATTTTTATGGCTTTAAATGACGCAAAAAAGCACATGGTCAACGTCTTCTATTGTCACGATCATGATGCTTCAAGTATAACATATTGATCGAGTTTCTTCACATGATTCTAATATATGTCGATAATAACGCCCTTGTTATCTCTGAGCTGTATGATGGCCATCTCCATTGGGCTGCAGGCAGGTGAGATATTCCCCGCTCTGATACCAAAGTCAAAGCCGAAGTTTCCTCTCTCCGCAGCAACCGAAAGGTTATATGACAAATGGAATCCACACGAAGACCGTGCCAATGAACTCTACTCTAACTTCAAGTACTCGAGCCTAGAAGGTTTTCCTCACTCTCCTCTCATCTCTCGCCGCGACCCCACAAAGATCATTAAAATAGGCCAAAGCTATCACGTCTGGTACACCCGGCGCCACACTCATACAAAACCGCGTGGACCACAATTTGCAACCGAAACAAGGCCCTCTTACGATTGGGATCTATGTGACATTTGGCATGCAACCAGTAAAGACGGTTTCAACTGGAAAGAAGTTGGTCCAGCTGTAGAGAGACTGCCCAAACCTAGGTACGGTTGGCGCTCTATTTCAACACCGGATATTTTAGCCTGGAAAGGGAAATTTTACCTTTACTACCAGGGTTTTAATGAAATTCCCGGAAAGATCAGCGACAGAGCAGCTGTCAGTGTCGCCGTATCGGACAGCGTTTGGGGGCCCTTTAAAGCCCACGGAGAAGCGGTGGTTGATTTCGGAGCTCCTGGAGACTGGGATAGCAATGCCATACACGATCCATTCCCCGTTGTCTTCAATGAAAAAATCTATTTATTCTACAAGGGTTCAGCTGGAACAAGAGGCGCTAACGGGACTTTGATCCGAGCTCAAGGGCTTGCCATCGCCACTCATCCATTAGGTCCCTTTGAAAAGTCTCAACAAAACCCTGTCATCAATTCCGGCCACGAGACGGCCGTGTTCCCATGGCAAGAAGGACTCGCTGCGCTAGTGAGCTTAGATGGACCGGAAAAAAACACCGTTCAATACTCCCCGGACGGTATCGATTGGCAAATCAAGTCCATCATTCAAGTGCCGCCCATTGCACCTGGTCCCTTCATCTCAGATGCATATGCCGACAACAAAAATGGGCGTGGCATCACTTGGGGACTGTGTCACGTCATGGACAAAAAGGCTGGCTATTCTCGCTTGATGAGATTCGATTGTGACCTTTCCCTAGATGTGGATCGACCTCACTTCAAGCACAACAATCTCCGTTTCAACCAAGCAACCTATTTCCAAGAGGGCGTGCGTATGCGTCAAGGACTCAAAAAAAATGTCTTACATGTCGATTGAGGGCCCCATCATGAAGAAACGATTCCATTTGTTATGCTTAGTTATGGTCATAACGAAATTCTCCTCAGCCCTAGCTCAGCAAGCTTTCCCGGCCAAAATTCCTGAGGATAAACCGAATTTCCCCATCAGCAGGGCTATGGAAAGACTTTACGATGTCTGGAATCCCCATGAGGATCGAGGCAATGAGTTGTTCTCCAACTTCAAATACACGCCTCTAAAAGGGTTTAACAACAACACTGGAGCCTCAAGACGTGATCCGACCAAGGTGATCAAAGTCGATGGACGATATCACGTTTGGTACACAGGACGTTTCACTAAAGAGCAACCCCAAGGACTCAAGAAAGCCACATCAACAAAACCTGGCACCGACTGGGATTTGGCTGACATTTGGCACGCAACCAGCCTCGATGGCATCACCTGGGTTGAAGACCTTGAGCCAGCTGTGGTCAGACCCCCTAAACCCGAAGCCGGCTATCGCTCCATTTGCACTCCGGGGATCTTAGTGTGGGAAAAAAAGTACTATTTATATTTCCAAGCTTATGCTCCCATGGTTGGAGGACAAGCCTATTGCCCCGTTCGCGTGGCCCACGCCGATTCTCCCCATGGTCCTTGGACACACCACCCCAAGCCCGTTATCCTACCCGGACCGGATGGTTCTTGGAACAATATCAAAATCAATGACCCCTGCCCTATCGTTCACAATGGCAAGGTGGCTATTTACTATAAAGGCGCTCCCATCGAGCGCGGTCACGATTACATGATCAGGTTTCAAGGTGTTTCTTTTTCAAAACATCCACTGGGCCCTTTCGAGCCATCTCCCCTCAACCCCGTTATCAACTCTGGACATGAAACCTGCTTTTTCCCTTGGAAGCAAGGTGTCGCCGCCATCGTCGCCCTCGATGGGCCAGAAAAAAACACCGTGCAATGGTCCGAGGATGGAGAGAACTTTGAAATACAATCCCTCATCCAAGTGCCACCCATTGCACCTGGACCCTATTGTCCAGATGCCTTTAGGGGGGATGGCGATGGCCGAGGCTTCACTTGGGGACTCTGTCACATCAATATCGACGGTGGTGGCGCTGCAAAACCCAGTGTCCTAGCTCGTTTCGACTGTGACCTCTCCCTCGATCATCACTCCTTAGCATTGAAGCGCAACAATTTACGCTTCGACCGCGCCACTTATCTACAAAAAAACATCGCATTAAACCATAACCTAAAAAAACTCATCCTCAAACAACAAAAACACATCGACCGCCAGACGATCATAAAATGAGTGCTGCAACTGCCTGAGCGTAATCATCCGGGCCAGAATCATCTCAAAGCCCAAGACTGAGTTCGAGGCACAGTCCAATCACATGCGACGCATCGCTACTGCGTCGCATTTTTTATTGTTTTTATCATAAAGTTGTTAACCTCTGGGCGACATATCACATTTATAGATATGCAACGTCCAACCAGCACCTCACACGACCGCAACATGACACTTCAGGCAGGCGTGTCGTCATGAATAAAAGCCAGATCATCGAACTCATCGATGAACTACTCGATGGCGAGATCCATGAGCAAGACTTTAAACTCCTAGAAAATGAACTCCTAAACAATCCCAAAGCCAGGAAGATTTACTACGAGGCCCTCCGCTTCCATAACATCATGGACATCGAGGCCGATAGTCGTTGTGAGGAGTTGAAATCCCTGTGCCTAAGGCCAAAGTTCAACATCATCTCCAAGTTACGTCCATGGCTTGTCGCAGCTGCATTTTTCTCGGCTATCGGGTTGATATGGATGCTACAACAGAAACCACACCTCCGGCACATTGAAATTGCCGAAGAGGACTCTATCAATGACCCTGAAGCCATTGGGTATGCGGTGGTTTCAAGCATCAGCAACGCTCATTTCAAAACAAACACGAGCCTGTCTATGGGGGGCATGGTTCCCAATCGTGCCATCCACATGGTCTCGGGCAAACTGCACTTGAACATGCTCAGTGGCGTGACGATCATCATGGAAGGAGAGGTTGAATTTGAGTTATCTAGCCCCATGGACCTTCACCTACAACAAGGCTACTTGAGGGCAATCGTTCCCGAAGCCGCCCAAGGCTTTAAGATTCACGCCAAGGATGGCAAGATCGTCGATTTAGGAACAGAATTCTCCATCGATGTGAACGAGGAGCGCAGTGAATTTAAAGTTTACCAAGGGGACATCGAATGGCACCCAAGGGATCAACAGGTCAACGCTGTACACGAGGGCCAAGCCTTGGCTTGGCAGTCTCAACGGGGCAAGCTCACTCCATTCGACCCCAGTGCTGAAAAAAGTTTTTCCGAAAGCTTAGCTGAATTCAAAAAGACCCGAGAACGTCGACACCAAAATTGGTCCGATCATGTTAAACGATATGTCAATGAAAACGAAGCCCTCGTTTACTATCCATTTTCACCCCTTTCCATTGAACAGAGACTTGTTGTCAATAGCGCTCGGGTTGGAAAGGACGCTCTCCTCATTGCATCCCAAAGCACTGAAGACCGTTGGGGAAAAAGCAACTCTGCACTCAATTTCAAGATGCCTGGCAGTCGTGTATCTGTTGATATAGAAGGTGTTTTTCCATCCATCACCATGTTGTGTTGGGTGCGCATCAACAGTTTAGATCGCCGCCAGAATTCTCTTTTTCACGTTGATGATTTACCGAGCTATAGCCCGCGCTGGGAGATCATGGACAATGGCAAGATCCACTTTCACTTCTTCCGCGGCGACAACAAACAGGGAAAATACGAAGCTAGAACAGCCTCCTTTTGGAATCCATCGAGGAGCGGAGAATGGTTTCAATTGGCCGTCGTTTTAAATTCGGCTCTGGACACCTGCACTCACTACGTGAATGGAAGGATATGGAAACACCACAAACCGGGCCCAGGCTTTAAAGAAGGCGAAGGACTTCGCATCGGAAAAGCCTCTATTGGGAACTGGTATAAAACTCGACAAGGCCCCAACTTTCCCATGCTCAATCTCAATGGCTCCATCGACGATTTTATGATCTTCCCCAAAGCTCTCAGCGGCAAAGCCATCAGAGCCTTGTACCGCCAAGGGAGCCCTTGATGAGCCCACCACATTAAACATAGCGCAACGATGATGTCTCGCGTAGGAACAGCCTGATATTCAAACAACATCTGCGCCTTTTGCTGCTTCACCAGATGCATCATCGAGCTAATCTCTTGTTTAAAGAAGGGTTCACTTTAATCATGAGGAATAGCCATGAACAAGATTTGGAGGTCACTGGTGTTGGTCTCGGTTTTCATCAACACAGGCCTGACGGTTCATGGTGATCAGTCTTACGAGGCCAACTGGGAGTCTCTCGCCAGACACATTGAATCGCCGCAATGGTTTCAAGATGCAAAATTTGGTATCTATTTTCACTGGGGGCCATATTCCGTTCCCGCTTATGGCAATGAACATTACCCCAGAACCCTTTATGGTCACGTTAGCGGACATCAACCAAAACCCCAAAAGAATCGTGAGGAAGGCGTTGGCATCGGGTTTCAAAGCTACCGCGAACATGAGTTTCACATCGAGAAGTTTGGTGAACCGAAGGATTTCCAGTATCACGATCTTTTTCCTCTATTCACGGCAAATAGTTTCGACCCTGAACAATGGGCCGACTTGTTCTTCCTAGCTGGGGCAAAATTCGCCGGACCCGTGGCCATCCACCACGATGGCTACGCCATGTGGGATTCGAAATTGAACCCTTGGAATTCATTAAAAACCGGCCCCAAGCGGGACATCACCAAGGAGCTCGCGAAATCCATTCGAAGTCGCGGCATGAAGTTCATCACCACCTTTCACCATGCAAAGGTGGGCCGTTACCCCGAACGTTCAGAACTTAAACATAAACGACGATGGCATTACTACGGACGCGAGAGATACCTCCAGCGACGGGGACATGATGGGCAAGATGACCCGGAACTCAGTAAACTTTACGGCACGATGGGCTGGGAAGAATTTTTACCCTATTGGAACGAACTGCTCTACGAGGTTATCGATCAATATCAGCCCGACATCATCTGGTTCGACTCGTGGTTGGACCGCTTACCCCAAAGCCACCGTGCTGAATTTGCCGCATATTATTTGAACGCAGCTCAACAATGGGGTAAAGAGGTGGTCATCACCTATAAACAAAACGATTTGCCTCAAAACCTCGGTATTGAGGACTTTGAGAAAGGTAGACTCGACCAACTCACGGCATACAGTTGGCTGACGGACGACACGATATCAGCAGGTTCGTGGACAACAACGGGCAGTTGGTCTTACACCGAAGAACTGGACATCAAGAGCAGTCGAGAGCTCCTCCATGGACTCATCGATATCGTCAGCAAAAATGGCTCACTGTTATTGAACATCTCACCGACGGCCGATGGCATCATTCCTCCATCGCAGCAAAAATCTCTGTTGGAGATAGGTCAGTGGCTGAGGGCCAACGGCGAAGCCATCTATGGAACACGACCTTTCGTGTGTTACGGTGAAGGACCTAAAAGGTTGACCAAAGCTGGTCACTTCACCCAAATGGACTCGGCCTACAACCATCACAATATCCGTTACACCACCAAGGGCAACACCATCTATGCGATCCAAATGGGCTGGTCCGGTAGTGGTCAAAGCGTGATGCTCAAAAACCTCGCCTCAACCAAACTCGCTTCAACGGTCATCAAAAAGGTGTCTTGCCTATCGTCATCAGAAGACATCGACTGGGACATCACAACAGAAGGGTTGAGAGTCAGGACCCCATTCAAAGCCCCCAATAAAACAGCTATCGTTTTTGCCATCGAAACCCATGGTTGGAAAAGCATGAAGCCCCCACTAAACATTAAGCAAATGAGTCCTGTCGTCATCGACGGCTGAGTACTTTAACAGGAACACTTCACCATGATTTATCGCATATTCAACGCACTACTGCTCGCGACAACGACTGTTTTTAACCTGTGGGCAGATCAGCCCCCCAACATCTTGTTCATCATGTCCGATGATCACACTTGGCAGGGCGTTGGGGCTTATGGCTCAAGATTTTCTTACCTCAACCCCACCCCAAATATCGACAGTCTTGCCAAGGAAGGAATGGTCTTCAAAAACGCGATGGTCGGCAACGCGATCTGCACCCCCAGTCGAGCGAGCATCATGACCGGTCAGTACAGTCACATGAACGGAGTCCTCACCCTCAATGGTCGTCTACCACACGAGCGCCAACACTTAGCCCACGAGATCAAAAAGGCCGGTTACCAGACGGCTATCATTGGGAAGTGGCATTTGCACACCCGCCCCACCGCTTTCGATCACTACAAGGTTCTGCCTGGACAGGGCAAGTATTTCAACCCCAGCTTTTTCGAGAAGGGCAAAAAGGGCAAGGTGAACATGCAAGGCCACTCCACCGACTGTATCACGGACTCCACCCTCGAGTGGCTCAAAGAAAAGAGAAATCCACAACAACCCTTTTTCTTAAAACTTCACTATAAGGCACCCCACGACTATTTTGAAAATGCACCAAGGTATGATGATTACCTGAAGGAGATTCAAATGCCTGAGCCCCAAAGCCTTTGGAACCGTGGCATGGGGTCCCTCGGAACGAGAGGACATCGCGGCGAACTGGAAAGCATCATCGGCACTTCCATTGGTCGTCGCAATTATCGTCGAAACTACAGCATCGATTTTGAGGTCGACCCCAACAGTGGGGAGAAAGAAGCCAAAAGAGAGGCCTACAACGTTTATATGAAAAGGTACTTCCGTTGCATCAAAGGGGTCGATGACAACATCGGACGAATCCTTGACTATCTAGAGGACAATGGCCTTCGCGACAACACCTTGATCGTTTACACCAGTGACCAAGGCTTCTTCCTCGGAGAACACGACATGCAGGATAAAAGGTGGGCATACGAACCCTCCCTCAGAACACCTTTGATCGTATCATACCCGAACAACATCCCTCAAAACAGTGTGAGTGATGCCATCATCGAAAACATCGACCACCCAGCCATGATCCTAGATTACGCTGGGGTCCAACGCCCAGACTATATGCAAGGTCGTTCCTTCAGAAAAATACTCGAGTCTGGACATGAACCCGTCGGTTGGAAGCAGGAGGGCTACTACCAATATTGGATGCACATGGCTCATCACGATATTCCAGCTCACATCGCGATGCGAACCAAACGCTATAAACTGATACAATTCTATGGCACTGCTGGCCATCGCGGTTTTGGCAACAAACGCTCATCCAAACCAACGCCACCATCTTGGGAACTCTACGACCTCGAGCGTGACCCCCACGAGATGGTCAACCTCTACGACAATCCTGAACACAGCAAATTGGTCCTATCGCTGAAACAACGTTTCGCAAAATTGCGCCAACGCATTGGAGCAGACGATCTCAATCGTATTGTCGATGCGGAGGTGCAAAAACGCATGCGCTCAGTCAACACGGTGATTGATGAGTTTTGGGATTATAGTGACGAAGACCGAGAAAAAGCCGTGGGCATATCTAGATCACTGCACCAAACCTTCTCCGACCCCAGTTCTACCAAAACTCACCTACCACCTTGGCTAAAAAAGAAGAGCTGACCATGGAAAAGCATACCAACCTTTGTTCAAATCGGGAGGACCGTTTTGTCGCGCTACCCCTTGCCATTCAGCGCGCAGGCTTGTCCCAAGACCCTTCTTTTCAAGAACGACTCTCATTCCAGCGATGGACTCGGCACCGTTTATATCTGTCCCTATCCAAAGCTATCAACCATTGAAAAACATAAGAAGCAAATCAGTAAAACTCACATGACGAGTCTGCCTATCTGTTGAGGTCGAGGATGACGTCACACTCATCCTCACCTCAATCACTTTAAATTCAAGTGAGACCGATCATTCCCCTGACGATTGCAAGCGTGGAGCGTCAGCCATGGGCGATTTGAGCCATGACACAATTCTTTAAGCGATTTCTTATACGAAACAAAGTGACTTTAAGGCTCCCCAGACTTCTGCCTATCTGCTCAGAGTAATCCTTCAAGGGAGATTTTTGGTAATAACGATGTAAAATCAAGTCTCGATCCGCGTCCTTAAGCTTTTGCAGACAGTGTCTCAAAGCCAACTGCTGATCCTCGAAAAGATCAGCTTCCTCCGGCATCTCTTCGGCAAAGAGGTCTTCCAACTCTTCACCAAACACCATTTTCGAGTCCTTGCGCCGTTTATGCCGATGGCCTTGCACGGAGTACCTCGCGATACTGAAAACCCAAGCCTTAAAATTGGTGCCCAGCTCAAAATCCGAACGCTTGTTCCATATCACCATATTCGCTTCTTGAACCACGTCCGGAGCACTGGAATCACCGGGCATCAGCGATAAGATATAGTACCTCAAGCACGACTGGTGCTCCGTCAGCAAGGCAACAAATTCAGCCTCATGAAACGATTTGTCCTTCATCAAGTTGATCCAGATTGACACCTGTATATCACAGCATATGGGTGGATCACCAAATACAATGCAAGCATAGGAAAGAGTCGATCATCGTGTAAACCTAGCTTTTAAAGTGCTCGTGTTCGTTGGTCGAACAAAGCATTATCCCTCGGGATCTATTTCATGTTCAGCTTTCCCTCCAACCACGCTTCACAATCTCTGATCGTTGGCTCTAGCTCTGGCGATTTGTGGATGTTTTTTAATTCCCAAGGGTGCTGATCGTGACGGTAATATTCCGCCGCAAACTCTCGTTGTGTTTCCTCCCCACGCCAGGTCGTGTAACGCCCTTTCTTATCCACCACCGACCAACCGATGATGCTTTCACTGGTTTTGCGATCGCGACGGTACATGGATAGCGCACGCTCGAAACCAGGATCTCTCTGAGGTTGATGAAGGGCGGGGACTAAACTTTTCCCACTTTGATGCCCCATAAGAGGGAACCCCGTCAGTTCCAGAAGCGTAGGAAAAAGGTCGACCAATTCGACCAATCCCTCGTGGGCAACACCCGGCTGCGGTTGATGTGGGAAACGGATGATGAGCGGGACACGGTTGTCGATCTCATGATTGGTGTGCTTACACCACATCCCATAATCACCTAGCTTGTAACCATGATCACTCACTAAGACGACAACAGATTCATCGTATATACCCCTCTCTTTTAGTGCATGGATGAACCGACCGATCTGAGCATCCACAAAGCTGACACAGGCCATGTAGGCCCTCCTCAGTGTCAGCGCTTGATCATCACTCACCGGCCCCACTTTTGGAATATCCATGTAGACCCTCATCTCTCCCCAACTGCTTTGAGCCAAAAGTGGGGCTCCCTTTGGTGGCTGTTCCATTTTCGGGACAGGAATATCCACAGCCCCATAAAGATCCCAATACTTCTTGGGAGCGATAAAAGGCAAGTGAGGTTTCTTGAAACCTAAAGTCATGAACAACCTTTGCTCAGGCTTCAATCGTTCTAGCTCACCGATGGCCACCTGAACCATGGCACCATCGTGATACGCTTCGTCGGGCTCATCGGCAAAATCTATCGCGCTCACCTTGGTGTACTGACGCAGTGATTTACCTTTGAGTTTCAAATCGTGTGCTTGCATAGCCCTTGCCTCGAAACGTTCCTTTTTAGCCTTTTCTTTATATTCAGTGAGCCCTTTCGATCTAGTGACATCGATCCACTTATCCCAGTGTTCGGGGTTTTCATCGTGGTAGACCTTACCCATCCCAATACACAGAAATCCCTTTGATTTGAAAAACTCGGGGATCAACACCGCTTTACTTGCCATCTTGTGATACTTTGCTTTGAGATCCAATACTCCCGTTTCATGCGGGTACAAACCGCTCATCATACTGATTCTAGAGGGCAAACACAGGGCTTGCTGACAATAAGCACGATTGAATTGTCGGGAATCTTGTGAAAATTGATCTATATTTGGAGTCACGATTGTGGTTGACCCATAACTGGCTATTTCGGGCCGAAGGTCGTCGACCATCAACAAAAAAACATGTCGAGGGGTTGAATATAAATTATTGATAAAAAACAACTTAACTATAAATAATCCATATAATCTAAACATTCTACCCCTCTCTTTGAATGGTTGTAAGATGAAAACCCGATCTTCTTTAAGTATATCTATCCTTGACGAAAGTCAACAATATATATGCTATACGAACTTTTGATATGTATTTGATATATAATTAGAAGTTCACAAAAAGACATGAGTAAACACAACGACATCGTGTAACGCCCCGAGCAACATACGCAAAAGAGGGCTCTAAATTCGTGTAATATCCTGCAAAATCAAGTCACCATCATATATCATCATTTCAGCTTAACTCTTTTAAGTTTTAAAGATACTCATGAAAAAAACACTATTCATAGCCTTGTTCACATCTAGCTTGTTGGCTCAAAGCGGCGACAACCCAGACCACAAAGCGGCACAAAAAAAATTCCAAAGTGTCCAACAGGCCCAAATCAACAAATACAAGAACGCTAACCAAGAGTTCAAGGCCATCATCGACGATATCAACGAGCAAACGAAACAGCTCTTGAATTTCGTGGTTTCTGCTCACCCAGAGTGTACAGAGCTCAGTGGAAGAGAACAACACAAAAAAATGGTGGCCTCCCAACAACAACTCAAGCAGTCAAATCCTGAGTTTAGGGAACTCCTAGAACTAAGGAAAGCCAATTACAAGAAACGGAACGAACTTCTTTTGCAAATCAGTCCTGATTACAAAGAAGCCAAAGAAACCTACTACCGCTCGCGAATAAAATAGTTGATCGACTCAAATAGTTGAGCTCGCCTTGATGCACACTCAACTATTTGGGCAACACATCTATATTTTTTATACATAAAGCATTTTTTCTTTTCATTTTGTATCAAGTTCGGATCACACCAGTCACCTTTCTCCTCTGATCTAAGACCTGAATCTATTCATTTTTTATCGGTCCGTTCACTCAACCGTTTTTCCTTTACCTCTGAACGGACCGCAAATCATTTTTTTTATTTCAATCTATTGCTCACCACAAATATCTCACCCCAGAACCGTCGTCATACAGCAGACGACTCAAGAGTATCACTCAACACATCTCTAATGATAACAAAGGGGTTCAAGAACATCGACCAGAAACACATCGATATTCGAGGCCTCAAATACTTTTTTGAACACACCGGCCTTTGGAGACTCTACTTTAAAGATCATTTAGTAGGAACAACACCACACCCTTGGGGAAACGGACGAAAAAATGCTACCTTGAATACCCTTCATGAATTGATCGAGAATTTATCTTTAGAACAAATCATGGAAAGCTATCGATTGCTTGAAACTGATTTGCAAGGTCGATTGGGGCCTTTTGAAATCACGAGCGAAACCTTGAATTTCTATAGCAACATCAAAAGGACATCACTCCGTAAAATAACCTCAGGACACTCTCACCTCTCCCTCAATCTGAACCTACTGGTCAAACTTTTTCATATCATAGATCAATCAAAATCAACCAAGTATCACTATCGTGATATCAAAAAAGAAAGCGATCAACATATTGCTTTCCATAGTGATGTAAAAGACCAAGGGGATCCTCCTGCTGTCATAAAAGAGTTCTGCTTGATCAAGTCTGCACTATTGATTCGGGGCTTTTCAAAAATACATAAAGAATGTCGATCTCCTGATCTCAAAGAAGATTCCCTAATCAACTTAAATAAACTCGAAGAGTTGTTGATCAAGGATCTCAAAGGTATGGATGAAATGGTTGCAACATTTTTACATCGCCAATTCATAACATCAGATGAAGCTCAGAGCCATTCAAGGCCTTTCTATCAAAAATCCAGTCACCATGATTTCAAAACCATCAACAGCTTTTTTAAGCTATTGTGCAACATCAAAAAATCATGCCGTGACCATCTGATGCAATTCATCCGTCCCATCGAAATGAACTTGATGGCCATGCTTCATTCTATAACGGTGAGAGATCCTTTTAAAAGTCTTCTCAGCAATGGCATCGACAATATACTCAATCCTTTGACCCGATACGCGACTTTTTTAAAACAATACCCTTTTACCCATAAGTTATATCAAACCTCTTCAGATCAACCTTTGAAGCCTAGACATCTCATGGATTTGAAGGGCTTGAGCCCCATCCAGGTCGCCAAGAAAATCCTCTCCAAATGCAAGGGAGCTGATCAAACGAATTCATTGATGAAGTATTACGCTATTCTCGATCATCACGGAAGAGATCAGCGGGGCAAGGACGCTTATCATGACGAGATCAAAAAGATATTGCTCTATCAAATGCTAAAGGAGAAGTCCAAATCAGCGATTCATTCCTGCATCAACCTTCACCAACACCTCATCTCTTGGAAAGAACGTCTCATCAAACCAGACGCCATTCCAGATGAACTCTTCAGTCTACTGAGAATGCTGTGTTTGGGCCTATCCGAACTGCTGGACCAATATCAACCTGAAGTACAAGAACTCTATCCTTCTAGAGAAGAAAAACATCAATTTCAGACCCAGAAAATGCTCACCGAGTGTTTCAATCGAACTCAAAGTCGAGGGATTCTTTTTTCAAATGACCCCTCGACGATAAGCTCTAATTTATCGGTCATCCTAAAAGATATGATAAACTTTTGTCGTCGTTCAACAACACCATCCACATCATGGCAACACCTCGAGACCACCGTGAAGAACTCACAACCTGGCAACTTCACTCTCTTGTCTGCCTTGGGGCATCGCTCTTTTTTAAATGCACTACTGGAAGTGCCTTATTTTAAATATCAACCCCGTCATCGCATCAAAATGATTTTATTGTCGAAAATAGCCATGACCATCTCTCCTAAAGCCTTATGATGACTCAAAGGCACAGCGTCACTCAAAACGCTGAGCATCATCCTTCATCAACAGAACAAGTGATCCTTCGTCCCATTTTCTCAAAAGGGATCGTTTCAAAACCCTTGATCCATTGATAAACAGAGGCTTCCTTGCTCAACTTATAGTTGCCCTTTGCTGCTTGAATAAAACCAGGGTCATGATTAGAAACCACGTTTTGATGAGCTTTAAGGTGGTTAGAACGATCGATAACCGCCTGTTCCGTAAGTAACCTTTTATTTCTTTCGTTAAAATACTGCACATCCATAGATGCTGGAGTCACGTTTCTAAAATACATCAGATTATTCCAAACATCACTCCTACCCCTATAAAATTCATCGGGATCTTTTTTTCTCAGCCATGCTAAGAAGTCTGGATACTTTCTGTATGGTGTTTTATAGACATGACCTTCACCATATCGGTCAAGGGCTTTTTTCCATTGTGTCATCCAATATGAATCCTTAGCACGAGCACCTTGTTCGTATATGAGCGCACCATCCACAACGATATTGTTATATGTGCGATTATCTACACCACCGTTACAATGGATCGCTGCCCTGCCGGTTTTATAGCCAACATTGACGAATAGATTATGGGAAATGACCATCCCCAATGAGTTGTTGTCTGGATATACACCAATCGTGGGGATATCGTGGAAATAGTTTCCCACCACTCGATTGCCCCTGCTCTCTGCACGTGTGCCATTATAGACATATAGAGCACCACCATCTAGCTTATGATACTTGGGCAAATCATAAATCTCATTGTGCTCGATCTGGACATCGTTAGTCTTGACCAAACGTATTGCAAAATGCGTTCCGTCGTGTATTTCGTTATGGACCACTCGATGCCCGACCCCCGATTGAATCATGACCCCCGCTGCCTGTGACTTCTGATCCCAGCCAAAATCATGAATGTGACAATCGCTCACTTCATGGTTTGATGAAGTCAATGATTTTCGGTCCCCACCACACAATTTCACACCAAACCCACCTAGACCATACAACTCACAATTCCTAACCTTCACAGCATCACCTTCAATATCCATTCCACCCTTTGAGAAATGAACAATACGACAATTCTCAAACAGAATCTGCTCACTTTTTTTGACCTCGACACCGAGGTGACGACCATAGCAGAAGTTCAGGCCCCTAAAGCGAACCTTTTCTACACCGTCAACAACCAACATTGGCTCAGATAAAGTTGATATGCACAACTCCACGAGATCACCTGGAGGATAAAGGTATAGTTTTTTCCTCTGTCGATCAATATAGTACTCACCCCTCTGATCTAACTCTTCGAGTATATTCTCAAAATGAAAGTGTGGCAAACGCACCGAGGCTCCCTCTCCAATGCCATGAAGCTCTGGGTATTTCAACTTGATGTGCTGCTTCTCTATATCTATCGATTCCAATTGATTGTAACTCCACTCCCAAGTGGAAGCAAAAACGCCATCCATCCATATCTGGCTGAGATCAGACCATTTTTTCATCCTATCAAAATCAACTGCTATCACACCTCCTCCAGATGGAGTAGACCAAGCTCCTTCTATAGCGCCAAGATGGCCAGGGTCGATCACCTTGCTCAAGCCAACCTGGCCCAATATTGTCGTATGATCTAAAATAGACTGGACTTTCTTCTCATAAAGGTTCAACGGTCTATCTTCTTTCAAATGATGTTGATAGACGAGTGATGGGTCCAACACATTGTGATTTGGCCAACGCGCCAAGCGCATCCTAACGCCATCGACGTAAAGTTGAGCAGGTGGGACTCGCTGCTTCTTTTCCATTCTCCAGCCATGGCGACTGATTTCACCGAGTTCACCGTTGCTCAATGAACTGAGGTCGAGCGACATGATATTTTTTGCTGAGGATGGTTCCAAAAGATCAAGAATCGTGCTCTCATTCGTTAGACGTTCTAGTCTCTCTTTTTTTATCACCACTCCACCGATCAAGTTGACCTTTTCTCCTTCTACAGCTCGGATCAATAGATCCGAATGGATGCTTTCCAAAAGGATGCTTTTGTTGACGAAATAGTCACCTGCTTTCAAAGCTATCGTCAAAGTGCCCGTTGCACCTGACATCCTCAACTGCCTTACCTTTTCCAATGCTTCTGACAATGAACTGATTTCACCAGAAGGCTCCACGATGATCTTCTCAGCTGATCCCATCATGCCCACATCCCCAACACATGTTTTGATACCTAATCCAATCAGTATCCATTTCCATAAGATTAATCGACAAACCTTAAGGACTAAATTGTGCCCTAAGCTTACATCTTGTCCTTGTGAATCGACAGTCTTCGTCATTTCCCGTTCTCTACACACCTTAGCTTTAATTATCATATTGATGAATACCTAGTAAACTTATCTCTTTACGGAAAAATAGCTATCATGAAGAATTGAGCCAAGACTGTTCCAAAACCATCATGATTTATCGCTATCTTTTAGAACACATCATTATCCTTTTATTTTATCTATTATTTTACTCGTCAGGTTTACTATCATTGAGGACCCGATTCATAAAGCTCTTGAACTTGACTCTCCGTTAGCGTGAAATCGTAAATACGAAAATCATCGAGATTCACTTTGTCATGTGCTTTATCGGCATGGAGGGCGGAACCACTGGGGTGACCTATTCTGAAACGAGCATCCTCCATGGTGTCGAAGCCGACAAAGTGAGGGAAACCCGTAAAGGATTTATATTCTCCTTTCAGATAGTTACCATCTGTATTTCCGTAAAGGTAGTAAGTCAACATCGTATCACTACAAGTGACGACACAAAAATACCACTGATCTGCCGGACCAGATAGTGATGTCGTCTTGATGGTTGAAACCGGAAAATTCCCATTGATGTTATCAATATTTGCGCCTGACATCCTGAGCACCCCCGTTGAAGCAACAACCGTCAGTTCATAAACGTCCCTGCCAGAATCACCACCAATAGCACTATCGTACAAACGATATAGCGTCACGCTATCATTGTAGACGTCACTTGACTCCGTATCGAGATCGGGGATTTGAAACCACATACAAAAAGATATTGTATTTGAAGATGGAGCAAACACAGATTCATAATCAAACGTAACATTACTCCATTCTCCATCTAAAGCTAAAGCCTTTGATGAAGCCCCCGACGCATCATTCACATAGTAAAGGTTCGCACCCGACCATTTGGGGCTAAGGCCTTGGCCCGAGTCCATCAGATTTCCATTCATCGGCATCCAAAAAATTGGATGCTCTAATGCATCGTACCAATCTTCATGAAATCCATAACCATCCAAACAGTGCCATTGCTCCCCATCAGAAAACAACTGGACATAACCTCGCTCACCCTCTTCTATAATGACCTTATCTCCAACCTCCTTGTAATGGGTTAATATGACCTCATGCTCATCAACGATCTTCTTGATCCTCAGTTCTTTTCCTGAACTAGCTTCAGGCAATTGTAGTGATATGCTACTCGATCGTGTATCCGCCAATACCGTATTGACTTCGCCGATCATGCCATCATCTTTCACCTCCTCAAAACCAACCATCAAACGACCTCGAATCTCCATATTGGAGGACACGGTCACAGTATCCTCTGATAGCACAACTTCATTCACCCCGTCACCATGGTTGGCATCTAAGGCCAAATCCGACACTGATCGTACCGCTGCAAAACTGATGTGGCTGCATCCATATAGGAACAGAAAGTATACTGATAATTTTTTCATCATAAAAATATGTTAAGCCCATGTCATCTACTCGATGATAAATCATCCCATTGCAGCTATCAACCATGATGCGCAAAATATAGGCCTAATGTGAGCAAGATTTACACTTCTCATATGCCTCATGAATGACAATCATAAAATTTAAACCGCACCTCAAAAAACAAGCCTTATTTAGTGTCAAGTCTCTTATCGTCATTTGGAACAACCTCGTTTTCGTCCAACGATTTCTAGTAGCGCCAACAAAACATCGTTAAAAGGAGTGTTTCTCAAAATCACATGTTTTAGTTTTTTTTTATCACGATCCCTATAATCATGAGATGAAATATGAGGCCATCGTTCTCCTGCTGATCATAAAATCTCTCCTTGGAGGTCAGGTGTCTAGCCCATCTGGCCTCATTTCATTCGATATTGAGCCCGAGAATCAACAGATCGCCACCCTAGACCACATTGGTTTCAGAGTTGGCGATGGTCTTGCAGCTGCAAACTTACACGTCTCTGGGAACACCATCATCAACGAACAACTGAACTTGGGTTCCTTCAGTAGCTCTAATTTAAATCTCTCGGGTAGCTTGTCCCAATCGTTCATAACCGTCAGCAGCAACACTGAATTGAACGATCACTCCATGTTTTTTGTAGATTCTAGTCTTGGGAACATCGTTTTGAAGCTCCCTGACCTCAGTTCAAGTACAGGGAGACAACTCACGATCAAGAGATTCCCCAGTCTAAACCACGTCACGATATCCAGTGGCCAAGTTGACAAAGCATCATCCTTGATGCTGCCTGCAAGCCAAAAATCGATGTCATTGAACCTTTTTAACGACGGTTCCGCTTGGCACATGATCGATGGTATCGGATTAGATAACCTGCTCTCACAACGCAAGATTTTCCACGCCAAACTTGACGAGAACTACCCCATGGTTCCAATAGATTCTGTCAGTAAACTAGAGGCGAACTTTTACAACTTAGCCTCCGCAAACATTGGCGTTTCAGGAAACATTGGCCAAGCCATCGAGTTCAACGGAGATTCCGCTTTAGGGTCTGCTTCCTATGTGACTTTTGCTCCAGGCGGCGTCGTCGAGAGCATCTTCGACATGGAAGTCTTCACCCTGTCCTGCCGGGTCTATCTAAAAACGCCCAAAGAAACAAATCACATGGTCTTGATACAAAGAGGAGCAAGCACCGAACTCAACTATCGACTCTCTATCCGTGGAGATAATCAGAAAGCCTATTTTAGAGTCCGACTGAGAGATAGTGGAGCAATCAAACAAACCATCAGTAGCTCAGCATTGAACACGAATCAATGGTATCACCTTGTCGCTGTCCACGATGGTTCCTCCATACAAATCTATCTCGACGGCAGTAGTAGCGGAACCCCAACCGTTACCAACGCATTGCTTAAACATGGCGTCGACCAAGGCTTAGACATTGGCTCCAGCAACGCTAGTAACAGTGGCTTCCATGGAGTATTGGATGATATCAGGATTTATAATCACTCCCTGAGCGCTTCTCAGGTGCAACTGCTTTTCTCAGACGACTTCGATTGATCAAGAGTTCGTATCATTTCAGCTGCGCATTTTTAGCTGTAGAGAACGCAAATCGTGCCTTTTCTGTTTTAGAGATTTCAATAATCCTTTAAAGTGCTTTTCTACCTTCTAAAACGCAATATGCATCTCCGACTCATCATGTTTATTTTAACGGGCGCATGCCTCCTCGGTATGGATCAACAATTGTACTCACAAAAGCCTAACTTGATCATTTTCATGACCGACGATCAGTCATGGGACCAATTCAATTTCCTACCTGAAGGCCGAGATGAAAATGGTCAAGCCAAGAACCTCACCCCAAACTTAGATCGATTGGCTAAAGAAGGTGTCGTGCTAACTAGGTTTTATTCTAATTCAAGTGTTTGTACCCCAGCACGCTACAACTTACTCACAGGCCAATACGCCAGTAGAGCACCGGGTGTCCGGCCGAGTCGAGATGGCATGCTCAATGTCGAATGGAACAGTCATATCACCCCTCAAGTTCACAACCTAGCTTCGGAACTGAACAAAGCCGGGTACCAAACAGCCATGGTTGGCAAAAATCATGTGATCAAGGCCAGTCAAAAAGAAGAGTATCACAGTTTCAAGAGAAACCAAGCCATCACCGAAAAAGTTTGCCAGCAACTCGTGGAGAACCAAAAAAAGGTGATCAATTCGATCAAAGCTTGTGGCTTCGATTATGCGTCCCACATCTACAACTCCAACATCCCCAAAAATGCACCCAAAGCTCTAGAGTCTCACAATCTCGAATGGATCTTGCAGGGTGCCCAAACCTTCTTGAAGCAAAAAGACCATGAGCAACCATACTTTCTTTACTTCCCCATCACTCCGCCACACGGTCCACACCATGGGAAAGCACATCAAGGCAACCCTCTAGCCACTCCCATCGGCTTTCTCAACTCTGCCCCAAATAACATACCCAGTCGAGAACGTATCGCAGCAAAGGTCATTGACGCTGGACTAGACCCTAAGGTCACCGACTTCACTTATATCGATGAAGTACTGGGAGCCCTGATCAAAGGGATCAAAGAGCGCGAGGAGGAAAACAACACCATCATCATGATCATGACCGATCACGGCGTCAACCACAATTCAAAAGGACACCTTTACGATGGTGGCACTCGCTCTCCCTTATTGGTCTGGGGGCCTCGTTTATTCAAACCCAACTACAATGATCAAGCCCTAGCCCAGATGATCGATATCACCCCAACCGTATTCGATCTCATTCAGCATCGAGCACCACCTGAGATGAAAATAGATGGCAAGAGTTTGTTACCTTTGCTTAAGGGAGTCTCCGATCAGGTGCACCAACACGTCAAACTTGAGATCGGACTGAGTCGTGCAATTGTAACCGAACAATACAAGTACTTGACTGTCCGAGAAACAAAAAATCACCAACAACTCGGTCTCGAAGGTCGAAAAAAAATACTAGAAAAGTCCATCTCATTTCATCGTAACGTCGAGGGCAGAGAACCTCATAACACTGACCCGATGGCCCCTTTCGGGCACATGGGCAAGACACCTGGAGGGACACGGGCCACAACCAAACTCATGAGTCTGAAAGCTTGTTATTTCGATCAGGATCAAGTCTTCGACCTCGAAAAGGACCCTCTCGAATCCACCAACCTATACAACATTCCCGAGATGAATGAAATGGTCGATCGCCTTAAGCAACAATTCAGTGCAGCCATCAATGATTCACCTGGGACCTACGCCGAGTTCAAGCAAAACCCATAGCACCTCAGTCGCCCATGACTCAAACCACATGAAACTCTGCCAAATCATCCTCCACGTCTACTCCTATAATATGAAAAGCATTCTCCCTTACCTGTGCCTCATCTCACTTTTTTTGCCGCTAAAGGCGTCCGGTCGATCCCACTTGAGCCATCAAGCCTGTCCTCCACCCCAAGCTCTACCCTAGCCTGCTGATCACTTCGCCGGTAAAACTTGGTACGCTAGTCCTACAGATAAGGGACTCAAGGGCAAGGGGAGCTCAAGCTCCCCTTGCAGGGGATTGGACATCGTCCTCAGCTCAATTTGATGGGGCTAGGTTTCGCCCCGCCCACCTTTTCCTGGGAACTATCTCTTAATTTTTGCAGCTCTCCAAACGTTGCAAAAAAGCAAAAATAGGCCAAGGCTTGTTTGAGTCTCAATGAAATTATCATCGATCTCAAAACCCAACCGGGATCAAGCGTTTCTTGGAGATTGAAAAACGACATTCAGATGGAACCGTTCACGAGATCCCCATCTAGAGATTCAAAGCAGCTAAAGGTTAAATCTACATGGCCTTGCCTCAACAACTTGTGCTGGCCATTTATTAAAAAAGCCTAAACGCCCCAGAACTCTCGGCAATAAGGGCTTGGGCCCCCTGAGTTCAGTCAAATAAATCACGACCACAATCGTACTCTAAAAAAATTTAAGATAATGAGTTTAACTTTGACTTATTGCGGTGTCTAGGTGTTGCATTTCTTGTTAAGGAAGTCCTGTTGATGATGAATATGGTTCTTGTAATCAATAGGAAATTCCCTACCCTGAAAATGTAGACTTTTCAGCTTGAGATGGTGCCTTTTAATTTAACCTGAATGGTAACTATTCAGGTACCTGACACAGCTTTTTTAGAGAATTTTTCGAACAGGCATAAACGAATATCTCTTTTTCTGACCGATTTTTTACACATGTCTTCGCTCGAACTCCCATGCCCCTGGTCGTGCCGACCATTTTCCAATTAGCAGCTCGATAGCAACTTCCTTTAAATCTTTTTGGCTCGATGTAAGTTTCTAACAGATGGATGGGGTGATGGTACAAAGACATCCAGTCCTCTGAAATCTGCCTAGACATCTTTCCCAATAAATGAGAGGCAAGATACTTAATCTTGACCCATGGGAGCACTAAAAAACGGCTATTATATGCAATCATACGAACATTGGCTTCACGGGCAACGGGACACCAACCCAGATATTCATCTCGGGGTTTTATTTTTAATGCTGACGACGTCCACAACGCACAGGCAATTGGGCGATCATTCAGAATGAACATATATTTGAGATGTTCTCCAATTGGATTCGTGTAACCAAGATAGTGATGGCTCTGGATCAAGCTGTTGAATGTCGGTTCCAACTCCGTCTTCCTCACTTGCTCCATTTTAATACAGAGAACGACAGACCATATCCTTGAGCATACCGTTGTCTTGACGCCAATCCCACAGCTCGCATAAAAGCGCGGATAGGCGACGGCGGCTGGCATCAGGGTGCTCTAGAATCAGGTTTTTTATATCAATGAGATCTTTGTTTCTGATTATTCGTTTACGATATTTCAGAATGATATCGTCATCAATATCTGACTTTATCAGTTTACTCATCCGCTACCTACTCCATCTGGAAGAATTGGTGTGCCTAGGAAGACGCTCCGCATTGCCTCAATCGCATTTATATGATTCTTGCGGATTGTTGAGATGTAGCCCATGATTCGGCAGTGATCTCTCGGGCCTTGTTCACTGCGAAACGTTCCAGATATTTTCTGTTGCACCTTTAACATTCGAACATCTCTTTCCGCTTGATTATTATCAAAAGGAACAGAAAAGCTGTTCATGAAACCCAGTACCGAGTCTTTAAAATTCTTCAGCCTATCCAGTAAATTTCGCCCTTTGCTTTGGGCTACTCGTCCAGGTTTTTTCTTCTTTGCTGGATCTATAGGAACAGGAGGGTCTTCTAGATATCCTTTAGCAATGATCTCATCGTATTTATCGCCGAAGAGCTTTCGTTTATCTACGGGTATCGATAGCAAGCCTTTATCTTTCAATGACTCAACCTCTTTTTTGACCTCTCTCAAAAGCTCCTGCATATCTTTTGCCCATGAGTGACGATAACGTTCATGAATGAACTCAAGCTCTCTGAGGTGATGAGCGTTGCATAAGTAGTGGCTGGAATTGGTGTATTTGAGATATGATTTCCAGTGATCATGGATGGCAAATCCTGAGAATTCAGGGAGAATGCCCATTTCATCCATAGCCTCTGGTCCTCGTGTTTGATGAGAATAAAAATGACTGGCAACATTTGTGACCGCAACGTGTACCCAGTGTCTGTCACCGTTTACATTCATTCCACTCTCATCAAAATTGACGACAGGAGAGTTTCGTATCGTTTCCTTAATGTCATTGTCGACGTCTTCCAACAAATCAGATGCTTCCTTGACCATTGTGACAATAGTTCCAGCGCTCAATTTAATCCCCAAAAGATCTTGTAGTGTTTCTGCTGTTCGAGCAAAAGGGATCATCTGTCGTTTGTTGAGGTAAGTGGCTATTGCTTTCACCGATGGGCCATATTGAACAGGTGCTGTAACATCCTCAGGAAATAATCCTTTAGATGTGGCATTGCAATCGGCGCAGGCTTTCACTCCCGCTCGATGCTCTGTCGTGAACTTACGGTTGTCGATAAGATCAATTACTTGACGTCTTTCGTAACTAATCGACTCTCCGCATAAAATCGATCCACACTTGACGCATTCCTCTGGATTGTGCAAACAAATCTTATCTGGCTCTTCGCTGAAACTCAAATGATGCCCTTTATGACCAGGTTGACCACCAACCTTCATTCCACTTTTTCCTCTTAGACTTTTAGGAGCAGGCTTATTAATCCAGTCAGTTGATGGTGGTTTACTGCTGTTACTACTGTTCTTTGCGAGTTTATCATTCAGTTTCTGAATCTCAGCTTTTGCCAAATCTAGCTCCTTCGTCAGACGAAGATTTTCGGCCTTCAGTCTTCCAACATCAGGATGCTCAGAACGAAGTTGATTTTCCTGCGGAGAAATAGTTGATGCTCACATCTGAAAAGATCAGAGAGTATAATCCAAACGTCCGGAACGCAATACCTACCCATTTTTGGCTTGATCCTAGTTTTTTTTGCTTAGCCTACCTGAATAGTTACCCTGAATGAACATAAAGAGAAATATCATCCGGCCGTTCACCAGTTTAAACCCTAGGTGTATTGATTTAAAAAGGCTTAGGATCGTCTTTGATCACCTACCGCAATACGATGTTTACCACCAAAGGATCAAACGTCATCTCGGGAGTTCGTGCTACGGCAAAATTCAGCAGGATGACATTTTATTTTTACAAAATAAACTCCTCTCCTATTGCACGAGGGAGAATCTAGAACAAAGCTACGATAAGTTAAAGTTTGAACTTAGGGGACGCATGGGTGACTTTGAGCTAGGTCCAGAGGAGATCACCTTTGGAAAAAAGTTTAATGAAGAGGTGATTGAGAAAAGCTTATCAGGTGTCACCAGCTTTTCATTCATGCTCAACCTTTTGATCGATATTGATGAACGCTTAAGAAATGACGATTTGGCGAGGACAAACTTCCCAAATATCATAAAAGAGGTCTCTCATCTCCAACAGCTGCTCTTGAAGCATCAAAAAAACCGTGGACGCCAAGACGCTCAGGTCGTATCTGAGTACATCTGTACTAAATCAGCACAATTATTCAAGGCTATAAACATCGTGATCGGACAGGTGTTATGCCCTGAGACGAGACGTTCGGCAGAACAGAAAAAGAAATTCATCCTGCAATCCCTTGATGATGAGTTGAAGTCGTTGAACGACTTCGTGTCGGGGATCATGGTTGTTCTCTCTCAATACGGCAGACTCAAGCTCAAAGACAAAGCTCAAATAGCAGATCTACGCAAACAACTGAAAAAAAATGCTCGTGAAATATTGGGGTTAAATTATTTGCTCTCCGAGATTGAAGATATTATTGGTATCGAATCGTTTAGCCCTTTTCTAATCAAACTAAGGTTAGATTTGCTGTTTTCATTATTGATGCTACCCCATGAAACCAGCTTTCGTGGAAAATATCAAGGGGCCATCGACGCCCGCTTGATGCACATCACCCTCTATGCCAATTATTT
>JACLAC010009599.1_pt1 | contig 33587 bp, 32 predicted proteins | sample 8027881 | NCBI WGS metagenome assembly JACLAC01 (sample SAMN15725517, study PRJNA655200) | protist metagenome | isolation source: fluorescence activated cell sorting (FACS) single amplified genomes of... | place: Spain: Blaines Bay Microbial Observatory, Mediterranean Sea | collected 2016-01-19 | reverse complement strand
GTAGCTCAAATCAATAACGGTGTAATCATCATCACCGGCATCGCCATCATCATCATTACCCAACGCTACAGCTAGACCAAAACCAGCAATACCAGCGCTTAAGTTGATTTCACTTTCGTAGTCAGAAGTGTAAGTGTAGTCGTAACGTGTGTAACCAATACCTACTTCAACACCACCAACTTCACCACCCCAACCCAGGTACGTGTCATACTCAAGGCCGTTTTCACCACTAACGGCATTGGCAGCACCGCCGTCATCATCAATCGCCCAAACACCTACATAAAAACCGCCAACAGAATAGTCAACGCTTACATTCGCACCGGCATCGCCTAAGCTAACACCACGGTAGTTGTAATCAGAAACAAAACCGATAGTAGTAGACAAACCTTCAACAGCCATGGCCGCTGTAGACACTGACGCCAATGATGCTACGGCAATTGCTTTAGTAAGAGATTTCATAAATCAAACTCCAAAAGTTAATAATTAGTTACTGCTTATTAAAAAAAAGATATGCATCTTTTAATAGAACTTCGACGACTTCAATTTACCCGCTCTCTACACTTAACAAGAACTACTGCGGGCAACCACCTCGATCGCATTGGTGAAGCTTCATGGTGTAACTCTATTAGCGCTCGCCGTTTTTTTCCTGTCGAAAATTCACAAACGCCAATAAATAACGAAACTATGCATCAATCAGTACAACACTGAGGCGTCATGGAGGCGTCACAGGAGTATTAGCAAAAATGAATCCAACTTTATAAAAAAATAATAGAACAACGCAAGCGCACGAAAAAACTCGCAAAACACAATAAAAATAGGGGTTTTAAACCCCTTAAAAAAGAAAATAACGATTGATGAAAGAAATAAACAACAGGTTATGCACTAATATCGTGCGATTCGCACCAGCATGAGGCATATCGTTAGCAGGCCGCGTGAAATTGATACCACCCATCAAAACGCACCACTTAATCCAGCAAGCCCAACTCGCGCATCTTAGCCATTTTGTAACGTAATGTACGCGGGCTCACGCCTAATTTATCGGCGGCATCTTTGCGCGAACCGTTAGCATCATGTAAAGCATCAAGAATAATTTGATACTCGGTTTGTTTAAGCCCGCTTTCTAGTAAGCTGGCTGATGCATCACTGACAGGCTCATGCTGATCACTGATTAATGAAGCATCACACGATGACGAAGCAGCACCCAAAGTATTGCCACTATCAAACATCAAGTCGCTAACTTCGACCTGCAAACCCGATTGTAATATTAAGGCGCGCTGCACTACGTTATCGAGCTCGCGCACATTGCCCGGCCAATGGTAGGCACGTAAGGCTTGCTCGGCAGCGGTACTAAAGACCACATGACCGCGCTGCATTTTTTTAACGTGCTCAGCCAGTAAATGCCGCGATAATGGCACAATATCTTCACGACGCTGCTGCAGTGGCAGTATATTTAATGGAAAAACGCTCAGGCGATAAAATAAATCTTCACGAAAATTACCCTGCTCAACATGCCGACGTAACTCGCGGTTAGTAGTGGCAATAATGCGAACATCCAACGCAATCGTTTTGCGCCCGCCCACACGCTCAACTTCACGCTCTTGTATTACGCGCAATAGCTTGGCTTGCAGCGCTAAATCCATTTCAGAAATTTCATCTAACAATAAGGTACCGCCGTTAGCCTGCTCAAACTTACCCGGCGCCGATTGATGCGCGCCGGTGTAGGCACCTTTTTCATGCCCAAACAAAGTAGCCTCAAGCATACTTTCAGGTATCGCTGCGCAGTTAATGGCAACAAAGGGTTGCTCACTGCGAGGCGAGCTGGCGTGAATATAACGAGCCAGCACTTCTTTACCGGTGCCCGACTCACCTGCAATTAATACGGTGGAATCGGTCGACGCTACTCGCTCAGCCAACTGCAATAAAGCGTGGCTAGATTCAGCCACAGCCAAGGGCTGATCGGCACCGGCAATATGCCCCAGCGCATAACGCACCACCAACTCGATTAAAACCTTTGGCTCAAAGGGTTTAACTAAATAATCTACTGCGCCATTTTGCAAGGCGCTTACCGAGCGCTGAATACTGCCATAAGCGGTGATTAACACCACCGGTAAATAGGGCTTCGTTTTTTTAATGGCCTCAAGCAACTCATGGCCATCCATGCCGTCCATATTGACATCGGTAATTACAATATCCACAACGGTTTGTTCTAGCATTTCTAAAGCGCGCTCGGCCGAACTAGCGGCCAGCACCGCGCAGCCAGCCAATTCAAGTGTATCGACAATGGCTTCTTGCAAAGCTGCGTCATCTTCAACCACCAACACTCGCGCCTCTAACAACGCAGCTTGCTGGCTAGTGAGGCCATGCGGCATGTTTACCGATGGTGAATCAACGACTGTCGCTGTCGAGTGAGACATAGATTTTAAATCCGGTTAGGCATTAACATTAATTACGAAAAACAAGGCAACACAATAGTGACCGTAGTTCCCTCGCCTTCTTTTGATTGCAGTGCAAACGTGCCTTGATGCGCCTTTACTACTGCGCGCACAACTGCCAAACCCAGCCCAGTGCCCTGCGATTTTGTGGTGACGAACGCCTCCTCAGCCTGCAGACGGGTCATGATATCGTCGGCTATACCACTGCCTGCGTCCCGAATAATCAAGGTCAATTCACGCTCGCTAGCCTGCGTGGTAAGCGTAATGCTTGAGCCTACATCTGAAGCCTGTGCAGAGTTATGAATTAAGTTGCCCAGCGCGCCAATCATCGTTTGGCGGTTACAAATGATTTTGCTAGAGGTATGACTCGGTTCAATTTCCAGCGTGATTTGATTAGCTGACAGCTCAATGTCGGCCGCATGCTGAACTTCCTGCAACAAATCAGTTACGGCGACCGAATCGGACAACCGTACATCACCGCTTGCAAATATGAGCATGTCGCTGACCTGCTGCTCTAAGTTATTCAGCCGCGATACAATTTTTTCAGAAAAACGCTGAGTCTGCTCAACACTTAATTCACGCTCAGACAAATGCCCCGCATAAAGCAGTGCCGCCGATAAAGGTGTGCGAATTTGATGGGCTAATGCCGACACCATCTTACCCAGTGCCGAAAGACGCTCGTTGCGGCTTACCTGCTGCTGCAAGCGACGAGTTTCGGTTTGGTCGGTGAGTAAAATAATTTGGCCGGTTTCAGCTTCAAGCGAGCGCGTAGCTAAACTCACACGCTTACCATTTTTTAACGAAATCTCATGCCAGTCGTCTTTGCGCGGGGCAAAACATTCCGCAATGACCTCAACCCACTTTCGACCCACCACTGCTCGCTCCAACAGTTCTTCGGCAGCGGGATTCGCTTGTGCCACCGCTCCCCAGCGGTCGAGTACGATAACGCCACCGGGTAATAAATCGAGCAAGTTACTCAGGCGCGAGGTAACTTGCTCGCGGGTTTTCACTTCGATAGCCCGCTGGCGATTGACGCGGTCAAGCTCGTCGGTGAGTGCAGCCACTTGCGCTTCCAACGTGCGATAAGAATCGGCCAAGTTATCCGACATGCGGTTGAATAGCTCAAACGTCGCCTGCAAACCCTCAGTTTGGGCGTGCGTGCTTGCTTGAGCTTGAGCCTGCGCAACATCATGCGGCGCAGAAGGATTCAGTGAGGGTGGAGGAGGCATGGTTAGATTACTCGCAGCTCTGCAGTTTACGTACGCAACCCAATGCTGCTAACTACAGCCAATGGGAAATCTACACGCACCCTACTGCAAGGGATATGCCCAAGGCGAAAAGTCCAACTATATTAGAACCTTACGATCATTTTGCTCGAATACTGAGCGGCCACAGGCCAGTAGCTGTCAATGTTTTGGCGGGCGGCAAGGGATTGCCGAACACCGCTAGTGCCAACAACGCAACCAGAAGAAATAAAATGCCTGAGCACCGCAAAAAACGTACGAGCAAAACACATCCCGGCTCTCCGCTAGGTTGCTTGGGCGGGCGGGCTAAGAGAATAAAAGGAGAGCGTTGATAACCGGAGGTATGACTGGGCCGGTAACTGGGCTGGTATAGAAGCCCAACACAGAGGGCTTCAAAAAGTATTACTATCCCGCTTAGCTTAACGGTATCTGATTGCTATATCGCACCCAATCATTAAAAGGCCTAAGAAACCCGATTTAATTCGTACTTGCGCATTTTTTCAACCAGCGTAGTACGCCGCACGTTTAGCTTATCAGCAGCGCGTGCCACCACACCGCCACAGTCATCTAAGGCTTGCTGAATAAGATGCTGCTCAAGCGAGGCAATGTACTCTTTTAAATCAATACCGTCGCTGGGCAATAAAGGCCGGTCTTCGAGACTAGCCGTGCTAGGAATGTTAACGCCAGTAGCCTGTTGCAGCGCTTCTATATCGGTATCGTCTTCTACGTAGCGAAACTTGGCTGGCAAATCTTTAACACCCACCACCCCATACGGATACATGATGGCCATACGCTCAACTAAGTTGGCCAACTCACGAACGTTGCCCGCCCAGTTGTGCTGACACAGCGACAAAATAGCCGCCGAATTAAAACGCACCGAACCGCGCTGCTCATTCTCTAAACGCGAAATCAGCTCGTTGAGCAGTAACGGCAAATCTTCTATACGATCGCGCATAGCCGGCATTTCAATAGGAAATACATTAATGCGGTAATAAAGGTCCTCGCGAAAATCACCGCTAACAATCATTTCTTCAAGGTTTTTGTGGGTCGCGGCAATAATACGAATATCGGCGCTGTAAGTTTTGTTGCCCCCTACGCGCTCAAAGGTTCGCTCTTGCAATACGCGCAAAATTTTGACCTGCATATTTAACGGCATATCGCCGATTTCATCGAGGAATAACGTACCGCCTTCGGCCAGCTCAAAGCGCCCCGCCCGTGAACTAATGGCACCAGTAAAAGAGCCTTTCTCGTGGCCAAACAATTCGCTTTCGAGCAGCTCAGGCGGTATAGCGCCGCAATTAACCGGCACAAAGGGTCGCTGACGACGCGGTGAATGGTAGTGCAAGTTGCGCGCAACTACCTCTTTACCGGTACCCGACTCACCGGTAATTAATACGGTCACATCTTTGTCGGCCACCTGGCCCATAAGCTCGCGTACTTGCTGAACTTTACGGCTAGTACCGACCAAACTGCGAAATAACAACGGATCTCGCTGGCCAAGCTGGCGATGCGAGGCATTAAATTGCTCGCGAAATACCTGCGCACGGTGCAGGTCGTCAATTAGCTTGCCGTACTCCAGCGGTAAATCAAGATATGAAATGACCATGCGTGCTAAATCGGCTGGCAAATCTTTATGCGCGCTTTGACTGGCGCCTTCACCCACCAAAATAACTGGCAAAGTAGCGCACCAATCGGCCACGATTTGCAAACGCTCGGCCAACGGTCGCACGGCACACGTGCCTAGCAACACTAGCGTTAGGTGCTCGGTAGTCGACCTCAACAGCGGCTCGTTGCCGGCATCTACATCTTGCATAGCCTGAGACCAATCGGCATAAGCAATTACACGCGCCGGCTCGCCCACAAACTGCAACAACAACTGCGTATCTTGGGCGCGGCGATGGTCGTCATCGATAATAATGACGCGCGTGGCCTCCCACGGGGCCAGGTCAGCGGCGCTGTTGTCGTTAGTCCCTTCTAGTGACATCGTGTTGGTCTCGGTAAATAATAATTGAAGACTCGATTATCTTTGGCGTTAGTTATTTTTTGTACTGCTGATAAAACCTAGCCACCACAACGGCCATGGTCAAAAGCTTGACTAATTCTATACCAAAAACAAATGATTAACATGAAGGGTCAAAATAGTGACGTAATAATGCGCAAAATTATGATGCATGGCGCATCATCAGCGCTGCACACAACAAGCGCCTACCCGCCCAGTGAAGAAAGGAGATTGCTTTAATAACGGGAGTTTACTTTAAAATGGAAGACTGCTTTGATAACGGGAGTTTGCGAAAAGACCAACTTTACAGCGAAAACCTACAGCTTGGCATTCGAGGTGTACTCATCAATGCCCACTTTAGCGTTACCCAAACCCCGCAGCTGCTCACCCATTTTGCTTCGCTCGCTAGTGGCGAATGCAACTGCGCGCTGATTGTGCTCAAAAAGCTCTTGCAGCTTGCTTTGCACCGAGGCCACTGTATCGCTTGAGGCAGATGTTGACTGCACATGCTGAACCGTCGATTCAACGACTGCCCGAGTATCGGCATCGAGCTGGGACAACTGCTGCCAATCGCCATCGTCTAACGCTTTTTTATAGCCTTTTATCACGACATCTATTTTTGCAAGGCTGCGCCGCGTCGGATCATCTGCTACCTGAGATTCGTCTTTCATCGTATTGGCATACTTCCTAACTAAGCTCTACAAACGCTAGAGTTTTTATCCGTTCTTGCTAAGGCGCGCCCAAAAAAGCAAGCAGCTCGCATCAGCCAGGGCGAAGTCAGCTAGCCGAAGTCAACTCACCCTTAGCCAAAAATTCAGGACGGATATCATTCCAACCCGCTTGCAGCTCCTTGAGAACGCCCATCGCATCATCTAAACCCGCCTCATCATTAGCAAGATTGGCCTCACTGACACGCCGCGTGGCAAACTCGTACAAAGCAGTGAGATTATCCGTCAATTCAGGAGCACCGGCTTCGGCATTGACGCTATCTCTTAAAGCGCCCAATATACCTAATACTTTGCCAATGGCCTTGCCTTTACCTGCAACTTCATCACGCTGTATACAGCCCTTGGCTATTGCAATTTGCTCTAAGGCACCTGCAAATAACATTTGAATCAAACGATGCGGATCGGCATCGACCACACCTGTTTGCGCATTAATTTGCTTGTACTGCTGGCCCGCTGACGATTTATTCATGTTTTCCTCTTTAACAAAATTATTTTTAAACTTACGATTTAAACTGGCGCTTGTAGAGACCCAATTTAATTTCCGTTGCGGCTATTACGGCTATTAGAAATTTGCGAAATACTGCTTAACTGACTCAACAAAAAATCACCACTGGCGGTTAAGTTTGCCACCAACAAATCTAAGCCGGCGAACTGCCGGGTTAAACGATCTTGAAATGCATTTAAACGATTCTGCTCTACTAGGCGCTCGTCATCAATCCGATCGATGTCTCGCGTTAAACCCTGAGTGCGCGAATCTATAATACCGACCTCACCACCGCCACCCAAAAAACCTGCCACAACATCTTGCAATCTCAACACAATGCCCGATGGCGCATCCAATGTACTGGCGACGTTCTCAGTTAAATTCACACTGGCCAACCGCGACAGGCCGAAAAGATCTTCATTGTCGCCATCAGAGGCATCGACAACCGTAATAGCAATAGCCGACTCATCACCCACCTCGTCAGCGGTTAAAATCAACTGCGCATTGGTGCCACCCAAGCCGTTGTCAACCAATATAATGGAGGCGGTAACACCGGCGTTATCGGCTGCCGCGTTGATAGCATCACGCACGCCCTGCACAGTATTGTTTGCTGCACCGGCCGAGATAGCAACCGTAAAGCTTGTATCGCCTACCGAAATGGTCAAGTCACCCTCACCCACCTCCGAACTTACCGTGCCGAAGCTAAGCGATTGCAACTGCTGATTTTGCGCGATGGCATTGCCATCCGCCGCCAACAGCCGCGCCACATCATCAAAATTTGTTTCAAGTAGCGATGCCAATTTACTGCTATCTAACGCTAACTGACCTTCTCGATCAATGTTAATGCCGATATCACTAAGGGTTCGCAAACCCTCAGGCTGTGTTGCGTCAATCACATTAAAAATAACGCTACGCAACTGGCCGCTGAGCGACCGCAATACTGAGTTTCCTACTAATATTCCGCCAGTGACTCCATCTTCATTACCGGCTCGACCCAGGTCTTTGACGCTAGTGGTTAACGCATTGAAACTATCCACAAAGTCACTTACCGCCGACGTGGCTTGGTCAATGTCTTTGGTAATGGTAACCGTGCCGGCAGAGGTGGTCTCGACCAAAGCAGTAATGGATACGTTGCTAATCACATCGCTAAAAACGTTGCCCGAATTAGACGTCACCGTTTGACCGTTCACCGTAATTTGCGCATCTAATGCCGCATTAGCCTGAGTTAAATTAGATCCAGGAATATCACTCGGATCAAAGCTAAGCTGGGAGAGACCCTGCGCATCGGTATTGTTGGTGTCAACATCATCAACCGCAATGGTCACTTGATTATCAGTGCCCGCATCATTGGCATTGATCACTAGCACAGGGCCACTGTCGGCATTGATAATGGAGGCTTCAACCCCAGTGTTACCCTCGGCGCTATTAATCGCCGCTACAATTTCGTTCAAGGAGCTCGTTGCAGAATTAATCGTGACAGAAAAGCTAGGCTGTCCACCTTGCTGGATGGTCAACGTGCCACCACCAATGGCGGTATCGGCGCTAGCTATAGCGGTGTTAGTCACGTCAACAAAGCTACCGCCGGTTAGGCGCTGCGCCTGACCCGTGGCAACAACCTCAACACTATAACTACCGGTAGCCGCATTACCTGCAGCACTGACTGAAAAAGAATCGGCATCGGATGAAACCGCATTGCGACCCTGGAATGTTGAAACATTGCCAAGGGACAAAAGAGAATCGTTAAACAGGGAGACCGAGCTTTTGAGTAGCCCAAATGCGGAGATGCGCTCGGTAGCGATCGCTTCGCGCCGGTTGAGACCCGTAAATTTACGCTGTTGCTCGCCAGCAATAAGCCCGTCGACAAGCGCCTGAAGGTCAAGCCCTGAACCTACACCAAGAGAAGAAATACTAGCCATGCGAACCACATCCCGCGCATGCTAATACAATTAGACGCGCACTTCGAGTAAATTACCTTTTGAGCCTTCGAGCTCTTCTTGTAACTCAAGCAGTTTCTGTGCCAGCTGAAGAACTTCTTCGCTGGGTATTTGCCGAACGACTTCGTCAGTCTGGCGATCTTTGACCACGATAACCGTGTCACCGGTATCATCATCTACAGTGAAGGAAAGATCACGCTCCACAGCTTGAACAAAATCGGACAACTTAGCAACTACTGCTTCAAAATCTTGTGCAGTTGGCTGCCGATCATCCGGTTCGGCCTTAATCGCCTTGCCGGATTGCGGCAAACTATTGCCGTCAACGTCCGCTGCTGCTACTGAGTTCTGAGCACTAGCCTGAGCAATAGCGGTCGACGTTTGTTGAGAGCGCACTGAATCGCTCGGGCCTGGCTGAGGGCGCACTGAGTCGCTCGCCGCTTGCGCTGAACTCCTCATGTTATTAACACCATCAAAATTCATCATGTTTTAACCTCAGCTGAATCGAATAAGCGCCATCGCCGATGACGCTTATTCAACCGCGCTAAAACCTTACTGAAGTAAACCCAATACCTGCTGCGGCAAAGCATTTGCCTGAGCAAGAACCGAAATACCCGCCTGTTGCAAGATCTGCGTACGAGTCAAGTTAGCCGTCTCTTTTGCAAAGTCAGCGTCTTGAATCTGGCTTCGAGCGGCAGAAACGTTTTCTGAAACACTGCTCAAGTTAGAGATCGTTGAAGACAGTCGATTCTGTACCGCACCAATACCCGCTCGCTGTGAGTCAATACCTTGAATAGCCGCATCAATGACAGCAATGGCTGATTGAGCGCCTGATTGAGTGGAAATATTAACCGAAGCCACGGTTTCCAGAGAAGAAGCCAGTGTGGTGGCGACCGTCGCATCCGCAGCGCTAATGTTGAACCCAAAACTTGAGTCTACTCGCAACTGACCCTGGACTCTAGTTGCGGCATCGGCCGCGGTAAGATTCGCCGTATTGGCTGGAGCACCTGACACGGCTGAATCATCATAATTACGGGAGATTACATTAGCCGTTTCTGTTGTCGACCCCGCAATATCAAAATTACTAAGCTGTATATCGTCGCCCGCTTCATTGACTAAAGTGACGGTGCCACCGCTTGAAGTAGCCGTTATCCCTGTGGATGCCGACTGCTGATTGATAGCTGCAGACAAATCGGACAAGTCCGCCGTGGCGGTAATGTTAACAGAAATGCTGGCAACCGCGGTTCCTGTGCCTTGGAGGTCGAGAGTCAAAACACCTGTTTCGTTTAGGGCACCAAAAGTCGCTACTGTGCGCGCATCCGCTGAAACGCCCGTATTACCTTGCTGCGCATTAATTGCACCCGCTAAGGAACGTGCAGAGTCACCAGCCGCATAGGTGGCTACTGCCGTACCCAAGCTGCCATTCACGGTCAGCGTGGTACCCGCTACGGTGCTTGCGGGGACTGCGGCAGCTGCAGTTAGTGCTGCGCCAATGGCTGTACCATCGAAGTCTATTCGGTTAGAGCCAATATCGTTGGCTGAAGTTGCTGCAAGGGTTACACCAATGGTTTGGTTAGCTTGAGCGCCTACTTGAAATGATTCTGTTCCGAAAGAGCCATCAAGTAAAACACGATCACCGAATGAAGTCGTGTTAGAAATTCGGTTCAGCTCTTCTTGCAACTGGCCCACCTCTTGCTGCAGTGCTGCTCGCTCACTACCACCGTTTGAACCGTTAGCCGACTGAATAGACAATTCACGAATTCGCTGCAGGATATTAGTGCTCTCCTGCAATGCACCCTCTGCTACCTGCGCCAACGAAATACCGTCATTGGCGTTTCGAATGGCTTGATCAAGTCCTCGAACCTGCGAGGTGAAGCTGTTGCTGATTGCTAAGCCCGCTGCATCATCACGCGCGCTGTTAATTCTCAGACCAGAAGATAGGCGCTGCAATGAAGTGTTCAAGCTGCCTTGCGATTCGCTTAGGTTTCGCTGAGCGGTAAGCGATGCGATGTTACTGTTAACTGATAAACCCATGAGAGTATGCCCCTTCGTAATTTAAGTACTGCTGCTAAATGCGTTACTGTCCGGTTTCTTGTGTGGTAAGAGCCCGATTAGAGACCGGCATTAAAAAGCGCGGTTACCCTCTATAACGGCCAACAAATAGAAATCTTTAGCACTTGAGGGGACAAAAGTGTGATCTAGTTCACAAAAACCCACGGATCGCCGATTTGTTGTACAGCTAATAGCAAAAAAAAACAAAGACTTAGATCAAAATCGAACAAGAGAAGATACGGCCGGGGCGAGACTGACTGAATACTTGAATGACGATTAAACGGCACATCAACAGCCGCAAGGACTCGCGGCTAGCTTACGATACTAGCGAAGAAAATTAAAAAGCGACAAGTTCGATACACGCACAAAGCTCTGTTGGGCCGCTTCGAGTACAAAGCTCTGAAACGAAAGCTGACTAATTGCCGCATTGTAATCAAGGTCACGAATACTGCTGAGAGTGGCTTGATTGTTAACGTCGGTGATTTCCAGCGTGTTGCGCGTACTTTCAATCGTATTGAGTCGCGCCCCTATGCGCGAACGTCCCTGCGACAAGGTATCAAAGACGCTATCAAGGTCATTCAATGCATCGGCAATAAATGCATCGCGGTCGGCCGCGTTGTTAAAGGTAGCCATATCGCGAGCAATGCGCTGCACGGTGGTTAACATATCGCTGGTGTTGGTCGACTGCACCACAAACTGGTCGCCCTGCTGCGGCACACCATCTAGCTCCAGCGTAAAACCACTAAACGTAATGCCACTGGCGGCATTATAAGGAACGTCTGTAGCCACAGCCGCACCATCGGAGCGGCGGGTAATTGTGTAGTTGGGCGCTGCCGGTGCGACATTACTCACGTCATTGAAAGTGATCACGAAGTCTTCCGGGAATGCCGCATCAAAAGCTGCTTGATCGGTAACTTCTGCGCTGGTTATGACCACACCGCCTAAATTTGAACCCACTGCAGTGGTCGCGACCTGATTTCTAGACGCAGGAATATCGCTAAACAGCTGCTCGCCCGATTCGGAAATTGCCACATAAGAACTGTTGGCAATTTGCACCAACCGAACGCCATCGTCGCCCTGATAATTAAAACCCGACGCATTTGCAGCAAACGCTGGGACATCGACATTAAAACCACCAAAAACATAATCCCCACCGGAATCTCGCGTATTGGTCAGATTTGCCAACTGCTTTGTGCGCTCATCAATTTCGGTGGCAATTTGTGAGCGCTCATTATTGGTTAACGCGCCATTGCCCGATTGAATGACCAGCTCTCTTACCCGCTGAATAATATCCTCTACGCCGGCAACCGCTCCCTCAATAAGCTCTAGGCGCCCCTCAGCTAAATCAATATTTCGCTTGTACTGGTCTGATTTACCGAGCTCTGATTCAAGCTGCAAAATGCGCGCAGCCGCCACCGGGTCATCGGCAGCGCTCAGGAGCCTCTCGCCGCTCGAGATCTGTTGTTGCAAACGCTGCACCTGACTATTGATATCAATAACCGCGGTGGAGCTATTTTGAAAAAATGTTTGCGTCGATAAACGCATAGACAACGACCTTGTTACCAATAAAAAAGGTTAGCGAAACGCCGCCAACAATGAATCAAAGATGGACCGAGCAATAGAAATCACCTGCGCCGATGCGTTGTAAGCCTGCTCATACTCCAACAGCCTGGCCGCCTCCTCATCGAGGTTGACGCCACTAATGGATGACAGCCGCTCGCTAGTTTGAGTCAATAGCGATTGCGCAGCTTCACTATCAATACGTGCTGACGACGCTTTATTGCCCACCGAGCCTACCAACTGTGCATACACATCATTGATCGACCTACCATCTCTACCGGTATCGGCTGTTTGCAGCGCAGCTAAAGCCAGCGCATTGCGATTGTCGCCTTTACCCGTGCTGCCGATATTAATCAAAAACTCGTCACCAACTTGCGGCTTGCCAGAAATTGTTGCCGCATAGCCTATGTAAGCCGGCAGCCCTGAGGCTGTCGAGGCGCCCAAAAAGCCGCCTGAAGAACTTAATGCCAGATTTTTATCAAGCACCACCTCTACTGTGCCCGCCACTACTAACTCTTGGCCAGCACCTGCGGTAACCGATGCTGCAACGCCGTTAATCGATGTAAGCGTAATACTATCAGTGCCTGCACCCAAGTTCTCCAGCGTAAGATCTTCGCCATTGACCGAGCGAATGCTCATACTGCTACCATTGGCCGATGCGCTAATACCACTACCCGCAAATAGTTGATTGATGCGCTGTGACAAAAATATAGCATCAATGGGGTTAGGGACAGGCCCATCGGCAGCGTCAGTTAAGTCAACGCCGTTGAGTCGCACCTGCATGGGGGGGGCTAGCGCATCGTCACTAATTTGCAGTTGCACCTGTGTATTAGCCGTGGCATTTACGCCACTCACATTACTTAATCTTGCTGCTGCGGTTGCAGCAGACTCGCCCGGCAACAAGACCAAGCTCTGGCTACTGCTAAGACCCGTCGTTGAATCCGTTTGCGTTAAAACAATATTTTCGCCGGGGTTGCCATTAGTCGTGGTACCCAGCAAGCCTGCCGCAGCCGTGATCGCAAACGCCCCACTGGTGGTGAGCATTGACGACCGCAGATCAAAATCTAACACCGGATTATTACGCCCGGGCAAAAATGATAAGCCGCGCAAAGGGGGCGACAGCTGTGTTGGCTGAGCCGGATTGGAATTATCTAAAATATCGTACGTTGATTCACTAGTAAACCTCACCACTAACTGCGGCGATTCACTACGTTTCTTCTGCGCCAATTGCTTATCGGCCAAACTATTCAAACCGCTGGCTAAAGATTCTACCTGACTAATGGCACCTGAGCCTAAATTACCTACCCCTTCGCTGGTAGTCACAGGAAGACCCAGCGCCAACGAAGCGGAGTCTGGCACTAGCCGCTCAACGCTCAACGGACTAAGCCTCGCCGGGCTCAATATAAACCTATCGCCCGCTTGAAAGTCACCCGACTCAAGATTGATCGTAAAGCCATCAGCCACACTTAACGATTGCGGAAAACTATTAGGAATAGCGCCACTGTTAATGACAGCGCCATCGGATTGCCGCGTTATGTTGAAGGCCAGTAAGTTGCCAGCTTGCGAGAGGTCAAGCACATAATCGCTGGCCAGCAAAATTGAAGGGTCATCAACGCCCACCGACACAACCGAACTACCCTTATTGGAAATCGCCGGCTTCGCACGAAATAGCTGCGAGTCGCGATCATTAATCGAAGTAAAAAAATCGCCCCCTGACAGACCGTTTAAATCAACCCCTTCGCTATGCAAGCTATTGAAACTATGATTAGCCAGCGTTTGCACCAAGCCCAACTGGTTGGCTGCATCGCCCAAACCCTGACTACGAAACTGTAGTATGCCGCCCAACGCGCCACCAACAACACTCTCAGAAATTACCTTAGGAACACCGTTAGCAACAATGGCCAGCTCTAAGCCTGAGTTTTCGGTCGTGCCATTCAATGTGGTTAACTGATTAGCACTGCTACCTTGCACCAACGCCTGACCGCCACCGACAAAAATATTGATCATACCGTTGTCTTGGGTCGAGGTCGTAAACCCAATATTTTCAGACAAATCACGTAACAACTGGTCCCGACGGTCGAGCAAATCGTTAGATTTAGATAAGTTGCCGCCTGCTGCCTGCACCTCGGCGTTAACTTGCGCAAGACCATCAGCAATACTATTAATTTGCCGCGCCAAGGTCACCATCGCATCGTCACTTTGATCAACAATCGTATCGATCTGCGCAGCAATACCCTGATAACGACTAATTAAATTGTCTGCATTAGTCAGTACCTGCTGCCTAAGTGGTAGCGAGGTAGGCGATTCTGAAGCCGCCTGCAAACTCGCAAACAACTGGTCAAGTGAACCCGATAAGCCGGTCTCTTCACTAGACAGCAAATTATCGAGCTGCTCAATGCCATCGCGGAATACGCCCAACTCACCAACTCTGGCAATGTCCGTAAACGACTGGCGCACCAAGTATTCATCGGTAATCCTGCGAATAGTGCCCACATCCACACCACGGCCAACAAAGCCGTCGCCAGCAAACTCAGTGCCACGCGTTTCAAATACCACCTCTTGCCGGCTATATCCTTCAACACCTGCATTAGAAATATTCTGCCCGGTAGTGGCAAGGGCACGTTGATGCGCTGTTAAACCGCTCACACCGATGTCAAGTAATCGCGTCATTATTTTTCCGTTAGCCCGCCACTGACATAAATGGCACTACTGACTCATTAGCCGCACGTTGACTGCTGCCCAACGGTAGCTCAGTGTCATCTTTCTGCTCAAAGCGCTGCATGATGTTTTCAATTTTGTCAGCATATGCTGGATCGGTTGCGTAACCTGCTCGCTGCAATGCACGAGGATATTGCTGCGGGTCTTGCGTGACATACTGATACCGCTGGTTAGTATTAATAAAATCAACATAATCATTAAAGCTTTCAGCGTACGAATCGTAGCTTCTAAACTGCGCACTTACGCGCACCGGCCGCTCGGTAAAATATTCCAATGTGTTGACCGTGACCGTCTCTCCTTGCCAACGCTGATCGGCCTTGATACCAAACAAATTATGACTACTGCGGCCATCGCTATGCTGACTCACTTTCTGACCCCAGCCACTTTCCAAAGCTGCCTGCGCTAGTATTGCCTCGGGGGGCACGCCCAATTTCTCTGCGGCTGCATTAGCCAATGGCTGCAGCTGCGCAATAAAGTCTTCAGGAGAATTAATAGATTGCGGAGCAGCGCTATTTTGCGCAGCTAGCGCCACTGACGGTGAGAGAACTGCCGTTACATCAGTAACACCTGCGCTTGCATCGGCCTGAACGCTAGCACTATGTACCGGGCGCATGCGCGCAACATCGATCATGCCCGATACAGAAGCTTGATCTTGCTCGTGACTCCGTATGTTAGTAAAGCGCCTTGCCAGATCATTGGTAAACTGCTTGGCCAAGCCAATACCATCCCCTTTGGTCATCTCCAAGCTAAGCTGGTCATCCATCATCTCTTGATAGAAACCTACTCGGTCAGAATTAAGCAAGCCTCCCTCAGACCAGACCTTTGAAGCATTGCGCATAGACTTCAACATTTGATGCACTAGCAACGATTCAAATTGACGACCAATTTCATTCAGCGCCTGACGAGGATTTTCACCGTCAATTAACTTCAAGTTTTGTAGTGAACTAAGATCGTTATAAGCCGTCGAGTCTTGACTCAAGCCTCCAGATCGCCCGGCACTAATGCCAGCGGTGGCGAGCGAATCGCTCAACGAATTTAATCCGGCAGCTTGCACTAGATCACCACCAACTCTGCCCGCAATGCACCAGCTTGCTTCATAGCTTCTAAAATCGCCATCAAGTCACCTGGGGCTGCACCGACTTGATTCACTGCACGAACAATCGTATCGAGCTGCGTGCCTGCGTCAAACAAGAACATCCGCCCGTCGCCCTCATCAATTTGTATTTGTGCATCAGGAACAATAGCCGTTTCGCCGCCTGCAAAGGCACCAGGCTGCACAACACGCGGATCTTCGGTCACCGTTACGGTTAAGCTGCCATGCGTAACCGCAACCGGGGACACTTTGACACTCTGGCCGACCACAATGGTGCCTGTACGAGAATTGATAATCACTTTGGCCGACTCACGGCCCTGCTCGATATCAAGGTTTTCTAAAACCGACACGTAAGTGACGCGGTCACTAGCAGTTTTAGGCGCAGTGACAATAATTGAGGCGGCATCGAGTGCTTGCGCAACGTTAGGGCCAAACGTTGTGTTAATACTATCGGCAACGCGCTTGGCTGTTGTGAAATCCGAGCGGTGTAAGTTGAAAATGATGTTGGCAGAAGTATCAAAACCTGTTTCTACCAACCGCTCAACTGTAGCACCGTTGGGAATACGGCCCACGCTCGGTACGTTTACCGTGATACTAGAGCCGTCCGAACCCTCTGCCCCAAAGCCACCTACAACCAAGTTACCTTGTGACAAGGCATAAACTTTTCCATCGGCACCTTTTAAGGACGTCAACAGTAGGCTGCCACCGCGTAAACTTTTAGCATTACCGATTGATGAAACCGTCACATCAATATTTTGCCCAGGCTTTGCAAAGGCCGGTAATTCGGCATGCACTGCCACGGCCGCTACGTTTTTAAGCTGATAACGCAAGCCGTCGGGCAAGCTCACACCAAATTGCTTGAGCATATTGGTAAATGACTGCGTGGTGAATGGTGTCTGCGAAGTTTGGTCACCCGAGCCATCAAGCCCTACCACCAAACCATAACCGAGCAAGGCATTACTGCGCACACCAGCCAGCGAGGCAATGTCTTTCAAACGATCAGCTGCAGCGGCGCCTGACTGCAACAACACCGCCAGCAAGACCATTTTTTTGAGCAAAGAGTTCATCATAAGATTCGCTTGAGTAATCATTAAAAAGGCCAGTATCGAGAGTTAAAGAAGCGTGAACCCCAACCTTGGCGACTAGCATCAGCCAGCTCGCCAGTGCCACTATAAGAAATGCGCGCATCGGCTACTTTGGTAGAAGGAATAGTATTGTTGGATGAAATATCCTCAGGACGAATGAGCCCGCGCAAGCGAATGAATTCTTCGCCAGTAGTTAGCGTCATCCATTTTTCACCGCGTATCACCAATAAACCGTTAGGCAATACATCAGCAACCGTTGCTGCAATGCTGCCACTCAAACTATTTTCCTGATCGGTCTCGCCATTACCATCAAACGTACGATCTTGCGCTAAATCAGCCAGTAATGAATTGCCTTTCAGATCCACTGCTTTGCCAAGAAGCGTCCCTTCAGTCATTGATAAATCAGCACTTTTACCTACGGATGTCTCGGTTGATTTACTCGATATAGTGCGCTCATTAAGTATCACCGTAATAATGTCACCCGACCGGTAAGCGCGCCGATCTTCATACAGCGACATGCCCGCAACCGTTTGATATAAACTACCCGCACTAATTGCGCGTGGCATTTCACTCGGCACTAATACTGGCGCATACTCTGGGTCACCGGGTTCAACGTCGGCTAACGGATAACTAGCGCAACCCTGCAGCGCTAAAGCCATCAGCCATAGCGCCAACAAAAACCTTGGCGATCTAACTAACTGCTCGTTTTGTTTATCACTGATTGGCTTGCTCACGCTCATCACCCTACTCGTTAAAAATTGCCCGCGACTATGCACCTTATATATTTTGCGAAACGAACTGCAGCATCTGATCGGCGGTCTGAATCACTTTTGAGTTCATCTCATACGTTCGCTGAGTGGTTATCATATTGACCAACTCTTCTACGATATTGACGTTAGAGTTTTCTACCATACCTTGCTCAATTGAACCAAAACCGTTGGTGGCAGGGGTACCCTGCTGGGCAGCACCACTAGAGGCCGTTTCGAGGTATAAGTTTGAACCAACCGCTTGCAAACCACTGGGATTTAAAAAATCGCTTAACTGAATTGAACCTACCTGCGTTGGAGCAGAGTTACCTGCCACTAACGCAGAGACCGTGCCATCACGGGCAACCGTAACCGACAAAGTGCTATTAGGTATTGCAATCGCTGGCTGAAGTTGAAAGCCATCGCTATTAACAATTTCTCCATCCGCGCTCAGTGAAAACTCACCGTTACGCGTATAAGCGGTACTGCCATCAGGCATCAAAATCTCATAAAAACCGCGGCCATCAATAGCCATATCAAGCGGCTGATCAGTAACCTGCAATGTGCCAGTGCTAAATTCTTTTTGCGTACTCACTACCCTAACACCCGTACCAAGCTGCAAACCTGTAGGGAGCTGAGTATTTTGCGACGACTGCCCACCCGGTTGGCGCTGCACTTGATACAACAAGTCTTCAAATACAACACGATCGCGCTTGAAGCCTGCGGTCGAGGCGTTCGCGAGGTTATTCGAAATGGTTGTTAGCTGTTTGTCTTGAGCGGTTAAGCCCGTTTTACTTACCCAAAGTGCAGCATGCATAATTCTTCTCTCTTTAGTTACAACATCCCATTAGTTGCAGCGTCTTTGTATTCGCTAGCGCCTTCCATTTTTACGATCAATCACTGATACAAAAATTCAGTTAAACCTGAACCTGTAACAAACGAGTAGACGACTCAGCCATTTCACTGACTGTTTGCATCAATTTAACTTGCATTTCAAACTGCCTGGCAAGCGCCACGACGCTAGTAAGCTCTTCAACTGGATTAACGTTACTATTTTCTACAAAACCTTTGCGCACGCTGAGGGTAGCGTTAGGTTCTAACGGGCCATTTTTGGAAAAAAACAGGCCGTTTGTATCTTTAACAAGCTCGCCAGGCTCTGGCAGGACTAATTTCAGGCGGTCGACTTCAACCAATGTTTCAGGGCCCTGACCCAGTGCGCGAACAGATATTGTGCCGTCGGTACCAATTTCTGTTTTCTCAGCCTCAGGAATAACAATGGGGCCCTGATTACCAAGCACCTGATCACCGCGCTCATTGCGCAATACGCCAAATGCATCAGTCGACAATTTACCTGCTCGCGTGTAAGCCTCGCGACCGTCCTCACCAATTACCGCCAACCAACCGCCGCCTTGTACCGACACATCTAAATCACGACCTGTTTCTTGCAGTGAACCCGGTGCAAAGTTGGTGGCCGGCGTTTGAGCAACTGCGTATGTTCTAGTATGCAAGCCATCACCGCCGGCTACCTGCATTGACAGCGCATCAACAAAATCAGACTTAAACCCTGTCGTTGCAGCATTCGCTAGATTATGCGAGTGCGCTGCTTGGGCAAGCATATTGTGCTTAGCCCCAGTCATTGATACGTAGAGTGCTCGATCCATGGTAATTAGCCTTAAGCTATCGCTCAGTAACTTAACTATTAACGAAGGTTGATAATTGTTTGCGTAACTTCATTAGCCGTTTCAATGGTTCTGGCATTAGCCTGAAAGTTTCGCTGCGCGATAATCAGCGCCACCAACTCTTCGGCTAACTCAACGTTCGACTCTTCTAATGCGCCCGACTGAATGGCACCCAGCGCTGCTGAACGTGGCGCTCCAACAACCGGCTGACCCGACAGAAAAGATTCCGCCCATGCAGTATCACCGACAGGTGTTAAACCCTGCTGGTTAGCAAAATCTGCGAGCGCCACTTGGCCCAGCACCAGTGCCTCACCATTGCTGTAACGCGCAAAGATGATTCCGGTTTCGTCAATGTCAAGACTGGAAAGCTGGCCAGTAGAAAAGCCGGTTTGTTCTAACGAGTTGACCGAGAAAACGCCACTGAATTGACTAGCATTGCCGATATCAATTTCAATATTTGAACTGGTGGCAGGCACTTCTACCGGCACCGCACCGCCGCTTGCAACTGGAAGCGGCCCTAACGCGCCATTAGGTGCACCCGACGCATCTAATGGTGACCAATTCGAAATGAGAATAGGGTCAGTATTAATCGTATCCAAAGAGCCATCGGCATTAAAACGAACGCCAAACTGTGCCAACGTAGCGGCAGTGGGATCAACCGCTAAAGGGTCGGGGTCGCCAACGTTTCGCCCATCAACTTGCACATACATGCTCCATGTGTTGGCAGTATTGACGTTAGTAGACTCTTTAACAAAGAACATTTCTAAAACGTGTGCTGAGCCTAAAGAATCGAATACGGTAACCGACGTGGCGTCGTTATACGTAGCCTGATTATTTGGGTCGAAAGTATTTTGTTCAAATGGAGACAGGGCAGGAGCCGCTGAAAAAATAGGGCCGGACCCATTAGCGAAGGTAACACCCTCATCTAAATTGACAAAAATCTCACCCCCTTGTGTTAAAACCTGATCGCCTGGTGCACCAGCCCCCTGAGTCACAGTCAGCCCTGATATCGTGACCGCAAGACCTGAGCCACCGCTAGAAACATCAAAAACCAAGTCTGCACCATCGGTAGCCGTGACCGTGATGTCTGAGCCGACCACACTAGCGGATAAACCCAGCTGGGAATTGATGCTCTGTGCAACTTCAACCACACTCGTACCCGAGATATCTCGGCCATTAAGACGAAATTCACCGGGTGAAATCGTTGCACCGCCGCCGCCAGGCGCATAAGTAAAGGTGGCCGTGTTAGACGCGACAGCCGAGACACCCTCAACACCAGACAACGAAGCTGCAATGAGCTGTGCCGACTGATTAGGTACCGCGGGAATAGCGACGTTAACGCCATCAATATCGATAGTGCCTGCGCCATATCCATTTTGGTTGCCCACCTGCAACACACCAATGTCCGTCCCGTCCGAGGTTACACTATTGCCGCGATCAGCTAACACCAATGAATCGGCATTGAGATTAAAACCGATGTTTACTTCTGAAGTCTGGCGTGGATCGATATTCACTGTATTCAATCGCAGATCACTGGTTACTCCAGAGAGGTCGCCCGCGTCGTTGGCAGAGAAACCTTGCAATCTGGAACCAGCGTTATTCGTAACAAAACCTGCATCGTCAACACCAAACTGACCTGCGCGTGAAAAAGTCTGCACACCTTGGTCGCTTAAAACAAAAAAACCGCCGCCGTTAATCGCAAGGTCTAAAGCGTTTTCAGAGAATCCTATATTGCCTTGAGAAAACTGTTGGGCGATATCGGAAACGCGCACACCGCTACCAACGGCATCGGCCCCACTGCCAACAATACCGCTGGCATAAACGTCAGAGAATTCGGCTCGTGACTCTTTAAAACCCACAGTGCTTGCATTGGCAATATTGTTACCCGCCACTTCTAATTCTTTGTTAGCTGTTCGCAATCCGGTTAAGGCAGTATTAAAACTCATGGTATAGCTCCCGTAGGATTAAATAATATTGATTTAAAATAAAAAAATTAAAGGAATCGTCGAACATCGTCGATAGGCACTTGCCCAACGCCATCCACATTAAGAGTCATGCTGTTGTCCGTACCAATTGAAACACTGTTCACATTGGCAGCAAGTCTTACCGGCACCTCTACACTCTCACCGCCAATAATGGCATTGGCGCGTACACGATAAGTACCAGGCGCTTGCGCAACGTTGTTAGAATCAAGTCCGTCCCATCGAAACTGCACATCACCCGCTGCCTGCGCTTCAAGCTCTTCAACGCGTAATACTTCGCCCAACATTGACTCGACGGTTATTTGCAAACGTTCAGTGCTCGCCGGCAGCTCGACCGTACCACTAAGCTCACCATCTTCAGGTAAGCGTGCTGTATTAGAACTAATTTCAACTAGCTGACCCACTAAAGCCGAAGCCTCTAAAGCGCGACTAGAACGAAATTCGTTAACCAAATCACCCATTGAGCTGTTCAAGTTGGTGATGCCTTCTACCGAACTGAACTGTGCTAGCTGGGCAATAAATTCGCCGTTTTCTTGCGGGCTTAAAGGATCTTGATTTTTAAGCTGTGCAATCATTAATTGTAAAAAGGCGTCTTGCCCCAGCTCATCATTGCCCTGCAACGGCTTTGTGCTTTCAACCGCCAAGCTTTGTAACAGTGGGTTCGATTGAATATCTAGATTACTCATAGGATTAACCAGTTCTATATCAGTTGTTTACTCGACGCTTCAGGCCTGCGCGCCGCCACCTCATTTAACTATTTTGCAACCCGACTTATTGACCCAAGCTCAACAAGCGCTGCATCATTGATTTTGCCGTGTTAGCCATCTCTGCATTCATTTGAAAAGACCGCGAAGCTGAAATCATATCGGCCATTTCTTCTACCGGATTAACGTTGGACATAAATACATAGCCTTGCTCATTGGCCAGCGGGTGCTCAGGTCGGTAGCGCTGTTCCACCGGCGCTTCGCTCTCCATAATCTCGTTAACTAGCACGCCAAAAGCCGACCCAGATCCGGTCTTACCTTCGTTACCAAAAGGATTTTCCATGGCGTTTTGTGCCACAAACACGGGATGACGTGCCCGGTATGCGTCTTCCTTACTACCTGCGACGGTCTCGGAATTTGCGATGTTGCTGGCAACGGTATTCATGCGAATCGTTTGCGCCGACATACCCATGCCTGCAATATCAAAAACGTTAGCAATACTCATAATCTGCGCTCATCACTTATTAAAAATTAGGTTGAAAAGTTACTCGCCTTTGATCGCTTTGCTTAGCGATGCAAAACGCCCATTGAGCAGGCGAAAACTCGCTGCGAAATCCATTGCATTTTTGGCAAATTCAGCACTTTCACGCTGCGGGTCGACCGTATTGCCATCAATCCCTACTTGGTCGGGGGTGCGATATTTCAAATCGCCGCCCAACCCTGATGCCTGAAAATCCTGATTTAAATGGCGTCCGTGAGTGGTCTGCATCTGCAAGCCACTCCCACTAGCTCCCGCTAGCACCTGTCTAAAGTCGATATCTCTGGCTTTAAACCCGGGGGTATCCGCATTCGCCAGATTATTGGCGATAATTTCTGCGCGGCGAACACCAAGGTTAAGCGCTTGTTCGTGCACTCCGAGTGCGTTGGCAAAACTGATGGCTGTCATGAGATCATTGTTCCGGCATGGGTCGTTGGGCGCGGAGTATCTTTAAAAAATATAAAAAGGCGTATTTACTCCCGTTTTATGCCCGCGCACTAGCTCTAGAGCAACGCTTATGCCAAGTAGTTTTTTTATATATAAAACATAAGGTTACTGTTTTTACTCGCAGCTTTCGGTCGATTTTTAAACCACGAGCGGCAAGGCTATGCCCACCGGCGGCAAACAGCGGCACCCAAAATTAAGCTCGCGACCAAAGAAGCTGACCGAAAGCTGGCGAATACCATAGAGAACTAGCGAGCCAAGCGAGGGTATCGCAAGCTTGCAGCGAATCAAGGAGCAGGCATGAATATTGCTCGAAGCAAAGCATGGGAGAAAACAGCCAATTTTTGACAGCACTTATGCCGCGCCCTGAGCGTCGGGGGCTCCGCACTAGGATAATGAGTGCATGCCTAACCACAACTTTACTGATAAACGCTCAGCTAAGCTGGGCTCAAGTCAGTCATGTGGCAACAGCACCAGAAATAATGCCCAACGCGGAGCTACAGAAACAAGCACTGGCTTTTGCACAAGAGCATTTAGCAATCAATATACAAGAAGGTGATAGGTTTGAACTGAGCACCGGCAAGATGGACCCCCGCTTGAAGCTTGTGCGCTGTGACCAGCCCCTATCATTTCAAATGCAAAATAATAGCGCGCGCTCCAATCGGTTACTGGTCAAGGCACGCTGCGCCGGCAGCAAGCCCTGGGCCATGTTTGTGCCATTGGAAGCCAAAATATGGAAGACGGTAGTCGTAGCGCTTCGCCCCTTAAATCGCAACAGCACTGTGCGAACCGATGACATCAGCTTACGCGAAGTTGCAGCCGAACTGCTGACCGGACGCTATATACAATCGCCAGACCTAGCCATAGGCATGGTTTTGACGCGGAGCATTGAATCGGGACGACCACTGCAATCGAGCCAGTTAGTGGCACCCAAGCTGATCAAACGGGGTGACCAAGTCGTTATTGTAGCTACCACAGGTGGCATAAGCGTGCGCATGGCCGGCACAGCTATGGCTGATGGACGCCGTGATGAGCAGATTACGGTAAAAAACAAAAGCTCCAAGCGCTTAATCAAGGTTAGAGTTGTGGCGCCCGGCACGGTCCAAGCGGTCATGTAGGTCGTGCAGGTCAACCCGAGTAAAAAATTTACTTTATTATTTTCAATAGCTTAAAAGGATTCATACAAAAACGAGGCAATAGGTTATGCAACGCATTAAAGTTTAGGGAATAATGGCCGATAACATTGGCAAGAAGCGAGAATATTGATCACGCGAACTGCACGGTTATCGGTTAGCCACGAGGTTATTAGGTGGCGATGGTGTAAGGACACAGGCAAGGCAACAGGTAGTGCAATAGGTAGTGCAATAGGTAGTGCAATAGGTAATGCAACAGAGAGCGCAACCGTTAACGAGTGGCAAGCAGTTTACAGAGAGTATTCATTGATCGCTTTTAAGTAATCGCAGCAAGGTCGCCAGCAAGATACAAAGTCTATCTATAGGTCGACTTAAAGTAAGGCATTAAACGTTCATTCCATTACAGGTATTAGGTAGTAGCAACGACATCATGGTTATTGACACTAACAGCATCAATCCAGCACAACCGGGCAAGCGCAATGGCGGCGCCGACTCGACTGCGCTCGATCAAAAAGCTGCCGGCAACAATAATCCTGAGCAGGTTAAAACTGCGTCGCCCACTACCACCGACACTGTCAAGCTAAGCTCACAGGCGCAAAGCCTAAGTAGTTTGCAAGAAACGCTAGGCAATTTACCTGAAGTTGACGAGGCACGTGTCGAGCAGATTCGCCAACAAATTGCCGATGGAAGTTACCGAGTTGATGCTGAACAAATTGCTGCGGCTATTCTGCGTGACGATCAAAGCTTCTAACTAACGAAGCAGCAGTAATCAATCAACTGCGTGTAAGACTCCCTGTGTAACACTTTCCCTTACCTGTTTAGCTACTGAGGCATCGGCTTTATTATCGAGCGGGCGACTCTCGGTTAGCCCCTTGGTTAGCACCACGGTAACGCTATGTGGCCTATTTATAACCGCCATAACGGCATAATATTATCGGTATGGCTTTGTGAAAAGCTAATCAGCACAGATTGATCACTGGAGTTACCCAATGCAAAATCAAACACCCCCACAGCAGCAAAACCCCGCACAAGTGAAAGCCAACTCGGCGCGCATTGCCCACGATGTACTGCGCTCCCTCAACGAAGACGCTACTGATTTAACCGCCATGCGCACGCTACTAGAAAATGAACGGCAAGTACTTGAACAGCGCGATCACAGTCAGCTGGAAGAAATTATGCATAACAAATCAGCGCTCGCCGCAAAGTTAGAACAACGCAATACCAAACGGCTCGCAAGCTTGGCTCGATTAATTCCAACGCCTATTACTGCATCGCCCACCGATGCCAAAAGCTGGCGTGAGGCTATGCAACACCTTGAGCAAAGTTCAGGTCTAGCCATGATCGGCACGTGGGATAAAGTGGAGCAGCAGCTGCGCGAGTGCAGCGAGCTACTACAAATTAATGAAAAAATTATTGGCAACATGCGCCAAGGGGTCAATCAGTTCTTAAATTTACTGCGGGGACAAACTGGCTCTGGGCAGACCTATGGCGCAACAGGTAAAGCCGAAGTTTTTGCTGACAACCCGACCATTACTAGCGCCTGACCACTTCAGTGCCGATGGGGCTCGGCAATACCGCAAGGAGCGAGCAAGGGTAAGTCTTCGGCCCGATCGATATCGTGCCGCTCGCTCAGCAATACCGTTTTTAAGCTGGCGTACTGCGCTTTTTTCAATGTGGTTTTCAATACGCCGCTACCACCCCAAGCCACATCATCAAAAATAAGCTTAGTACACTTACTCATACCAATGAGTACATAGCCGCCATCACTCGCCGGCCCTATCACCAAGTCATTGCCCTGCTCTAACGCTTTAAATGCATCGCGCAAATACGCCGCATCAATACTTGGGCAATCTGAGCCTACTAAAACTACCGCATGCGTACTGGGCCTCTGTAAAGCCTCGTCAAAAACCGCTGCCATTTTTGCACCCAAATCGCCCTCTATTTGCTCACAGACCTCAACGCTGCCACTGACGCCCAATTGCTGCATAAATGGATGCTGAGGCATGTTGGTATGCAATTCAACTGGCGCTAAATGCCCCGCCAGTAAGCTAGTGAATACATGCGATGTCATTTTTCGATGTAATTCACAGGCACCATTAACGCCCAACGAAGGAATGAGACGCGTTTTGACTTTACCGGGCACAGGCGCTTTGGCAAATTGCACAATCAGCGCATTGGGATATTCAAATGATTTCACGGGACCTAATGCTTTTGGCTTAAAAAATTAATGGGGTCGTTTATAAAGACGCAAAACGCCAACCTACTCATACCGCCTCACTAATGCTCTCGCATCGACGCCCAGCCAATAAAGCGCACGTAAACGCCACATGAGCAATATAGTGGCCAATGTGCCGCGCCGCTCCCAGCGACGACTCGAAGTGACCACCGACACGTCGCTGATAACCAGTGGCTTGGCAAAACGTCGGCTATGGCCTGTTAACTCTACATCCTCCATGAGCGGCATTGCGGCAAAGCCGCCTCGCTCAAAAAAAAAGGCTCGATTAAAAAACAATACTTGATCGCCCGTGGCAACATGGGTGGCGGCTGAACGCCAATTAATGCTGCGCTCAACAATACGAAAAGCAAGCGAGCGACCCGACAACACCAACGTAAAAAAACCCCAGTGAACATCAGCTTGCAGCCACTGCGTGATCACAACCTCAGCTTGAGGCAGTAAAGTGTCGGCATGTAAAAAAACCAATAATTGTCCAGTGGCCTTTTGCGCCCCTGCATTCATCTGGGCGGCTCGGCCTTTGTTCGAATGCAATACGCAATCAACCTGGCTGGCTGCTATTGCGCAGCTGTTATCACTACTGCCCCCATCAACAACAATCACTTCACAACCACGCTGCCGATAGCCTTGCAGCGCAGCCAGCGTAGCCGGCAAGCTGGCCGCTTCGTTGTATATTGGGATGATTATAGAGGCGACAGGCTGCGACAAAAATGAGACCCACTCAATGCAAAAAAATAACTGACTAACGCTTAACAAGAGCTAATCGGCCACTAAGGCTCCGCTACAACTGCTACCTTGCCCAGCCGTGCAACCATAACAATGATCAGCAATGCGAATATCTGCGCCGGCGTAATCAGTGCGTAAAAGATCGCGCAAATGCGATCTTTGGCTTGCATTAGAATCTTTAACTTTTGAAAGCAATGGCATTTCTAACATTTGATTAAAGTCGCAATCGTAAAGGTAACCTTGCCAATCGACACTCACTAAATCGCGACACATGACGGTCGCCAAATTTTCTTGAGCGTAATTGTCTTTTAACAGTGCCAAGTAAGCATCGTACTGATTGTGTGCGAGCAAGGTGGCGCCGAAACGGCTAATAGGCATGTTGGTGATAGTCAGCAACTCGTTAAACACCACCCCATGTTTTTCGCCTAATTGTTGTTTGTAATCCTGCTGTAAACCTTGTTGCGATGGCGGTAACTGCGGGCCAATGGGGTTGTAAACTAAATGCAGCGCCAAGTCCTCGCGCAGCCCATAGCCCAACGCATTCAACCGCTGCAATGCCTCAACACTGAGCTCATAAACCCCTTTGCCACGCTGCTTTTCCACATTCTCTTCAACATAGCACGGCAGCGAAGCGGTCACGGTTACGCTATGCTCGGCAAGAAACTCGGCTAAATCTTCATAACCAGGCTCTAATAAGATCGTTAAATTACACCGGTCGATCACCTCAACACCTAGTGCCCTTGCGGCAATAACGATGCGTTTAAAATGCGCGTTCATCTCCGGCGCCCCACCGGTCAAATCCAGTGTTTGTATGTTGCGGTGCTGTAAAACCTCAATCACCCTATCGGCCGTTTCACTGTCCATTTCTTCTTTACGCGTAGGCCCCGCGTTCACATGACAGTGCACGCAGGTCATATTGCATAAATAGCCCAAATTGACCTGCAAGGTATGAATACCTCGCCGTGTAATGGGCGGGAAATCAGTATCGAGAAGCAATAATGGGCGGGTGTCTTGCATAGCGGGGCTGATCCAGCGATTTTAGTCATCAATTAATGAGTAAATATTCTACCTTATATAGTATTTGAAGGTAGCCGCGAACGCGTCATCGAGTAAACAACTGCACTTGGAATCAGTGCATAATTCATTAGAATGCTTTAATGTTCCGCCCGTGGCACAGCTGGATAGCGCGGCCCCCTCCTAAGGGGCAGGTCACAGGTTCGAATCCTGTCGGGCGGGCCATATTGACGAGAGCTCACAGCAAGTGAGTTCTGGTCAATATCTTTCGCTCGTCAGTTTTTGACCCAACTGCGGTTCGACAAAATGCGCTAGCATTTTAGACGTGCATAGCACGCCCCACCGGGGTGAAAAAATCCACACGGATTTTTGAATCAATCCTGCCTAGCGAGTCATCATAAAAATCTGGATACATGCCGTTATTAAGCGCATAATTTGCCCACAGACTGAATCATCATTACCAGTCTGAGCAAATTCTTTCCAAGCGTCGTACTTGGCGCTTTGCAGGAGGGGTCGCCGATGTTCCATGTCATATACATTAGCAAAGCCACTCAACCATTTTCACAAGCTGAATTGGCCGAGCTACTCAGCCAAGCCAGGCAACATAATACCCAACGGCTACTCACTGGGCTGCTGCTGTACGCCAACGGCTGTTTCATGCAGCTTTTAGAAGGTAAGCAAGCAGAAGTGACGAATGCCTATGAACGCATTAAGCAGGACACGCGCCACACCGATATAGTGACCCTGAGAATGGAAGAAACCCCCAGCCGTCATTTTCCTGACTGGCGCATGGCCTTTGGTGATTTAACCGAAAGTACCAAAAACCTAGCAGGCATCTCGCGCTTTTTAGAGCCTGGCTTTAACAGCTCTACGCTTAAAAATGAATCCAGTAATGCGTATGCGTTATTGCGCGCATTTCGCGATGAACACTGCCCCAAAGCAAAACACGGTAGGCCGGCTTCAGGCAAGCAGTTAGACGTTGAGCCGCATCACTAATCTTAAATTTTTGAGATTAAAGCCCTTACTTTTACATGATCGCGCTGACTCATAGCATCATTCCTTGATAGCTGAGTGGGTAATATGCGACCGCATAACAAACTTAGCAACGGCTGAGGCCACTCATTGATGTAAACAACCAGTTTGCTCCCTACCCTTAACAACCATGTAGTAATCGCGGACTACATTTCAATTCACGATGCTGAGCACGGCCTAGTCATTAGGATTAACTGACCGGCATGTGCCGTTTTTCAACGACAGCCCTATTAAGCAATTGAAATGACTTAACGACTTTTGCGACAGTGAGAAAAAAACAGCGACACGCGCCGTATTATTTTTTAAGAAAAAGGCGACATGATTTGATAAGCCATTGAAAAGCGTGTAACTTTATTTTTTTATTAATGAATTAACGTCGCAAAAGCCGAGATTTAAAAAGCGGCAGCTGTCGTTGAATAAACTGTTAGGGCCTCAATCGGCATCGAGAATTGTCTAAGTAATCAATAAGGAAGTAAATTGAGTTTTGGACTTCCCAGCCTTTGCTAGACACTCAGAAGAGTTAACATGTAACTCAAAGAGGGGGTGTTATGAGCAAGGGCAAACGATACACACAGCAGTTCAAAGAAGAGGCAGTCAAGCAGATTGTTGAGCGTGGTTATTCGGTCGCCGAGGTCGCGGAGCGACTCGGCATCTGTACTAAAACGTTGTACCACTGGAAGTCTGAGCTGCATGGCAGTACCCATCAGATTAAATCTTCCAATGACCAAGTGGAGATAGCGCGGCTTAAAGCTGAGCTGATGCGTGTCACGGAGGAACGAGACATTCTAAAAAAGGCCGCAAAGTACTTTGCAAGCCAGCCCGAGTGAAGTACGCCTTTATTAAAATGTATCGACGTGAGTTTTCAATCGCGAGCATGTGCCGTGTGTTCCGGCTTCATCGCAGCGGCTTTTACGCGTGGTTGAGGCAACCGCTTTCTGCTCGATCACAAGAAGATCAGCGGCTACTCACCCTGATTAAAGCATCTTATGTGGCCAGTGGTGGAACCTACGGGAGTCCTTGGGTTCACCGAGATCTGCGTGAAGCAGGCGAAAGCTGTAGCGTTCATCGTGTTGCCCGTATTATGCGAGAATACAAGCTGAGAGCGCAAATAGGCTATAAACGACGTTGTATTAAAGGCGGCAAGCCCGCCAAGATAGCGGCTAATGTATTGGATAGAGCCTTCAGCCCAGATAAACCCAATCTGGCCTGGGTCAGCGACATCACTTATGTGCGGACGTACGAAGGTTTTCTTTACCTCGCCACGGTGATGGACTTATTCTCACGTCGTATTATTGGGTGGGCAATGGGTGAGCATATCGATCGCCACTTAGTCATTAACGCATTGCTGATGGCTATTTGGCAACGCCAGCCCAAAGAGGAAGTGTTAGTCCATAGTGATCAAGGCAGTCAGTATGCCAGTGCGGATTACCTCGCGTTTATGAAAGAACATAATCTTACACCTTCAATGAGTCGGCGTGGTAACTGCCACGACAACGCGGTTGCCGAAAGCTTTTTTGCAACGATTAAAAAGCGAGTGACGAAACGTAAGATCTATTCGACAAGGGAAGAAGCGAAAACAGAGATATTTAATTTTATCGAGATGTTTTACAATCCAATCAAACGTCATTCACATACCGGTGGTGTATCACCGGCTCAATATGAAGAAGCGTACTTATTGGAATCAACCAGTGTCTAGTAAAGGCTGGGAAGTCCAAACACCGCTGCGTGCCTGCGGCACTCCGCTGGACTCAGCACTGCGTGCTTCGCCGTTTACAAAGGCGTTAGAAGGCTCTAGTAATCACCATGAGAGTTGCACTGGAAGCACACAATCCCGAATGGATAGAGATGTTCAAAGCAGAACGTTTTTTTCTGCAAGAGCTACTTGCTGATTGGTTGTTTGGGTCCATAGAGCATGTTGGGAGTACCGCTATTCCGAATATAGCGGCGAAGCCAATAATAGACATTATGGTAGGCGTGCAGTCATTAAATTCAAGCCGTGACGCTATAGAAATACTTGAGGACAACGGATATTGCTATGCTGACTATAAATCGGATGTAATGCATTGGTTCTGCAAGCCGTCTCCGGAATTTAGGACGCATCACCTACATTTGGTACCATATGAAAGTCAGCTCTGGACAGAGCGTATTCAATTCAGAGATGTTTTACTAAGCGATAGAAAAATAGCTCAGGAATACAGCGACTTAAAAGTCTCGCTGGCAAAGGAGTTCGCCAATGACCGTGAAGCATACACAGAAGCTAAGTGGCCTTTTATTCAAAGAACAATATCAGCATCGGGCGCCTTCTAACAAGGCACGGTACTCTTCGCCGCAAACGACGCGGCGCGGACTCGCTACCGCTCGCCCGTACGTGCGGCGTTATGCCTACTTTAAATTGGAGATCTGAATGATTCGAATACTCTTCATCGTAACAATTGGCGTTCTAATAGGGTGTGCTACTTCGCCGGTATCCTTTGAAAAATCGACCCCAGTCCAGAGTGAAAGACTTGGTCCTGCATACGCAAGCTACTCAGCAAATGGCCCATCTAAAGGAGCCGTCATCGTAATACGAGATTCTGGGTTTACTGGGGCGGCTGTGAGCCTACCGATTTACGTAAACGTTAAAAAACTGGCGAACCTGATGCCATCTGAATCAGTAAAATTTTACTTGCCTGAAGGGGATAATTTTATCGGCTTCTCTTTGCGTGGGCTGTCTGAATCCTATGAAACGAAAAATCTGCAAGAGCAGGTCCTAAATGTTGTTGCAGGTAATACCTATTACTTTAGGCTGGGTTATATAGAGGCAGGTGGTGTGAAACTAAGGCGTTCTTCGCAAGTTGAATAGGCATAACAAGTGGCGGCAAAATCGCCCTGCGGGCTGGACTCGCCACTGCGTTGCTCGCCTTTGCGCCAAGCGTTAGGCATGTGTAATGGAATGCAATATTAATAAAATTGTCTATTTTTTAATTGCTGTAATTTGGAATATTGCAATTGCATCTGCGTTCTTATTTATAGTTGCTTGGCCTCTTGATATTTTAGGGGCGTTTATTGAAAGTGAAATAGTTCGTGGTTATGCATATGGTGCGGGAGTAATAGGCACAGTATCCTTGTTTTGGTTTGGCTTATTAGCGGCAATTCTTTCTAGTTTTGTTAAATGCAAAAAATGTAATTCTCGAGCAATGTTATTGCGTTACCCTCTTTTTGTTTCTTTAACAAAGTGTAAATGTATAAAATGCAGTGAAAATAATGCCTAACAAGTCGTTTAACTACGCAGGTTTTTTTAAACCTGCCGGACTCTCAAAAGCGGCGCTCTCGCTTGCTTTTTCGAGCCCTTTAACTCAATCGTTAGGCTTTTTCGCCCAGCCTTACAGCTTCATCAAAAAGGGCGTTTCAACAAGGAGTAATATATGTTCAAAAGAAAATTATTGATTGGTGCTCTTGCCTCAGTTGCAGCATGTTCATCTTTTGCAGAAGATAGCGATCTTTCCTATACGTATGTCGGCGTGGCGTACCAAACAGGAGAGATTGTCGATGAGGACTTTGCTGGTTTTGGAATAGGCGGCAGCGCAGCTATTAATGATTCCATTTTCGTCTTAGGCCAATATAGCTCGCTCATATCAGATGATGAATTTGATGTAGGTTTTGGAGCTGGCGATATTGAAGTTACTCAATTTAATTTTGGGATTGGGTTTCATACACCTATGGCTAATCATGTTGATTTTGTGGCGTCTTTATCATACGTCGATGCGGAGATTGAGTATTTAGGTGTAACTGTAGATGGAAATGGTTACCTTTTAAGTTTAGGTGTGCGAGGTAAACCAACGGATGTTCTAGAACTTAGTGCCGCAATCAACTATGAAGATATCGAAGATGAAGGTGAAGCTGGCTATGGTGTATCAGCCAGATTTTTTGCTGCTCCTAAAATTTCAATTGGTTTAGGTTATGGGTCTGCTGATGATGTTGATACCATTTCATTGGATCTTCGTTTCGATATCTAAGCCTAACAAGGCCAGTCAATGGGACTGCCAAACCG
>JACLAC010006956.1_pt1 | contig 33601 bp, 27 predicted proteins | sample 8027881 | NCBI WGS metagenome assembly JACLAC01 (sample SAMN15725517, study PRJNA655200) | protist metagenome | isolation source: fluorescence activated cell sorting (FACS) single amplified genomes of... | place: Spain: Blaines Bay Microbial Observatory, Mediterranean Sea | collected 2016-01-19 | reverse complement strand
AAAGGAGCCAACTGGAGCACTTACTGCAAAATTGTCATTGCAAGGATAAGTGGGGTGGCTCCAACCAAAACTTGCAGCTGCGACTTCATCACTCACTGAAGCCCACTGGCAAGCTTGCTCAGCAGTTTCCCAGGGTTGAGTTTCTCTAGTTTCACAAGCTTGTTGCCATTCTTTTGATGTTGGTAAGCGAAAGCGATATCGACCACTGTGTTGCTGGGTTAGCCACTCACCAAATGCATGAGCTTCTTCCCAACTGACATAAGCGACCGGCTGCAATGGAGTATCTAAAGGCTGATTCCGGTAATCCCGACTCGAATGCGACTGCCTGAACCTCTGGAATTGCTGATTGGTGATTTCATGTCTCCCCATCCAGAGAGGAGGAGAACAGAGATTCTGACCAGCTTCACAACTTGGATTGACATAAACAAAGATGATGGCTGTCAGCGGATCAGTCCAAGAATTTTTGGAGTCTTCAGGAACTGCCAAGTGAGGATCGGTTTGGAAGGTCCAAACTAGCCCAGCAATCGGCAGCATGCCGACCAAGAACAAAATCAGCCAGTTCAAGGGCTTCATGCTAAATCTATCTCAGAGTCCAGAATTTTTAACAAGCGCTCATGCAGATTATCAAACTTTCCGTTGCTCATGATGAGAATTACATCACCACTGGTAGCGGTGGCCTGTAAATGCTCCAAGATAGCTGAGATTTCCAACGCATGGGCTGGAATCTGTCTGTTCAGGGCGTGTACTATTGCCTTGACGTCTAATCGTTCATCTGGAGAGATTCTCTCTGCTCGATGCGGTGGTGCCAAAAGCACTTCGTCTGCCTGAGCCAAGGCGTAGACCAATTGTTCTTGGTGTATCCGTAGGACACTGGTATTGCTTCTCGGTTCAAAGACAGCACAAAGGCGTTTCCCAGGATGTTTCTGCCGGAGAGCCCGAATGGTTTCTGCAACTGCCGTAGGGTGATGAGCAAAATCATCGTAAACCCAGATGTCATTAATGGCCCCTCGCAATTCCTGACGTCGCTTCACGCCCTGAAAGCTTGAAAAGCCCTGCTGAATTTGTTCGGCACTAAGATGGTTATGTTGGGCTAGTAAAATGACAGCTGTGGCGTTACGAATGTTGTGAATACCCACCATCGGTAAGTTCCAGATTTGTTGAGATTTCTGACCACTACCTTCCAGGCGAAACCGAGAACCTGTTTCACAGATTTGAATATCCTCAATGCGGACATTACAGTCCGGTCCTAGCCCAAATGTTAACAAGGGACTGTAAATTTGTTCCAGCACAGGTTTGAGATTGTCATCATCACCATTTGCAACCACGAATCCATTGCCTGGAACCAGACGTAGAAGCCAACGGAAGCTTTGCTGTATTTGTTCAAGGGACGTAAAAATATCAGCATGATCAAATTCTAAGTTGTTTAGTATCAACTGATCAGGCAGGTAGTGCAAAAATTTGGAGCGTTTATCAAAAAAAGCTGTGTCGTATTCATCTCCTTCGGTGATAAAGAAGTTTCCGCTACCATCAGCACAACTAGTCTTCAAATTTTCAGCAATTCCACCAATCAGAAATCCTGGATTCATACCAGCGTTGGCAAAGGCCCAAGCGAGCAATGAAGTTGTGGTGGTTTTGCCATGTGTGCCAGTGACAACCAAAGAAGTTCGACCACGAATGAAAAATTCTTTCAGCAACTCTGCCATTGAAATATAAGGAATACTTTGGGCCAGGGCCGCTTCAACCTCTGGGTTACCTCGCGAGAGCGCATTGCCCAACACGACTAAGTCTGGTCGTGGTTCCAGATGCACTAGAGAAAAGCCTTCACGAACTGGAATACTATGCTCTCTTAAGAGATCACTCATCGGTGGGTAAATATTCTGGTCTGAGCCAGTAATATGGTATCCACGTTTTTGGAGTAGTACCGCGAGAGAACCCATGGCAGTGCCACAAATTCCACTGAAGTGAATGTGGTTGAGAGAGGTTTGCTTGTGGATCATGAGTGAGTTACAAACAGGGCAATGAGATGAAATGTTGATCTTAATTGGTCCCAGGTCAATTTATGGAAACAAAGGTGCGCTAGAACATTTGAAAGATAATGTGCGGTTCGCTGAAGAGCAAGTTGGTCAATCCGTATGTCGTGCAATTTTCTTTCAAAGATACCGAATATGTTCTTGAATTTCCGGGAGGAGCATAGGCTGGTAGTGCTAAGATGAATAATCACCTACGTGTCAGAAATACCGAATGTAATTGGCCGATATATTATACCCCTTGCAATAAATTCAGGGGAACTGGAAGTGCAAAATCAGATGGTTTTTGGAGAAAGCAATGAATTTTGCCGTAGTCCAAGATTTGGACTCAAAGCAGAGAAACTGGCTGGCAGAAGTAATGGTCGGTATCATCACGATTGACGGTAAAGTAGATGATACCGAGTTGCCCTATCTGCAGAAGGCAATGGAGTTGGTTGAGAGCCGAGAACTCAAAGAGAAATTGCTGTCGGTGGCTAGGTTAGAAAAGAAAGTTCGAGTCCATTCAATTCAGTTGGATGGAGAATTGGCGTTTGAGATGCTGAAGTTACTGGCTGGAATCATGATTGTAGATGGTCGTCTACTTCCCAGTGAAATAAATTTCTTTTATGAGGTCGGCCATCGACTTGGCTTACCAGATAAAGCTCTTGAGAAACTCTGGAAAACCGCACGGCGCGAGATGGAAGATCATTTTCCTCGAGCCGTTGCAAGGCTGGGTGAGGAAGCACGGGTTATTGCTCTCCAGCAGATCAACTTGGAACGAGCAACATTTCGCTATCATCGCCCTGTGGTCAAGGGTGCACACGGTTCATTGAGCCTGCAGCAGTTCCCAGATGCAGATCTAGATGTTGAAAAGGATTGGTATTCGTCTCTAAGTGGTCGGGTGATTAGTACACATCAGCATGTGAAGGATCCCAAAAGCTTTTTACTACGGTTTGAATTTACCCAGACACTGCGGGATGATCATGGATTGCTACAGCTACTCGGAATTTCAAATAGGGAGAAAGGAAAGTGAGGTCGGCTCCCGGGTAAATCCCGAAAGCCATTTTTCGATGACTCAGTGGCCGTGCCAAGATTTGCACAGATGCTTGTCTGAAATGGGTAGCAGTGGCACCTGTTCCAAGAAGGCGACGTAGCAGAGAAAAAATGCTCCACCAAAACCTAGTGTGATCAGTAACTCGTGGAATCCGAGCAGAATGTGGTAGTGCCCGAAGTGTTGTAATGAAGGAACGACCATCATGTAAATAGCCAACCATTGCCCAACCGCAACGTATATTCCCATGAACCTGATATAATTGGGGGTACGACACAAAGTTCTAGGCATTAATCCTAGGAAAACAGATACAAAGAGCCATAAGAACAGAATCAAAAATAGAGTTGACCAAGGCTCTGTTTTTGACCGAATTACCAAGTATGGTGTTTCCTCCGGAAGATCTGCATACCAAATTACAATATATTGTGAGAAGGCCATGTATGTCCATAGCAGTGAGAATGCAAAGACTAGTTTTGTCAGATCATGCAGTCTGTTGATTGTGATGTATTCTGCAAGGACTTTGGAGTGTTTGCGTAATGTCACGGCTATCGCGATTAAAATGCCCATCGTTGCTTGTAGGTTCCCAATCAGGAAAAATACCCCAAAGAGGGTACTGAACCATTCTTGATCCAGCGTCATCACGAAATCCCACACTAAGAAAGAACCCGCAACCGCGTATATCAACGCCAACGCTGGCGCAATACGTGATGATAGCTGGTTCAGGCGTGTTACTTCATCTTCCTGATCTCCGTATCCATCCAAAAGCCTGTCAGCTAGAGCCCCACCCCATTGGGAGCCCATAATTCGTCGGGCAAGTCCTAGGTCTGGCTTGATAGACGTTACAACGAACCAGTATGAGATTCCATAAAGCAAGAGGAGCCAGAAAACATTGCGGATGACGAAGAATTCGATATTCAGATAACCAGCCTTGACAGCTACCCCGTGGTGCATGAATGGAGTATGAGTCCACTCATAAAGGACGGTACTGCCAAAAAATACAAGAATAAACATAGCGAAGGCAACGGGTAGGAAAGCAGCACAGGCCTCAGCTAGCCGTTTGAAAGGACGCCCCCACTTGGCATCAGTGATCTGCCAGATAACCGATAGGATCACTCCAGCCTGCGCGATACCTCCCCAAAACATCACGTTGATCAGTAAGGTTTGCCAAGTTCGTGTGATTCCTTCCTCATTGCCAGTTGCTAGGCCAATCACGAACATGCCCGCGCCGAGCAATACAAAGGCCCAGAGTAAGGTCTTCAAACTCTTGGGTAGTTCGATCTGAGAATGCTCTATAACCGCTTTCATTGCACAACCTCTTTACTAAAAGCTTTGTCGCTCATCATGTAATTGACCATGTCCCAACGATCTTGCACAGAGGTCTGCGCTCCGAAAGCTGGCATGTAGCCGCGAGGCTCTTGGAAAAAGCTGCCGTACTTGATTTTGTTGTAGAGGTGTGGCCCCCAAGTTGGGATTTTTACCATTTCATTGATTGCCGGTGCAGGGACTCCCTTCATGACAACTACTGTTTGGGCCAGGCCATCTACACCATGACAAGCGGCGCAGTAAGTATTGTAGAGCACTTCGCCCCTAGCAATCGAATCTAATGTGGCCTTGGTAGGGTTACGGGGATGAAATTCGCGGGGATGCCCAGCTTTTCCAGCACCATCTCCTGCGATAGCGGGAATGAAGGGGTCGTAAATCCGCTGAATCTTGTTCAGAGAAACTTTGACAGGGACCGAATCTTTTGGAAACTTTTCGTAGCTTCCCTCTTCCATAGGCTTCAAATTTTTCCCGTCGTACATATCTCGATAGTAAGGATAGTCTTTTCCATCAAACCAGGGTTTATCGTCGTTGGTAATTCCATAACCGGTATCCTTCGGATCGAAATAGGGATAGTTATCAACAGCCAAGACTACTCCACCTAGAGCCATCATTACAAAGGTTGTAGTAATTATGTGTGCCTTAGCTTTTCTCAACATAGACCTCCTCTGCTTGATATTTTTTTAATAAATCTTCGTAGAGTTGATATTGCGAAGCTTCACAGCGCACAACAATTCCAAAGCGATCCCGCTGGAACCGCAAATATTCTCGTGCTGCCTTAGGAATCGGATTTTTCAGCGATTCGATGATGATCAAGATTGTCAACCCGAGTAGTGTGAAAATTGCGGCATGGAGAATCGTCATCTCAAACCCGATGACAGTGAAAGGTGTAATTGCTACAACAGGTTTTCCTCCCACAGGCAGAACCCAATCTGAAGCAGTCCAGGCTGGTAGGCTATAACCAATTGTACAACCTATTGCTCCAAAAAACAGTGAGATGAAAGGTAGAGGACTTTGAGGCTCACCTAGTGCGTGGTCTATCTCGTGTCGAGGACAGGGCGAAAGTACGGTTGGTTCAACCCCTTTTTTTCTCAATTCTTCAATGGCTTCTGTAGTGTCGTCGAGGTACTCAAAAGTTCCCCAGACTCCTGAGAATTTAGTGCTCATGATGTCCCTTTCTCATTGGAGGCTCAGCGGCCTCTTTCAATTCCATGATTGCCATCGGTGGCAAGGCTTTCATAAACAGAGCAAAGAGTGTGAAGAAGAAGCCGAAGCTTCCAATAGTGATACCGACCTCTACCAAAGTTGGCCAGTACTCTCCCCAGTTGTAAGGATGAAAATCACGCTGCAGCGAGCTACCAACAATGTTGAATCGCTCGAACCACATGCCAACGTTGATCAAACCACAAATGATCCAAACTGCGACCAAATTATTACGAACCTTTTTGCGCCAAAGAGGAATTGGGGCAATGACGTTGCAAAAAATCATCAAGTAGAACGCTAACAGTGGAAAAGAGACGGGTTGATCACCTGTAAGTGACCATGTGGCCATGTGTCCAAATGGCCTGAAATAGAAGACGGCACGTTCATAGGGACTACCACTGTACCAAGCGATGAAGAACTCAGTCGCATAGGCATATCCCACAATCATCGAGGTGAACAGAATCACCTGACAAACTTTATTGATTACGTGATTGCTGATGTAGTCCTCCAATCTGAATACCACCCTTACTGGGATGAGCACAGTCATCACCATTGCCAGTCCAGAGAAAATTGCTCCTGCAACGAAGTAGGGCGCAAAGATTGTGGTGTGCCATCCTGGAATGGAAGCCATCGCAAAGTCCCAAGACACGATGGAGTGAACTGAGAAAACCAAGGGTGTCGCCAGTCCTGCAAAAATCAAGTAGCCTCGCATGAAGTGGATCCACTGGTGGTTTGTTCCACGCCAACTCATCGCAAAGATGGCATAGATCTTAGCCTGAAGAATCTTACCTCGCCTTTTGGCTTCATCACGCAAGATAGCCATATCAGGAACCAATCCCAGTAGGAAAAACATGATGGAAACAGACATATAGGTCGTGACCGCAAAAACGTCCCAAGCCAAAGGAGATTTGAAGTTTACCCAAAGGTAGCGCTCGTTTGGATAGGGAATCAGCCAGTAGGCTAACCATGGACGACCAGTGTGGAGCAGTGGAAACAGCCCTGCTGTGAGTACTGCGAAGACAGTCATTGCTTCAGCACTTCGATAGATCGCAGTTCTCCACGGAGCACGGGTCAGATAAAAAACTGCTGAGATCAATGTGCCTGCGTGGCCGATACCGATCCAGAAGACAAAATCAGTGATGTAGAAGCCCCAGGCGATAGGATGGCTAATCCCACTGTTGCCGATACCAACATCGACTTGGATTGCCAAACTAACTGCACCTAGGAGCAGAGCAGAGAGAAAACCAAGTACAAGTAGAAAGTAGGAGGGATGTGGCTTTTCCAGCATCTCCAACATGTCATCATTGATTCGGCCGTAGCTGAAAGTCGTTGCCCGAATACCGGGGTGCCCTCTGTGTTCGTCGATTTCCTCGCGGAAAGGAAGACTACGTGAACTGTCTTCTACGGTTTCTAGAATTGTTGTAGAGGCCATTTAGTATCTCCTTTCTCATCAATGGTCTTGTGTGTCAGTGAGCTGAGCCATGTTCATTGCCGTAGAGACCTGCAACTTCTTGGTGATTTACTTTGCGCAAGTAGGTTACTGCGGGCTTGTAGTTCATTTCGGGGAAGATTTCGTACTGGCGATCACGATTCTCTTTGTCAGGGTCAGCGAGTACATCAGGTTTTCTTTTGGCTAGTTGCGATACTTTGCTGTTGGGATCAGCAAGGTTGCCAAAAGTGATAGCCTTATTTGCGCAGGTTTGCTGGCAGGCAGTTACTGCTTCGCCATCTTGTACATCTCGACCCAGATCACGTGCTGCATACTTGGCTTCTGTCAGCCGATGTACGCAGAAGTTGCACTTTTCCATGACACCAACAGCTCTGGTCGTGATTCCGGAATTTAACTGCTGATCCAGCGGAGCAGGGAACTCATAGTCAAACCAGTTGTAGCGTCGAGCTTTGTATATGCAGTTGTTTGAGCAGTAGCGCGTTCCAACACAACGGTTGTAAATCATTGCGTTGAGTCCCTCTGGATTGTGGTAGGTCGCATAGACCGGACAGACGGGTTCACAACCAGCGTTGCTACACTGTTGACACATAATTGGTGCAAAGCGGGTTTCAGTTTCATCCTGATAGCCCTCCAGATAGCGTTCCATGCGTAGCCATGACATTTCTCGACCTACGGCCGCGCGCTCTTTGCCAACGACTGGAATATTGTTTTCAGCATAGCAAGCAACGACACAAGCGCTACAGCCGTTGCAGCGATCTAAATCTATTACCATACCCCAGCGGTAGGGTTTGTAGTATCCTGCGGTTTCAGAGCGATCTGGGTAGAATTCAACAATTTCTTTTGGGCGGTGATGCCCTCCGTGGTCTTCTTTTTCACTAGTCAGAGCAGCTACCGTAGTAGCTGCAGCGATGTCACGGCCCAACTGGCGTGGGTTCCCATCTAGGTTGACAGTGTATGATTTGATGGTGGTGGGAATGACGTCTACTTTCGTACTTATCAGGGCTAGATTTCCAGTATGCGCATCAGTTTTTGCTGGAATTAAATCCAGCACGTTTACACCGAATCCATCGGCTACAATTCCGCTGGCTGTATGCCCCTGGCCTATTGGTATTGCCACGGCATCTCTATGAATCGTGTAGCTTAAGTAAACTGTGGCCTGCAGGCTACCTTGGGAGTTACTTAGCTCCACAACACTTCGATCTGCTATCCCAAGCTTTTTCGCAGTGTCTGGATGAATTTCTACCCAAGAATCCCAAACAATTTGACTAATTGGGTGCGGCGTCTCTTGTAGCCAAGGTTTGTTTGCCCCTCTTCCATCAAGGTGGAAGATTGAAGGCGCGGGAATTAGTGCTAAACCACTTCCTCCAAGTAACGGGGTTTGGAACGCAACACTATCGACCTTATTTTGTAGGTCGACCGCATTGCTCCAACGCGGTGCCTCAAAAATCCCCCCATTCTCGAGAGTCTCGATCCAAAAGTTCTCAAACGGACCAAAGTAACGATTTTGATGTACTTGAGCCCAAAGTTCATAGATGTAGTCGCGGTAGTTGTTTATTTCCGTAAAAGCCTGCGGATTGATCTGCTTAGCCACGGCGATTAGCACATCTTCACGTGCTCTCGCATCAAACACGTTAACAGGAGCCATCACGGGTTGCTGGATACTAAAAATACCTGGGCGTGGATTGGCGTCTCCCCAGCTTTCGTAAGCAGTGAGGGCTGGAATTACTAAGTCTGCCCGCTGATTTGTCTCGTTTTTTCCTGCTGAAATGGCGACGACCTTAGCTTTCTTCATTGCCTGATCGAACCCAAGACTCTTGGGTAGTGTGTGAATCGGATTTGAATCATCAACAATTAGCAGCTTAATCTTGCCAGCGTTGAGATCAGACAGTAATTGTAAAATTTGGCTATGCGATGTGTCCTCACTGGCTTGTTCAGACTCATAAAATCTGAGAGTTTTGCCAAGATTATTGGCTACTGCGTTCAGTGTAAACACAGCGACTTGTGTGGCTGTTGCCTGCTCACTGTTATTCCAGGCTCCGCCAGCTATTGCCAAGGAGGAATTCTGGTGAAATTCTTCGGCGAGAGATTTGATTTTGTCCACTGAGATGCCCGTATCACTGGCAACGAGTTCAGGTGAGTAGGGAGACAGGTAATCATCTAAGAAGTCATAGCGAGGATCCCGCTGATGAATGACATGTGCCATAGCCAGAGCAATCATTGCTTCTGTACCAGAGTTGGCAGGTAGCCACTCGTCAGCTCTTGCTCCGCTTAGTGATTGATGAGGACCGATGTGAATACAACGATTTTTCTTTCCGTCACTATAGGCGTGCATATCGGCAAAGCGCCGACCATTCTGGACAGGATGCCCCCAGGTTTCGATGAAATCAGCGCCGAAATTGACCAGTAATTTAGCGTTTTCAAAAGCATAGTCTGGAAGATCGCTTCTTCCAAAGGCAATTTCACAGGCACGTTGCTCCGCTGCTCGACTGATCAGACTGAAGGCAATTCGCTTTCCCCCGCCAACTTCATTCAACCAGTTGTCAACAAAAGCTCCTTCGCTACCAACTGTAGGTCTACCTAAGTAAACAATCTGACCCGCAGATTGCTGCAACAGACTGACAAACTCGCTCTGCGCGTCTTCCCATGAGATCACTTCACTTCCAGAACGGGGCTGAGCATGTCTCTCTGGATTGTATAGAGTTTGGAGAGAAGCCTGACCGAGAGCACAAAGTGCTCCTTGATTTAGTGGATGATTAGGATTGCCCTCTGCCTTCTGAGCGCGATACTCGCGAGCAGTAATCATCATTCCACATGCGCCAGAGTCACATTCGCGGCAAGTTGTCATGTACTGGTAGCCAGTGTTTGGCATGTATTCGAATTCGACTGGAGGAACTAAGGCTGGAATAATTTTTTCTGGCTTTTGCTCGCAACCGGCTGCTACAGCGGTTGTGCCGCCTACTGCCATGAACTTGAAGAGATTACGTCGACTAAGGCCTTTTCTCATTTATGAACTCCGATAGATCAGATCAATAGTGGCAGGTGTAGCAATCAAGCATGTTGGGAGTATGATAGTTTCGCTTGTTGACCAGATATGCTTGGGACTCTCTATGAGCATCGTTCTCTTTGGCATTGTTCCATCCTGCCATTGTGCTCATAGCTCTCTTGCGCTCTATAACCCCTTCCACCTGCAAATGGCACTGCATGCACCACCCCATTCCACCAAAATTTTGATCTACAACATAAGCTACTTCCATTTCTTGAACACTACCATGACATGACTGGCAGCGCTGGTCCCCACCATTGCGGAATAGCATTACTCGACAGGATAATGAGCGTGGATCTGCATCTAAATCACAACCGTTGCCTGCACCGTCTATAAAGCGACTCGCATCTGCGTTGATGTGTTGCTTGTGAGGGAAGCGTACAAAATCCGGAATATCATGCAGTTTGATCCAAGGGATAGATTTTTCCTGCGCCCACAAATCCCTCATCTTATCAACTTCTGGATGATCGGCCTGCACTAACTCTTGCCCATGTGGTCCGTGGCAGCCGACGCATGTACTCACAGGGGGGATTCCAGAAGAGTGAGATCGGCGTGCATACAGGTGACAATATTGACACGCAATACCGTTCTGGCCAACATGTAGCTTATGGCTGAAGGCTATTGGCTGTTCTTTTGGTTCATTAGATATTGGGAAAATTGCAAAAGAATTCATCGGAGAAAGCAGGAAAATCAAAACTCCCGTCACGATGGCCTGGGTAGGTGGTCGCAATGAGATCAAGTAGGACCGCATGATACTCCATTATCGATTAAGAAGGGGAATAGAGATGGCATGCTACTCTATTCAGAAAAACTTAATTTCAGTGTGTGAGATTATTACTTTGAAAAAACATTTTTGTTGCTTAATCGCAAGACCTTAGTTTCATCTTTTTCGAGTTTGGGTATGGACAGGTTCACTGTCCTTCACAGAACACAAGAGTGTTCGAATTTTTTTGGCGAGTCATCAATTGTAGGGCATAGAAAAGAGAGAGCCAAGACGTATCCAAAAGTTAGCGGGAAAATGAGAAGTGTGATAAATTCCGCCACGGGTTAATCGGTCGCTTATTCACGTGAATTTCGTAGTGTAGATGTGAGCCTGTGCTGCGTCCTGTGTTGCCAGTGTAGCCAAGCAGTTCTCCGCGCTGAATGAATCGGTTTGTCTGTACTGCGAGGCGGGACAGGTGGCCGTAGCGTGTCACATAGTCAGTAGGCTTGAAATTTTTTGTTGAAATGCCACGCCCGTGTTCGAGCTCTACTAACAATCCGTATCCAGTCGCTGGTCCAGCTTTTCGGACAATTCCGTCAGCTGGAGCATAGATTGGAGTCCCCGCTGGTCCTGAAAAATCTATGCCGCTGTGGAAAGCTGGTAGATTAGTGAACGGGTCGCGTCTTCTACCGTAATGCGAGCTCACTGATGCATCTTTAACCGGTGCAATTGTAGGAGTGCTCCGCCAGAGAATTTCATCACCACGAATCTGTTCATAAAGACGCTGTAAGGAATTATGAGTCGAATGATAGGAACTTAACTCTTGTTCTAGAATCACACGTGGATCCAGAGGCTCTGCACTCAATTGCCGCTCTTCTACAGGGAGTAAGGATTCCTCAAGAAAAGGACCACCTTTGCCTCCCTCGTTGTCAACAGGAGTGGCAGGAATTTCTGTCAACAAACGAATACCTGTGATTTCTTGAATTTTTTCTGCAAGTTGCCGCACCTCTTGTTCACGGGCCTGCATCAATACAGCGTATTCAGCTAATTCCTGCTCTGCAGCATTCAGGCTTTGCTTCAAGTCCCAAATCTCTTCTTGGACCAATTCTGAACTGACTGGAACAGTTAGATCCGCTCTCTGTGAAAGCGTCAGATGGTGAAAGTCTTTGCTGATCATGTTCAGCCAATTAAGAGGGTCTGCTTCAAGGGCTTTGGTGTCCAGCAAAACTGCTCTGCATTGATAAGATCCCTGCTGACAAGCTAGGGAGTGGATCTGTCGGATGTGGTACAAAAGATTCTGCTGAGTGGCACTCTTCTTCTGGGAGTGCGTTTCCAAAGTTGCCAATTGGTCACGCAGTTCCCGAACCCTATTTCCCAAAACCTCAACGCGCTCAGCCTGGCTGGCTGCGATCTCCATTCTTTCATGAATGTGAATCTGTTGTGATTGGCGTTGAGCGTTCCATTGTTGCTGTTCGTGCAACTGAACACTTTGCCAAATAAGCATCCCACCTAAAGATAGGAATAAGGCTGATGCAAGCAGGACCGCGGCAATCAGTGGTACAGGACGCAAGGGGAAGTGTGTAATGCCTGTTCCATTGTGCCGAAGCAGCAGGATCGATAAGTGCGGCATTCGAAAACTCAAAAATAAAGGTAGTTGCTCGAATAATCAGTGTTGGACTTTTGGTCTCTTCACCAGATCGTACAGTCTAGCACCGATGAATATTTCAAGTAATTCAGGATCAATATGATTGTCTTTGGCTTCAAAGCCCAAAATTTTTAGTGCCCTTTCAGCAGGCATTGCTCTCTTGTAGGGGCGATCCCAAGCCGTCAGCGCATCGTAAATATCAGCGATGGTCATCATCTTCGATTGCAGTGGGATTTCATCACCAGACAGTTGGCGTGGGTAGCCTTTGCCGTTCATTTTTTCGTGATGTGCATAGGCAATTTCTGGAACATTTTCTAGGTGCTCTGACCAAGGAATGATTTTTAGAAAATTGTAAGAATGCGTGACGTGTGACTCGATTTCATGACGATCACGTTGGTTCAAGGATCCTTTTGGTACAGAAAGTGAGGCGGTTTCGTCTACTGAAAGATACGAAACGGGTAAGCCGGTCGAAGGATGTGGGAAGGTTTGTGCTGCGATGACTTGCAACTGATCAAATCCTCCCTGGTCCAGAACAGTTGGTTCGTTGCATCGAATGATGAACTTTAGCTGGTCGTCCACCTGCAAAAGTCGTTCATTCATCTCTTGTTGAGCCAACTCTACTTGTTGAAGTGAGTTCTCTTGAAATTCTTCTAGCAAGTAATTCAGTTGCTTACGAGTATATTGAAGTTCGGTTGCCATCCTAATCAAACGGAAACGATCCATCACTGCTTGCTGTTCTTCTGGATAAAGCTTCTTAGATTTGACCAGTACTTTTTCACGTACGCCAATTTTGCCGAAATCGTGAAGGAGAGATGCATAGCGAATCGTGTTGAATTGATCTGGGTTGTAGCTGATATTAGCAAGACGTCCCTCGGACAGTGAACTCACTGTCTCTGCTAAAGCCACCGTGAGCGTGGCAACTCGGCTGGAGTGTCCTGAAGTTGTTGGGTCTCTAGATTCAATGGCCTTCACGCTCGCATTGATGAAACCATCGAATAGAATTTGGATAGACTCCAGTAAGGAGGCATTTCTGACCGCAACCGTTGCCTGAGATGCTAGAGATTCCATTAAGCGCATGTGGTAATCACTGAACGGAATAACTATTTGGTCAACATCTTCTTCAGTATCTAAAACAGCATCTCCATCGAACTTGCAATTGATGAGTTGGATTACACCAAGAACTTCACCACGCTCATTGCACATTGGGACAGCGAGCATTGAGCGAGTCTTATAGTTCTGCTGCTCATCGAAGTCCCGACCACCCCAGACCAGATTAGAATCATGTAATTCGTACACATCACTGATCCGAATCGGCTGACTGGTGCGTGCCACATAGGCATTGACTGTGCTGGAGTCGAGAGGAAGAACTCTCTCCTGCAGTTGGGATGTGTCTCGTGAAAGGTTGAGTGCGCTGTGGAAGCGCATTTGTTTGTTAGCGAGGTAGTTGCTCTGTTCGTGAGGGGTGTCAGGAATCTGTTCGATCAGGTAGACGCTACACCCATCTGCGTTGGTAAGTTTCATTGCTTTCGCAGCGATCATGCGTAGTAGCTTGTCCAGATCCTTTTCATTGGATAGAGCGATCCCTAGTTCGTTTAACTCGGAGAGAATCTCATCCGATTTGCTTACATTTGAATGTGTTCGAGTTCTATCATGTAGACGGCTGAAAAACTGGCGCAGCAGAAAATTCCAACGCGTAGGTGTCAAATGAGCTAGGGGATACCATTCGATCGCAGGATGTTCTGGAGGTTCGGCTACCAAGGCTGATCCTTCCTCCAAAACAACAATTCCTCCACCAGACTGAAGATAAAGAGCCAGATGGGATTGCCACTGGAAAAGATTACGGCTACGCATAACAATCAGACAGGTTGTTCCCTCAGTTGTATGAGGTAGCTCTTCCAGCGATGCGTAAGCAACGGAGGATACTCGTTGCAATGGATCTGCAAGGAATTCCTGATGAAGTTTGTCTATGTCCTGTGGGTAGAATAGTCGGGAGTCAGCCATGATCTACAGATCTATGAAATCGGAATGATTCTAAAACTTTTCATCAAGACGAGCAGATTCTCACAATCAGACGGGTGCTGCAAGCGGAACATGCAGAGGTTGGCGCATCAATCCAAGTCTTGCCGTTAGTTGATCCAAATGCCCCACAGGAAGCCAGAGACGTTGAACGTGATCTTGTCGCATTAGCCAGCGGATAAACTGTGAGTCTGGTGGCAAATCTTCAGTCAAATTTTGTTGTTGTTTTGCTAAAAAATTGGCCAAAAGTAGGGCTTGCCGTTGACACAGTGTTTCTTCAAAAAGTCCTATCAAGCCCATCAGTTCATCTTCAAAATGTTGGAATAATATTTTCGATTTTTCGAGTACTTGGAGGTTATGTTGCTGTAATTTTCGAGTTTGATGCTGAAAAACAGGATACCAACTGTGGACGAAGTAATCATTCCATTCGGTGAGAGTCTGAATGGTCTGCATTGCTTTCTGCAAAGGGTTAGTCAGACTGAAGCGCGAGGTGTTACCGACTTGTTGCTGCAGGAAATTAATTCTGAGTTCACAGATTAACAGCGCTTGGAGGTGGTCGCGCAGGCTCTGCTGATTCTCTTTAAAAAGTTTGCAGGTAGCGGCTGTGACGAACGGAGTATCGGGCCAGCCTTGCAAGCATTCAAGCAGCAGATCTGAAGTCCAGCTTGAAATATTACCACTTTTCAGCGTTTGCCAAGTGATATTTTGTGGAAGTGCTTGGCTTGTTTTACTGTCGGGTTTTGAATCGTTGTCAAGAATCATATCCCACCAGCCAACACCAAGCTCATGAGCTAGTTTATCAGCAGTGTCCTTACCACGCAGAATGATCCAGCAATTTTCTCGATGAACGTTTTGTGTGTTGAGCAGTTCTCCAAAGTGATTGGAAATCGTGGTGACAGTAGTTGCATCCAGCATCAGCAGATTCCCACCCAGATTTAGGTACTGAAGCAAAGCCTCTTTGGAAGCTTTCCAGCGGTAGGTCGAAAGTATTAAGCCCAGGCGGAGACTTGGGAAGCTACCTTCTCCAATCAACCAATCGCTGTGATAACCCAGTCTTTGCTGTGTTGCCTGTAGCTTCTGCAGGGTTTGTCTATTCCGTTCCTCTTCAGCTACTGCAAACATCTGACTTTTTCAGAACGGTACGTCGTCTTCAACATAAGGAGCATTGTTTCCTTGGTTGAATTCATTATTTGAGGTGTTGGGTGGGGCTGGATTGCGACGGTTGTCCGAAGGTCCTCCACTGGAATATTCATTACCGTAAACAGCGGGCCCATCGTTAGCGCTTCCTCCACTCCGTTCTGTCCCTTCTCGAGAGTCTAAGAAGCGCACTTGATTAGCAACAATCTCTGTTCGATATTTTTTTTGACCCTGCTGATCATCCCAACTGCGCGTCTGCAATTTGCCCTCAATATAAACCATCGAACCTTTTTTCAGATAAGATTGTGCCTGATCAGCCAGGCGATCCCAGGCCACGATATCATGCCATTCAGTTTTTTCCTGTCTTTGCCCCTGTTTGTCTCTCCAGTATTCAGAAGTTGCGATAGAAAATGAGGCTACAGCGTTGCCAGACTGAGTATATCGGATCTCTGGGTCACGACCCAGCCTGCCGATCAGCATAACTTTATTGAGCATACGTTCTCCTTGTTTAGCGTTTTGATAGCAATCCCAAAGCTAGTCTGAGCTTGGCTTCAAAGCCTTCTGCTTCTAGAGGCAGGCTTGCTAGCACGGTCAGAATCTCTTTTTCTGCAAAACCCATGTTTTTTAGAGCAGATTGTAGAGAGGCTGTTTCACCCGATGGTATGGCGGGCGTTGTTGCCTTGCCAGTGATCAAGGCAGATTCCAGTCCTTGGATGGGTGATTTGCTGAAGCTATCTTTCAACTCCAGGCAAAGCCGAGCGGCAGTTTTTTTTCCTATGCCTGGGACTTGACTGAGAGTGTTGATGTCTTCACGCAGGATGGCCTGAACAAGGTTTCGTGGCTCAAGTACAGAAACAATGGTCAGCGCTAGTTTTGGGCCAATTCCAGATGCTTTGAGGAGACGTTCGAACAATTGTCTTTCGGCTGTTGTCTCGAACCCGTACAAGCTGATTTCATCCTCACGCACACTAGTGTGAATGTGTAAGCTGAGTACTTCACCTGCAGTGTGTCTATTACCGAGCCCTTGGGGTACCTGCACGAGGTATCCCACTCCACCACTAGTTTGTAGAACCAAGCGCTGTTCTTCTACTAGCGAGACATCCCCAATTAGATAAGCGATCATTGTATGGTTAAGGGTCTGGTGCGTTCCCCGAACAGAGTGGTGCCTAGTCGAACCATTGTTGCACCTTCTGCAATGGCGATTTGGTAGTCGGATGACATACCCATCGAAAGTTCTGTGAAAGCAGTCAGAGTGAATTCGTCGCGGAGCTTTTCGAGCCAAGTACGAAGTTGCGAGAAGGTTCTACGGATTGTGTTTGCGTCATCTGTTGCCGCAGCCATAGTCATCAAACCTCTACAGTACAGCCACTGACAATTCTGCGTTTTCTCTAATAACCTGCACAAATTGTCGTAGTCACTGATTCCACTTTTGCTATTTTCCTGCGACAGATTGGCCTGTAGTAGGATTTGCATGGGTTGGCCTTGCAGAGCACACTGCTTTTCGAGTAATTCCAATAACTCTTGAGAATCAACGGAATGAATCCAGTCGAAGCGCCCAGGGCAGAAGCGAGCCTTGTTTTTTTGCAAATGCCCGATCAAGTGCCATTCGATACCTGGGTTCTGTAGTCTTTCAATTTTTTCTGAGGCTTCCTGAACCCGATTTTCACCGAAGCGCAACTGTCCGGCTTGGAAAGCTTCTGCGATTAGTTCACTAGGATGAGTCTTCGAGACGGCAATCAACTTGATTTCTTCCGGAGAGCGACCAGCCTGTATTGCCAATTCAGCTAGTTCAGCACTCAATTCGGTTAGGCGCTCTTTCAGACTCATTGATTTGTACTGCCCTGCAGCTTTTCATCCCATAGTCCAACTTTTTTGTTCCGCGCCATTGCTTCGGCAGCCAAGAATTGCGGTTCATCAGGATTGACTCCTTCTGTTAGCAAATAGAAGGACCAGCCGTTCTGCACCATCCAGAGATTAATGTTTGTGTCGCCAGACAAGACGATGCCGTTGAGCCGATAAAGCTCTTCTTGCAGCTCATATTCTACTCTAACAGATCGACCACTGAAAGACTTGCCCAACTCAAAAGCTACTTTTTTCTGGAACCATGCGTTGTATTCTTTGCCTCGGTTAATCGATAGTTTGGGAGATACATACTGTAGATAGACTCGAATTTCCTGTCGACTTAGGTTGAGACTACTTTTCGAGAGTTGATAAGTCCATTTTCGGAACTCACCACGATCGTCGATTCTTAGCCAAATGCTCTCAGAATCTGCTACACGAGATACGACACCATTAACTATCTGACGCTGTGGGGCGTTCGTTTTTACACTAGTCGTCTTATTCTTGGCTCCTTCGAATAGTTTGCTACGGATACGCTCTGTATCAAGTAGAGAAGACTGTGCAAATGGCAGTGCTGGAAGCCAACAAGTCAGAAAAAGGAGCAAAATGAGTTGCTTCATCGGATTTCTAGTGAAAATGGTTGGATGATTTGAATCCTGATGATCAGGAATTAGACTGCAAAAAAGTTGCATCTCCACAGGAGTCTTCGTAAATTGGATTTTTTGTTCTGTTCTGTCAACCACAACCATTTCCTCCATGTATCACGGTCGCAGCCGGTTACTTCGCTTATGGTTGGTCTGGCTGTTTTGTTGGGGATATACTTGTTCCCTACAGGCCCAGTCAACTGATCTGCGTGTTGAGGCCCGCTCCTACATCTTTGATCCTGAAACAGAAATCTATCGCTATGAAGATGCCCGCTTCGAATGGGGTACTATCGCACTTGAAGGTCAGAAAGTCGAGTTCTTGCGCAAGGAAAACCTGATCGTTGCTCAAGGGTTTGTTCGACTGCGAGAAGGTTCGATTACGCTGATTGCTGAAAGGTTGGAAATCAATTTAGGTGACAACTCCGGTGTCTTCCGGGAAGTCTTCTTCTTCGATGCAAAAACAGAGGCTTATATAACAGCTCGTGAGGTGCGTCGTGTTCCAGAAGGATACTTCATCGGATATGACTGTACGTTCACAACTTGTATTCCTGAACAACCTGCCTGGGAAATTCGCGGTAGTACAGTGCATTACTACCCAGAAAATTATTCTTCAGCTATTTCAACGAGTCTGCGAGTTCGGGGTGTTCCGATCTTTTACTTCCCCTATCTGGCTTGGCCCACAGTTACACGACGGCAAACAGGTCTACTACCACCGGAGTACGCCCTACAAACCTCGAGTATTGAAAAGTTCAATCTAGGCTATCGTCTGTCCCTCCCATACTTTTGGGCGATTGAACGAGAGCAGGATCTCACAATACGTACTGAGTGGGTACAGTTCCGAGGTTTGGGATTGGGATTGGATTATCAGTATGCTTTTAGCGAGAATTTGCGAGGTGAGCTCAAGTTTTTACGCTATTTTGAGCGCGATCCTCGGGATCCACAAACAGAGTCCGGTCAGCTTGCACCCGAGGATGTGAATCCGAATACCTTGCGCCCAGAACGCTATAAGTTGATTCTGAACCACAACCAACAGCTGGACGAGCGAAGTCGGCTGATTGTCTCCGGTCTAGTTTACAGTGATAGTCAGTTTCAACGAGAATATGAGGGAGTTCGTAATCCTGAACCAAATTATGCACAAAGTATTACGGGATCTGTTAACTACCAGTATGATTCAGGGAGTATCACGCTATCTGCATCTCAGGAGAAAGTTTTCCAAGAAATCGCCTTGCTGAACTGGGCAACCGATCCTACCCGGATTCAACGTCTCCCAGCACTAAGTTTTCAATTTAGCGAACAACCCTTCCAAACTGTGGATCTGACAACGTCTGCTGCGGGATCGCTCGTCCGCTACTTCCGTGAAGAAGGCTATAACGGAACTGGATTGGTACTCAATCCAACACTGCGTTACCGACGAAATATTTTCCAGTATTTCAAAGGTGTCTTGGGGCTTGGTCATTCAATATCCGCTTACGAAGTTTGGTCACCCAGTGCCTCTGACCCCTCTGATCAGTATACTTTCCAGATTTGGACAGCTGATGTGGAATTCAATACCACGTTGTCAAGGGTCTGGGAATCAGAGAGTGATCTCTACAGTCGCTTTAAGCATCTAATGACTCCCAGAATTCGCTATGACTATATTGAGGATGTACCCCAGGATTCTATTTCTGGTGTGCCATTCGGAGGAGACATTGCTACACGCCGCCTGCTAGAATTTCGAGTAGATAACATTTTGCTGGCCAAGCGTCGCCAGTATGAACCGTTGCAGCGTTTTACCGGACGTTCTTTCTTACGTCTGCAGGAACAAGAATTTCCAGAAACTTTTCTGTTGCGTTTACAGAGCCTACAAGACCGTGAATTTGCTAGTCGTGGTAAGTTACAGGAGGCGTTGGAGTCAATTTTTGATGAGGAACTCGATGAGGAAAAGTTGCTGCAAATTCTTGCAGTTGTAGAGAGTGGAGTGTCTCTTCGTGCTGGGGGTCAGCCAGAGGAAAATTTGCGAATTGGTGAAAATTTAGTGCTGGCTCGCTTGAATTTGATTCAACCATATGACTACCTGCGTGTAGAGGAAGACTATCAGTCTCACGGTCCGACTCCAAAAGGTGATGAGACAGAACCAGGGGAACCATTATTGCCCTTGAGAATTGAAATATCCCTGCAGCCTGGATCAGGTTTAGCGCTGAACTTTCGTAATCGGTACAACCATCAGCAGCAACGAACAGTTGAATACTCACTATCGGTAGACGTAAATGTTAGTCAGTATAGCAAAGCATCTGTTGCTTTCAGAGAAAACGAGAGCACTTACACAACACCGTACGGTCAAACTTTCGAAGCGTCTTCCAGCTTCAGCTTCAGCAATACCCACCAAGCTAGCGATGAGCTGTCCTTTGGTTTTTCGGGAACAGTTGATCTTAATCCTGCTAGTACCGCATTTCGTCGTCGGTTGGTTTCCGATACGGTTTTTCTCAGTTATCGTCCAGATTGTTGGACATTCAACCTCAGGCTGGAGGAACGAGTCGATAAAACTACAACAAGCGGAGGACAAGAGACGGAATACGTTGATCGAACAATCTTTGCTAGCGTAATTCTAGGAGGGGTCTTATTGCCGGAACAAACGTTGCCAAGAGCCTTCTGATGTCTCGACGTGCTTTGTGCTTATTGCTGCTCGGAGGATTGTTACCAACTTTTACTTTGGGTCAGGTAGATCCTGAAGATTATCCAGAGATGCTGGAGCGGAGTATGGAGACTCGTAAGTTGTCACCAAAACCAGACATGTTTTCAGAATCCTACAGAACCCGTGGTCGTGGTGTCAGCTTCGGGGTGGGATTTCGTCGATTGGATTTTACCTTTAATGACGGACAGACGAGAACTTTTGGTGATAGTACGGCGAATGGTATTGGTTTTCATATTAGCTATGTGGAACCTAAGAGAACCCTTGAATATGAGCGACAAATCAGCCCAGTCTCTATTTCAAAAGAGATTCAATACCAAGGAAAAAACTACAACTCGCTGGAAGTCATTCAAAATAACGTCTGGTATTGGTGGGCGACTCCACTTTCATCGCGATGGTGGAGTCACTACGGAAGTGGTTTCCAATTTGCCCAGATTCGTCCAATTGCTGAGGATCAAACCAAAACTTACGTGGATGAAAGTTCACTCGTTTTTGGTGGTGGTCTGGGCTGGTTTGCAGTGCCCAGTTTGCTACTGAGCTATCGATTTACATTAAGCTTTCACCTGTCAACGATAGGCATTTCTGAACACGACCCAATTTTACCCAGAAGTCAGGTGCATACGATTTACTTTGACTACTTCTATGCGTTGTAGCTTCTGGCTTGCCTTCGTGATGGGTTGTCCTAGAATCTGGCAACTCCAACACACAACTCTATTTAGACGAACTTGAGATTAGCTTCTACATGACTTCCACCTTTCCTCTACTCTCTCTTTTGGTGTTTTCACCTTTGTTGGGTGTGCTCCTAGTATTAACCTTTCGAGATGCGCACCAGGGACGCGCAGCACAGTGGGGAGCTGTAACCAGTAGTTTGGTGACAGCAATCCTTAGTTTGTTCGTTTGGACAGCTTTTCAGGAAGGAACTGCGGGATTACAACTAGTCGAGCGTTTCACTTGGATTGGTTCATTTGGCATCGATTATTTTCTTGGACTGGATGGTCTGAATCTCTTTTTCTTAGTGGCAACAGCCTGGCTGCAGCCCTTGATTTTACTAGCCTCCTGGAATATGCAGGACCGAGCTTGGCAGTTCAACCTCAATCTGCTTTTGCTACAGTGTGGCGTATTGGGGTGCTTTGTGGCATTAGACGTAATCTTGTTCTACGTGTTCTTTGAGTTGATGCTGATACCTCTGTATTTCCTGATTGGGGGTTGGGGACGGAATCAGAGTCTGGTCGCTGCAAATCGTTTCTTCATTTACACGGTTTGGGGTTCACTACTGATGCTCGTGTCTCTGATTTACACGGCGGTATTATTCTATCAGTCTGTAGGATATTGGTCATTTCAGATCACAGACTGGTATCAATTGGAGATTCCAGTAGCTACTCAGGTTTGGTTGTTTCTAGGCATGTTCTTGGCCTTCGCAATTAAGATCCCTCTCGTACCTTTTCACGGTTGGCTGCCTTCTTTCCATGAACAAGCACCAACAATTGGCTCTGTGGAGATGGCCGCCATCATGATGAAACTGGGACCATATGGTTTCCTCCGATTTGCGTTGCCAACGTATCCAGAAGCGGTGGCTTTATTGAGTGATTACCTGATGATACTTTCACTCATTTGCATCCTCTATGGTGGCCTAGTTGCAATTGTACAGACGAATCTAAAGCGCTTGATGGCCTATTCTTCCATTTCACATATGGGTTATATTCTGCTTGGGGTATTTGCTCTGAATCAGCAGGGGATAACGGGTGGATTGATGCAGATGGTCAACTACGCAATTGTAACTAGTGCGCTATTTCTTTGTCTTGGAATGCTGCTCCACAAGAGCGAAAGCCAAGAAATTGGGAGTTTCGGTGGGCTCCTCAAGACGATGCCAATCTTTAGTGGATTTTTCATTCTCTTCAGCATGGGATCAATAGGTCTGCCTGGACTCAACAGCTTCATTGGTGAAGTCTTGACAATGATTGGTGCAGCAAAGGTCAATCTCTGGTTTGGAGTGTTTGCAGCTGTCGGTGTCCTGATTGCCGCCATTTACATGCTCTGGATGGTGCAGCGTATTCTTTTCGGTCCAGCTACCAATTCCCATCGTTCTGATCTGGGTTTGCGTGAAATTGTTGTGTTGAGTCCACTGGCGTTGCTAGCTATCTTGTTAGGAGTGTACCCCCAAATGTTCTTTGACAAGGTAGAGCCAACGGTGTCCTTTTATGCCCAGCAGATTCAGGTTCGACCAATTTTGCAGACTGTGGGTGTTCCGGAAAAAGCACTTGAAAACGCAGAGCGTTTTTCGTATTTTGCTGGATCTCAGAGTATACACTCTGCGGAAAGGTGACCGAGTGGCCGAAGGTGCACGACTGGAAATCGTGTGTGCGTGAGAGCGTACCGAGGGTTCGAATCCCTCCCTTTCCGCCAGCTATGCCCCTCCTGTTTCCTTGTTGGAAGCTGCAAATGGTTGGGTTTTGCGCAATCGAAAGTTTCGAACCGTGTCAGGTCTTAACGGAAGCAGCACTAAGATCCTGTAGATGTGCCGCAAAACTCAGCCTCTCCAATCTGCCCTACTAGCATGTCCTACGTTGTTCTTGCCCGCAAACTGCGACCACAACGGTTCTCCGATCTGATCGGTCAAGAAGTCATTGCGCAAATTCTTCAGAACGCGATTCGTAGCAACCGAGTGGCCCATGCATTTCTATTTAGTGGATCTCGTGGGGTAGGAAAAACCAGTGCGGCTAGAATTTTAACAAAAGCTCTCAACTGCCTGGAACCCGACAACGTTGATCCGTGCAACGCATGTGAGAACTGCCTGGAAATTAGCAGTAATGCTTCTGCTGATGTATACGAGATTGACGCGGCCTCAAATCGTGGAATTGAAAATATTCGGGAACTTCGTGAAAACGTAAAATACGCACCGGCTCGCTGTCGCTATAAAGTTTACATCATTGATGAAGCCCATATGTTGACGCTGGAGTCTTTCAATGCTTTGCTAAAGACCCTAGAGGAACCACCGAACCATGTGAAGTTTATTCTGGCTACAACAGATCCCCACAAGGTGCCGGTCACTATTCTTTCCCGATGTCAACGTTATGATTTCCAGCGAATCCCCTTGCCACAGATGTTAGAATTTCTGAACCAAGCAGCTGTACAGGAAAATTTACAACTCAGTCCAAAATCACTGGAATTGATTGCTCGTCATGCCACTGGAGGTATGCGAGACGCTCTGACATCTCTTGATCAAGTACTAAGCTTTGCCGGTGAGCAGGCAAGTGAATCTGAGGTGAGACAAATTCTTGGAATTGCGGATGCTTCCATGCGTTTTCAATTGTTGGAATGCCTTTTCCGTAAGCAATTGGGATCTGCAATGCAGGCCTTTCAGGAACTCTATCAACACGGATTTGACCTGCAGGAGCTGTTGCAGGAACTTTTGCAATCGGTGAAAACTCTATCTCTGTACTTGGCTTTGTCCGGAGATTTGAGCTTTGCAGAAGTTGCAGAGGATGAACAAGAACAGTATTGTCAGTTAGCTAGTTTGACAACACAGGGGGAGTTGCAACAGATGTTTCATTTGCTGATGCAACTAGAAGAGCAGATGAAACGGAGTGTCCATGCACGAATTTGCTTTGAGATGACGTTACTCCAATTAGCATCTGTGCAGCCGCTGGTTGGAGTGAAAGATATGCTCCAGCAAATTCGCACATTACGTCAAGAGGTTGATGGAAGAGTTGATTCACCGGGGCCAGTATTGGCTAAGACAAGAGACCAATCAAATCAATTTCAGCCAACCAAATCTCCAACAAACCCGAGTTTCTACGCGTCAGCTGCCAACGTAGCTTCACCACCACATGTTGTTGAAGAGCCATCAGTATCCAGTGAGCTCCCCATCGAATCGTTCGAAGAGCGTGCTTCTGTAGCTAAAACAGCAATCCAAAGGCTCAAAGCAAAAGGCAGTGGAACAGGGTTAGAGCAAAAAAAAACTCCAAATTTCGGCATTGAGCCGCAACAATCATTAAAACCTACTGAATTCAGGGAGCGAAAGTCTTCAGAAAGTTGGCTAGAGGTTGGATCTGAACAGCGGGATGAACCAGAGGAACCTCCACTGAACTGGCAGGAATTCGTACAATTCGTGCACAATCGCGCCTCGGTGATTGGTACGTTGCTGCGCACTGCGCTCCCTTTAGATTTACAAGCTGATGTTTGGCGGCTGCGATTTCGGCATCCGCCTGATTTGTTCAATAAGGAACATCAGGCAAAGCTTGAACAATTGGCGCAGGAGTTTGCTGGTAGATCAGTGGATATTCAGCGAGATGATCAGCCGACAATAGAAGGCACTACATTGCAGGAATATGATCAATGGAAGAATCAAGAACTTAAAAGACAGCGGGAGAGTCAAGCCCGTGAGGATGCTCAAGTGAAGGATATCCTTCAGATCTTTGCCGGTAGCGAAGTCTACGATATTGAGCTGCACTGAAGGGCGAGTTTACACCAGCGAAAATTCACCCAAGAACTAACCCTTTATAGGAGCGATTATGTTTGAAATGAGCGAGCTGATGAAAAAAGCTCAAGAACTTTCCACCAACATGCAGGAGCAGCAGGAGCAGCTAGCAAAAGAAACCTATGAAGTTTCTGTTGGGGGAGAAATGGTCAAGATGACCTTCAATGGGAAACTCGAAGCGCAGTCCCTACAAATCGATCCTGAAGTGATCGACCCGAATGATCCTGAAACCCTCCAAGACCTCGTGCTTTCTGCTGTCAATGAAGGGATTCGCCAAGGACAGCAGCGGATGCAAACCGCGCTGACTCAGCAGTTTGGTAACTTTGGCAACATTGCAGCCAACCTGAACCTGCCTGGCTTCCCAAAGGCCTGAATGACAGACCTTACTCTTACTCCTTCCTGGTACCTGATCGAAGAGGAAGAGCCTCGTAGTGGCAGCTTCAATATGGCAGCTGATGAATGGCTTCTTCGCAAGCAAAATTCAGGAATGGTTCCCACTCTTCGGCTCTATCGCTGGGATCGCTGGACACTGTCTTTGGGTCGTAATGAGATGCTAGACGAAGAGTTTGATTTAGACTGGTGTCGTCAGCGGAATATCGTTGTGCTCCGTCGTACAACAGGAGGACGCGCTGTTCTTCATGGCGGAGACTTGACGTATTCACTGATTGGCTGTTTGCAGGAACCTCCATTTTGTGGTGGGCCGATTGAGACTTATGAACTCATCGCTCAAGGATTCTACCGGTTTTTCGAGGAGATTAGCCTGAAGCCACAAATACAGGAGCGAAAAGCCAGTGCCCTGATAGAATCTCATGTTTGCTTTTCTACCCCAGCAGCCTACGAGATCCTGTTACAGGATCGCAAGGTGATTGGCAACGCCCAGCGAGTGATCACGAGCGGTTCGTATGTCCCTGGTCAAGCACGTTCTCGCTCCTTTCTGCAGCATGGTTCCATTCCGCTTCAGGACCAGATTCCGATGCTTGCAGGTATTTTTCGTAACGCAACGGCTGCACAATTGCGTCGTGAGATGATCTCTTTGGAAGCCACCGGGTGCTTGAGCCAATTCTCGCAACGAGAATTACAGGATGTGCTTCTGGAGGCACTCTCCCAATCTTTTGGCGTTCAATGGCAACGCCGATCTTGGACAGAAGAAGAATTGGGAGGCATTGCTCGTCTGCAGGAGGAATTCCAGATTCTAGAAGGCGCTGAAGCCAATTAGTTTTGTTTCCGGCAATCAGAAAATAGAATGAGAGCTAAGCCTCTGGAAAAGCTCCGGTACAATTAGAAGATCTAAATCATACAATTTTTTTCATCTATCATTTCCGGAAGGAGCTGTCTGGTGTTCCTTTGAAGCGCTTCATGATCCAAGGATAGGTGCTGGTGACAAAATAACCATACCTGCCATTGATCATCATTCCGTTGCATTCATCTAAATCTCCAACGCCGGCTTGGTATTCATAATCATCTATGTAAGTACCATCATAAGTCCCACCTGGGAAAGCCCCTTCTCCTGACTAGTTTTGCCGCGTACCATTTTTAAGGACATAGCTCGAAGTGACTCTGCGTATGCTTCCACTTTTATCGATGAAAGGACCATAAATTGGGAAGCCATCAGCAGCAAATCCAATTACTCTGGAAGCAGTTTGCCCTGAAGAATCGTGTATGGCCATAGGATTGCCATGATAATGATAGGCTCCATCCTGTTGCGTATAGGTATTGTGGGAGTCTGTTCCAAATTTATTCAGTGGAGACATAGGGTCGTAGCGCCACGGCGTATCAGTCTGCATACAACCAATTTTTTCTTTCCCAAGCGGATTAGGTCCAACTCTATAACAAGCCGCAGCGAGTAAATCAAGCTTGGCTCCATTCAGAAAAATTGCGTTGTCGTACTCCAGCGATAATTGATTAGTACTGCTTGCTACAGATGGTGAGACAGGAATACTGAAGGTTTCGTTGACCTCACCAATCGTATTAGCAAATGCCCCCTTATCATTGACATCGTGGTTAGGAATCGAGTTGCTACTGATCGTGCAGGTGCTGCCGTCCGTTGTGATGGAGAGGGACCCTGCTAAAGTACGGTTATTGCCAAGGTCTTTGATCGTGGAAGTGAATTCACCAACGTAGGCACTGCAAGAAGGGTCTGTCTTTGTGAAGAAATAGTTAGTTATGTCTGAAGGTGTGTTGCCGTTGTCACTAGCTCCATCCTCTGAGGTTGTTACGTTGTCATCGGAACTACCAACAGTATCGGAAGAGCCTCCGATGGAACAGGCAACTACTCCAGCCAAGATGAGCGATGAAGAGCTAAGAATCAGAAATTTTTTCATAATGATTACTCCCGGAAGATACTCAAAAAAGTTATGCCCAAGCCTCTTGGGAAGCTTGAGCACAAGTGGTAGGCCGGAAGAGTCAAGAGAAGAGCAAGCTTTCCCGTTGAATACCTGGAAAAAGGAGGTGGTTTAGTCTCAGTCAGCCTGCAAGAACAAATACCGAGAACCCTGAGGGGTGCTCACGAGCAACAATACACCATCCTCAGTGGAGATGTCACGAGCTCCTCGCTGGAAGTCAGCCATGGAATTGATGCTCTGGCGATTCATCTCCACAATCATCATGCCTGCACGTAATCCCCCGTTGAACGCTGGAGAATCTGGTTTGACAACTGTGATTACAATCCCACTCTGGGTTGTTTCATAACCCAGACGTTGAGCCATTTCTGGTGTCAATTCCTGGGCTGCAAAGCCTAGTTCAGGGCTTGGTGACTTGGTTGCAGAATTGGCGTCAGCCTGTCCAGATTGCTTAGGTCGCTCGTCCAGTCGTGCACTCAGTGTCATCGGTACTTTGTTGCGGACTAGGTCGAGATCGACTTTGGCATCTGCACGGGCTTCAGCAATTAGATTGCGTAATCCGTTACTATTCTCGATTGTGCTCCCGTTAAGGCGTAAGATTGCATCGCCTTTCTGTAGTCCTGCTTTCTCAGCGGGTGTGCCTGGCATCACCCCTGTTACTAAGGACCCCTTGGCTTGATCAAGCCCAAAGGCCTTGGCCAGCTCCGGGGTCATGTCCTGAATACCAACGCCTAACCAACCACGGGAGACCTGACCGTTCTCGATTAGTTCGGTCATGACCCGAAGAGCCATGTTGATCGGTACGGCAAAGCCAATTCCCTGATAACCACCCGAGCGACTGAAAATAGCTGTATTAACGCCTACGATCTTGCCTTCTAGGTTAACGAGTGGGCCTCCGCTGTTCCCCGGATTGATTGCAGCATCAGTCTGAATGAAGTCTTCGTATTCGGCAATCCCCATTCCAGTTCGACCCTTGGCGCTGACAATACCGAAGGTAACGGTACGTGACAGACCGAAGGGGTTGCCAATGGCAATCACAGATTCCCCAACCAGGATGTTATCGGAGTCCCCCATCTGTAGTGTAGGCATGTCCTTCCCTTCAATCTTGATCACGGAAATGTCTGTGGCCGGATCAGTGCCAATCAAGCGCGCCTTGAGTTCCTGACCATCGTAGAGTTGGACGGTGATCTTATCAGCCTCACCGACAACATGGTGGTTAGTTAGGATATAACCATCAGATCGAACGATTGCACCCGAACCGGAGCCTTCCTGGCGAGGTTGGTTTTGGAACGGCCCCATCATGTTAACAAGTTTCCGCTCCACCTTGATGTGGACTACGGACTTCTGAGCTGATTGTACTAACTCAGCCCTTGCCTTAGAGGCCTGAATAAACGGATCCATAAACTGCTTGCTCTCAGACCAGGCTGGAACCGTGGTCATAAGTAAAATCAGCAAGCCTCCTAGCAAGGCAAGTAATTTAAGTTGATAACTCTGGAAATCTGGTTTCCTGTGGACCAAAGGATTGTTCTGCATAATTCCTCAATAATGCGATAAAAATAGTTGAATAAAGTGGTTGATGATGGCCAGTAGCTATAACGGCTTGCGCAGGTTCAGTAAGAAGTCTTCAGGTGCATCATTCTGTGTTTTATTTTTGGTTTCACCATGCTTCCCTTGATGTTGGTACTTACCTTGATGCCTTTCATCTTTGTGGTGTCTCCAATGGTTGCCTCTTTTTTGGCTAGATTGCTGGGCCTGCCACTGTTTCCACTGGGCTGGTGTGAGCACTTGATGAGCGGTAGATATTTCTGTTGTGCGCAGATTAGCCATCTGCAGATGCAGTTCTACCATCTGTTGATTGTGATTTTGCATTGCTGCCTGATTGAAGGTTTCCTGTCTCATCAACTGATGTTGATCCAACTGTAGTAATTTACGCTGTGAGCGTAGTTTAATCATTTCCTGCTGACTTTGTTGAGTGGCTTCCTCCAGTCGATTGATTTGTTCTTCACTGAGGTTAAGGTCTTCTTGCATGTGCAGTATTCTAAGGGTTATTGGTCTTGAACCACGTTGGAATCCATTCATTTTCCAAGGATTTTCCCTACCTTGATGTCGGTACTTACCTCGATGTCTTTCATCTTTGTGGTGTCCCCAACGTTTGCCTCCTTCTCTCCAATAATCAACGAGTTGTACTTGTGAACTCAGAGTTGGATTGATCGAATCGGTGGATTGTGCAAGTGCAATTGGAGCAGCTATGCTGGTTGTGAGCAAGGCACCAAGGATGGCTTTTTTCCAGATTCGCTTTTTCATTGTCCCTCCTTCATTTGGATTGGATTGTAATTAAACTCAGGCGCTGATCTTGATTTGCAAAAAATAATTCTAGTTGGAAAATATGAAGAAATTTTGGAGAAATTTTGGAGATTTTGTGAAGAATAAAAATACTGAGGAGTAGTTGGATCTTACTTGTCGTTTCTGGGGTTGCAGCTACATTAGCCGAATGTTTGACGAACTCAATTTCGGGAGGATATCTGTGGAGAAAGTGTTTTTTGGGCTGGGCAGTAATTTGGGAGATCGAGCCCGCTATCTACAGCAGGCACGTGATGCTTTGACCGATTTGCCTTTACAGGAGTTTCAGGCGTCTGCGGTTTATGAAAGCTTACCACTAGCCAATATGGATCAACCGCTCTACCTGAATCAGGTGGTCTGTGGTAAGGTCGCACTAGGCCCAGAGACTTTGCTGGAGACTTGTTTACAGATTGAGAAAAGATTAGGACGAATCCGCTGGGAACACTGGGGTCCCAGAATTATTGATATTGATTTGTTGTCGTATGGCAATCTCTGCTTGCGATCACAGCGTTTGACTATTCCCCACCCAGAACTATCGAATCGCAGCTTTGTGCTGCTTCCATTGTCTGAATTGGAACCAAGTTGGACACATCCAGAAAGTGAAGAAATCCTAGATAAGATCTGGCAGCAGTGGCAGGATCAATATCCTGATGAAAGCCTGCCGACGATTTGGAACCCAAAGAAAAGTCTAGCGAAGTAAAATTGATTTAATTCTGCAGTGCATGAGCTGTATCAACAAAATGCTGTACTTTGGTGAAGGGTGTATCTGCTAGCAGCCCATGGCTTAAGTTCAGAATGTGAGAGTGCCCACCGGTGGCAGCCAGACAGTCTTGAGTGGCTTGAGTAATTTCTTTCAAGCTACCATCTCTGAGAAGTTGATTACTTACATTACCTTGCCAGATCAGATCAGGGTACAGTTCCTGTGCTTTTCTCAGATCGACACATGAGCCGACACTAAGTCCTTTGGCACCGCTCTGTGCCATCAAGTCAAGATATGGGCATTCTTTGGCAAACAGTAAGGAGTTTGTACCTTTATTGAGTCCTGCAAATACTTGTTGTTGAGTTGGTAGCGCCCAGCGTTCATAAAGCTCTTGATTTAGCTCATCGGCAAATGATTCAAACAACTGAACTGCTTGGGCTCCTTTAGTAAGTTGGTAATTTAGATAGTCAATAGTCATCTGGGTCAGTTTTTCAAGCAATAGCTCTACAAGTTTTGGATGATTTTTAAAGATTTCCAGAATCTTTTTCTGCTGACGATGAGGGGAGCCCCCGGCCAACAAAAAGAAAGCCAGTGTGACAGGAGCTCCAGCAAATCCAAGTACAGGTAGTTCATCCTGCAGCTCTTCGTGGATTCCTTGTAGAATGGCTCCAACATGACTCAGATCGGCTTCTGGATCAGGTAGTCGTAGTTGGTGAACTTGTTCCAGGGTTTGAATTGGTTTACTGATTGGTCCTGGACGAAAAACGAATGGTGCACCCATGGGAGCCAGTGGTGTTAAGATGTCCTGAAACATTATGATCGCATCGATTCCAAGTCGCTTGGGTAGCAGGGACACTCGAATTGATTGTGTAACATCACCAAACAGTTCTTCCAAGGGACGCCCGTCTGTTTCCCGAAGAGCGATATACTCGGGATCTGTTCTGCCAGCCTGCCGCATCATCCAAACAGGTACTCGTGACACCTGCTCACCACGGAAAACACGGAGTAAGAGGTCATTTTTTTTGGTGTTGTTGATTTGAGCCATTAATCTATCGGGAATATGCATGAAGAAGAAAAGTGTGCCATTGATCCAGAACGCACCTTGTGAACGTTGTCACGGCACCCACGTCCTGATTGAAGCGGTCCCTGGGCAGCGCTATGCAAGAGGGCGGCTCTGTGAGTGTTTTCCTACTCCCTGCCACGCTTGTAGTGGAACAGGCTTTATTTTGCGACGTGACCGTTTCCATCGCGAAATGGCAGCGAGTTGTCCAGAGTGTGTTGGACGCCTACAGCGGGTGGGATTGTACAACGAGGCCCGAGTGCCGAGGCGTTATCTGCATAGCCGTCTGCAAGCAACGGATCAAGACAAGCACAATGCTCAGATCTTCTCTCTGATTGATGCAATTCATCGCAACCTACCGGAGTATCTGCGTACACATCAAGAACAGGGCTCAACAACGGATGACCTGAAAGGCATGGTGCTGATGGGACCACCTGGTACTGGCAAGACCCATTTACTTAGCGGCTTTGTGTATCAGTGCACGATTACCCATGGGATTTCCTGCGTGTTTCAAGGCTTTGCTGAATTACTTTCTGAACTCAGGCAAGGCTATTCCGACGGAAAGTCAGACATGGAAATCATAGAATCTCACCTGCTTGCAGATGTGTTGATAATCGATGATATGGGCAAAGGACGCAATACCCCATGGGAATTAAGCATTCTGGATACCCTGATCACGGAGCGCTACAACCGAGATCGAATTGTTATGGTGACAACTAACTACACTGAAGCAGAGGAAAATACACTGCACGAGAGAGTTCTGAGCAAGGACCGAAGTGAGGAAGAACAGTTTCTCAGTGATACAATCCGCAAGCGAGTCGGAGAGAGAATCTACTCACGTTTATGCGAAATGTGTTACTTCGAGGAATTGAATGGTCCTGATCGCAGACAAGTGGATTGAACCTAGCCTCAAACAGAACTTACCCATCTGTGTTGCCAAGATAGACTTAGACTAGTCCCGTTGAAGGTGCCAACCCAAACATCAGATTCATGTTCTGCAATGCTTGCCCTGCAGCTCCTTTCACCAGATTATCTATTGCACTGACGATCACCCAATCCTGACCATTTTCGTGCCGGAATAAGTTCATCACACAATGATTACTATGTGCAACGGCTTTTAGATCAGGCATTACACCTGGCTCCAGCAAATGCACAAAGGACTTGTCTGCACAGAAATCCTGATAGCATTTTCGCAGTTCCACCTCTTCAATTGGCTCACTAAAGCGTAAATAGATGGTACTCAAGATACCTCGGTTCACGGGTAGCAGATGAGGCGTGAAGATAATATCCCCAAGTTGTTCTTCAGGATAGCCCTGCTGGGCTAGATATAGCTGAATTTCAGGTCGATGTTGGTGCTGGAAGATCTTGTAGGGTTTCAGATTCTCATTGACATCAACATAGTTGGTCGTTGAATTCTCCACCCTTCCACCAGCCCCACTGACTCCAGACTTGGCATCAATCACCGGAGGGACTTTCAGTTGTTTCAGATGATCTCCCAGTGGCCATAGAGCAAGCAAGGCCCCAGTTGGATAGCATCCTGGGTTAGCAACCAGCCTAGCAGTGGCGATCTGCTCAGCAAAGACTTCAGCGAGTCCAAAAATAGCTTTTCCCAACCAACTTTCTTCAGGAGCTAGTTTATAATGCTTGGCTGTAAGTTCTGGTGTTTGGAGCCGGAACATTCCTGAAAGATCAATTATTCTCACTCCTTCAGCATGAAGACGAGGGACCCACTCCAAGCTAGCTTTGTTAGGAACTGCAAGGAAGGCGACATCACACTCGGCTACATCAATGTTGTGACCTGTGAAGGTTAGAGAGGATCCTTGATAGGCTGGTAATAACCGGCCAACGGGCATACCGTCATAGCGTTCTGATGTGACATGACGCACGGTGGCATTCGGATATCTCCTGAGCCAAGTCAGTAATTCCAGACCAGAAAGGCCTGCGGCTCCTAGGATGGCAA
>JACLAC010022730.1_pt1 | contig 33626 bp, 22 predicted proteins | sample 8027881 | NCBI WGS metagenome assembly JACLAC01 (sample SAMN15725517, study PRJNA655200) | protist metagenome | isolation source: fluorescence activated cell sorting (FACS) single amplified genomes of... | place: Spain: Blaines Bay Microbial Observatory, Mediterranean Sea | collected 2016-01-19 | reverse complement strand
CGTTGAAGAAGTACCAGACTTCCGACGTCACATGGTGCCACTACTCGGAAAACTCGGTTGTAACAGTCGAGCGTGCCACGGATCGTTTCAGGGCCAGGGTGGCTTCCGGCTATCGCTCTTTGGCTACGACTTCAAGATGGACCACGAAGGTCTTGCTGATCGAGTCGACTCAGAAGATCCGACAGGAAGCTACGCCATTCAGAAAGCTCTTCTGGAAGAGCCGCACAAGGGCGGCAAACGCTTCGACAAAAACTCCTGGGAGTACAATCTGTTCGTCAGATGGATCGCTGGCGGTGCTGAGACGATCGACGTCGAAAAAACTCCGCGATTTGAAAGACTGGAAGTCACTCCCAAAGAACTTCGCTTCAAGCAGGACGGCGAAAAGCTTCAACTGAAAGTCGTGGCTGTCTGGTCTGACGGAAGTCGTGAAGACGTGACCTGCCTCAGCCGTTTTCAGACGAACGACGAAGTCATCGCGGACATCTCCAGGACAGGCGAAGTCGCCAGTCACCAGGCCGGAGACACGCACGTCGTCATCTTTTACGACAACGGTGTTCTACCAATCCCAGTCATCCGCCCTGTCAGTTCGCAATTCGGCAAGAGCTACCCGCTGGTCGAATCGAATTCAAAAGTCGACGAGCTGGTGATTCAGAAACTGGCCAAGCTGGGTGTCGTTCCTTCAGACATTGCTGGTGATTCCGAATTCCTGCGTCGCGTATCGCTCGACATGGCCGGCACACTGCCAAGTCCGCAAGAGATCCGGGAATTTGTTGCCGACAAACGAAAGAACAAGCGAGCATTGAAAGTCGACGAACTTCTTTCGCAGCCAAGCTACGCCGCCTGGTGGGCGACTCGTTTTGCTGACTGGACAGGCAACAGCGACGACCAGCTCAACAACGTTACGCCGGTCCGGGCATCGGCATCTCGCGACTGGTATGAGTGGCTGCGGGTTCGCATCGAGAAGAACATGCCATACGACGAAATTGCAGAAGGGTTTGTTCTTGCTGGAAGTCGCGAAGAAGGAGAGAGCTATCTCGAATACTGCGAAAATATGGCTCCGCTTTACAAGAAAAAACCGGAAGGTACCTACGCTGACCGATCAACGATGCCGCACTACTGGGGGCGTGCAAACTTCAAAACATCAGAAGATCGAGCCATCGGGTTTGCATACAACTTTCTTGGAATTCGAATCCAATGTGCACAGTGCCACAAGCACCCGTTTGATCAATGGACGATGGATGATTTCCATGAATTCAAGAACTTCTTCGTAAACACACGCTTTCGCGGGAGTCCAGGTTCAAAGGAAGGTGCTGCGAAGATTCTAAAAGAACTCGACGTCGATCCGAAGCTGAGAGGAAACACTCTTCGCAGAGAACTACGAACGCAGATTGCAGAAGGAATCGTTACGCCATTTGACGAAGTGTGGACGGCCCGCCCCGAAGCTCCGAAAAAAGACAAACGAGGAAAGGTAATACGCAGCCGGTCTCGAACTGTTGGTAAGGCAAAACTACTTGGCGACGCCGAAGCAACTGATCTGACTCAATACGACGATCCCCGCCAGCCGCTGATGGACTGGATGCGGAATGACGAGAAGCAACTGTTCGCCAGGTCTATGGTCAATCGAATCTGGTCGTGCTACTTCAATATTGGCATCGTTGAGCCACCGGATGACCTGTCGATGGCCAACCCGCCGAGTAACGCAGCATTGCTCGACTACTTGACCAGGGGCTTTGTGGCGAATGGCTATAACCTGAAATGGGTTCACCGCCAGATTGCCAACAGTGCAACTTACCAGCGAACCTGGGTCCCTAACGAAACGAACCGTTTGGATGAGCGGAACTTCAGTCACTCGATTCCCCGCCGAGTTCCCGCAGAAGTCGTCATGGACGCTTTGATCGCCGCCACGTCTTCGGACGACGAGTTCTCAAAAGTGCATCACGATGTGCTGGACCGTAACATTGCAGAAATGTCAGCTGGTGCCCGGTACAACGAAAACGCTCAGAACTACGCGCTGTCTGTCTTCGGCCGGTCAATTCGGGAGTCAAACTGCGACTGTGACCGTTCTCAGGAGCCAAGTCTTCTGCAGACAGTCTTCCTGCAAAATGACGCTGAAATTTATAACCTGATGGATCGCGGAAAAGGTGGCTGGATCAACCAGGTCGCTTCCAGTCTGGACCTTCGACAGACGCGAGTCGCTCAGAGAAACAGAAGTTCGACCGCGCGACAGGTCGCTTCGCTGCAGGCTCAGATTAAGCGAGCGAAGGGCCTGCTGAACAAGGCACAAAAAGGTAGCAACGAGAAAACAATCGCTCAGGCCAAGCGGAGAATTGCCGGGCTTCGTAAGGCACTCGAAAAAGTCAGTCCGCAAAGTGCGAGTGGTGATTCTGGATTTGTGCAAAAGGCTGATCCAGAAAAACTTCAGGAGGCTGTTCGTGAGACCTACCTCCGAACGCTCAGTCGGGAGCCGAAGAGGGACGAACTCGATAAGGCTCTCGCCTATGTGGAATCGTCTGACGATCACCTCAACGGTGTTCGTGATCTGCTCTGGGCTCTGCTTAACACGAAAGAGTTCATCGTCAATCACTAACAACGAATTGCCGATTCAGAACTCAATTAAAATGACAAACACAATAGCTATAATTGCCCAGTGGGCGCCTCTGAAAGGACTTTCTTATGACGCTTCATTCAAACTGTGAAGGTGCGACCCGACGTGATTTTCTCAAGGTCGGAGCCATCGGCGCTACCGGCCTGACCATGTCCAACTATCTTCGGATGGCAGCAGCCGGGCAGGTCAAAGAAGCTAAGGCCAAGGCCGCAATCTTTGTCAATTTAAACGGCGGTCCGTCTCATATGGACACGTTTGATCTAAAGCCCGACGCACCGGATACGCACCGCGGTGAGTTCAACCCGATCGATACCAACGTGCCCGGTATTCAAATTTCTGAGCACCTTCCAAAGCTCGCTCAGTGCCAGAACCTGTTCACAATTCTTCGCGGCGTTAGCCACACGCTCGGTGCTCATCGCCTCGGTACTGAATACGTTAATTCAGGGAATCGTCCGCTGCCGTCACTGGAGTATCCTGGTTACGGAGCGGTGATCAGCAAAGAAATGACAGCTCCACGCGATATGCCACCGTTCGTGGCCATTCCGAAGAGTGCTCAGAAGCCGGGCTTCCTGGGTGTTCGTTACGCGGCTTTGAATACGGGATCGACTCCTCAGTTCGGACAACCTTACAGCGTGCGGGGCATCAAGCTGGGTAATGGCGTGACGATCTCGGAAGTCGAGAAACGCCAGAACCTGCTTCGCGACCTCGATACGACGTTTCGCAGCGTCGAGAGAGACAATCAGCTGCTCGACGGTCTGGATCGGTTTTCGCAGCAGGCCTACTACATGATCACGTCAAAGGCTTCTCGTGAAGCCTTTGACATCAGTCGTGAACCGAAAGAATCCGCGAATCTCTTCGGCGAAGATGGTTTCGACCAGAGTTGCCTCCTGGCGACGCGACTCGTCGAAGCGGGTACTCGTTTTGTCACAGTCACACTCGGCGGATGGGACACGCACCGCGATGGTTGGAACGCTTTGAAAGATCGCAGATTGCCGGTGCTCGACAGTGGTCTCGCGGGACTGTTCCAGGCATTGGAACTGAAAGGGTTGCTCGAAACGACGACCGTTTATGTGACTGGCGAATTCGGCCGCACGCCAAAAATTAACACCGAACGCGTTGGTCGAGATCACTACCCGCGTTGCATGTTCATGCTGATGGCCGGTGGTGGAGTTAAAGGTGGCCAGGTGCTTGGCGAATCAAACGAACTCGCCACGTTGCCGAAAGATGAAGTCGGGTACTCACCGGACGATGTCGCTGCATCGCTCTATCACACGCTGGGCATTGATCATCACACTGAATACGACACGAACACTGGTCGTCCAATTATGGTTGTGCGAGACGGCAACGTTATCAAAGAGCTGTTCAGTTAGATCAAGATCACTCATCGTGGACGTCACGCTGGCGGTTTTCTGCATATTTTTCTTTTCTGACAGGGTTTATTGCAAGACTCACGTCAGGCGAACCGGCTGGCTATTTAGACAGAATGAATTGATGCTTTGCTCCAGCAAAGTCGAGTGGTTGTTCTGTCTCGGTGATGCAACTTTCAACATGAATTGCTGGTTGTATGCTCCTCTGAAGTCTTAAAGACCGAAGACTGTTTTCGGTTTATCACTTTTTTGAGTATGTAGTCTGGAAACGGACAAAGGAGATTTCACGATGACGGTATTGAAGACGGTATTAATGCTGGCAATGACGTTGGTCCTGGCATCGGGCGCTGCCGCAGAGGACGCAAAGAAAGGCGAGAAGGGAAAAGCCGGAGCCACTAAGAAAGAAGGTGGTGCAAAGAAAGGTGAGGGAGCCAAGCGCCGCGGTGAGCGAAAAGCTCCCAGCGTGACCTCACGATTCACAGCCAAACTTGATCTCTCTGCGGAGCAGAAAGAAAAGATCGCAGCCATCGACAAAGAGTTTGCCGCCAAGGCTGCAGAGATCAATAAAGCTTCACAGGCTATTCTAAGCAAAGAACAAGTAGCAGCCCGCAAAGCTGCAATGCAGAAGGCTCGCAGCTCGAAAGATAAAAGCCCTGAAGCTCGCAAGGCTGCTCAAAAGTCAATTCAAGACGCAACCAAACTGACCGATGAGCAGAAAACGAAGATGACTGATGTCAATAAGGCGCGACAAGAACTGTCAGGCAAAGTCCTGGCCGCTTTGAAAAACGTGTTGACTGAAGAACAGCAGAAGAGCCTTCCTAAGGCTCGACGCGGCGAAGGAAAAGGCAAACGTCCTGAAGGTGGCAAGAAGCCAGCTGGCGATCGCAAAAAGAAAGGCGAGGCCAAGAAAGACGCAGCCAAATAGTCCGTTAAATGCTTTGACTGGATTCTTTGCTGAGACCAGGCGGGTGCTGAAATTTCTTGATTTCAGTACCCGCTTTTTTGTCAGTACTGCGAGGTTGAGGGCAGCACATGGAGCATGACTGGACCTGTTCAAATGCCGTTCTTATGCGTTGCTCTGATGCACTATTTCCGCCCAACCGCATCGGAGACTATTCAAGCCGCCTGAAATTCGAAATCATTGGTTGTCAGGGCTGCAACTTTACATACGGCGAACCTTTCAGCATCGTCGCCTCCACTATCAGATCAAAGGCTAACCGCATGACTGCCCCAAACCACAACGGATTTACACGACGTGACCTTTTCAACCGAGCTGCCGGTGTGGCGGCGATGTCTACGGTTGTTCCAGCTCTGGCAGCGTCGGCTGCTGATTCGGAGAAAGCAGCAGTGAACGGACGAATTAAACAGTCGGTCGTTTTCTGGTGCTTCAATGTGGCCGGAGACGAATGGAACATTGACCAGACGTGTAAGATCGCACAGAAACTCGGCTGCCAGTCGGTTGAACTCTGCGGCCCTGAAACGTGGGGAAGTCTCAAGAAACACGGGCTGACCTGTGCCATTGCTCCAAACGGAATGCCGGGTGCTCCGTTCATGAAAGGGTTGAACAATCTCGACTACCACGATGAAGTCATCACTCGAACAAAAGAGATGATCGATAAGTGCTCGGACGCCGGCTTCCCCAGCGTTATTGCATTTACTGGTTACAAATGGCGAAAGGCTGAAGATCCGAACAGTGGCGAAATTCCACTGGAGGAAGGCATGGCTAATTGTGTTAAAGGCTTGAAGACGCTGGCCGCTTACAGTGAGAAGAAAGGCGTGAACGTCATTCTCGAACATCTCAACACGCGAGACGATTCGCACCCAATGAAGGGGCACCCTGGTTACCAGGGAGACAATGTCGACCAGGTCGCCGACATGCTGAGAAGCGTCGGCTCACAGCGGGTCAAGCTACTGTTCGACATCTACCATGTTCAGATCATGAACGGCGACGTCATTCGTCGAATCGGCGCGATGAAAGACATCATTGGCCACGTTCACACCGCGGGAAATCCAGGTCGAGCCGAACTCGACGACAAGCAGGAAATCCTCTTTCCAGCGATCATGCAGAAGCTTATCGAAATCGACTACAAAGGTTTTGTCGGTCAGGAATTCATCCCAACACGGGATCCGCTGGCCGGACTGACTGAAGCAGTCAAGCTTTGTGACGTTTAGCATAACAGTCTGGTAAAAAACGACGTCCCGATGTCGTTTGATTGTGCGCCACTGGATTTGCCAGTATTGAATCAGTTGTCGCCACCGCTTCAAGAAAGCACTGGTCGAGCCAGTGGCACACAGTTTCAACCGGCAGACTTTTACAATGCCAGCCTTTGCGACGGTTTACCGGCGCATCTTTCAAACCGTGAAAAGAACGACCGTACCATGAGAACAAGTAAAACGCTGTCGCGGATTCGTAACAAAGAGACCGTTCGAATGTGCGCTTTGGGTCACTTTATGCCGGCATATGTCCGCCATGCGGCGCATTTCGGTTTTGACTGTATCTGGCTGGACCTCGAGCATCGGCTGATTTCGGAGCGGGAAGTGCAGTCGTTGCTGGCCTTCGCCCATCTAGCGGATATTGACATCATGGTCCGATCTCCAACGCTGGAGAAAACCGGACTTTATCGGTATCTCGAAGATGGGGCATCTGGTCTGATGATTCCCCACGTTTCCACACCGGAAAAAGCGGCGATGCTGGTTGACGCAGTCAAGTTTCCGCCAATCGGAAATCGAGGCATTGACGGCGCAGGTCTCGACAGCGACTTTCTCATTGGTGACTACGAAACTTTTCCAGACCGAGCCAACCGTGAAACATTCCTCGTCGTGCAGATTGAGACTCCGGAAGCAGTTGAAAACGTCGACGCCATAGCCGCAACTCCGGGAGTTGACGCTATGTTTGTTGGCCCGGGTGATTTAGGCCTTCGCCTGAAACACGAGCAAACCGATATGACCTTGGAGTCGGCTTTCGAGCAGGTCGCAGCCGCCGCGGCAAAACACGGGATCGCATGGGGCTGCCCGGTTGGAACAAAGGAAGACCTTCAACGCCGACGAAGTCAAGGTGGGCAACTGCTCAATCACGGCGGCGAATTTCGTGCTCTGATGAGTATGCTTGAAGAGTGCGCAGGAAACTTCGAGTAACTCGCTGGCCGAGCGTGAACCGACAAGGTCCAACCAGACAACGCATTGTCGGCTTCTTTATTGGTTGAAGCATCGCAGCGTCTCCTGCATTGCGTAGCCAGAATATACGGACAATATTCCGACGGGCGTTTGCATGAAGTCTCGAATTGATCGCTTGCTTTGTAGCGCCGATCATGCTGCAAGCTTGATCGCTGACCGGCAGACTGTAGCTTGCGGAGGATTCGTCGGTGCTGCTCATCCAGAGGCGTTAACGGCCGCGATCGAGCGACGGTTCCACGTGGAAGCCTGTCCGCGAAACCTGACTCTTGTGTACGGCGCGGGTCAGGGGGATGGCAGATCGCGAGGGCTTAACCATCTCGCCCATGAAGGGCTTGTTGCGAGGGTCATCGGCGGACACTGGGGTCTTGTGCCAGGTCTCGGCCAATTGGCCATCGACGGAAAAATCGAAGCCTACAATTTCCCGCAAGGCGTCATCTGCCAGTTGCTCCGCGACATCGCGGCAGGACGTCCCGGATGTATCACGCACGTCGGGCTCGGCACGTTCATTGACCCTGCGGACCGAGGCGGTAGTTTGAACGACTCAACTATCGACGAACTGGTTTCGCGGATTGAACTTGATGGTAAACCCTGGCTTTTCTACAGGTCATTTCCAATTAACATTGGGCTGATTCGAGCCACAGCCGCTGACCCGTTCGGCAATCTGGTCATGGATGAAGAGGCCGTCATTGGCGAGGTGCTGCCGATCGCTCAGGCAGCCCACAATTCGGGCGGCAAAGTGATCGCCCAGGTGAAAAGGCTCCTTGACCGCCCTGCACCGCCGAATCAAGTGAAAGTTCCGGGCATCCTTGTCGACCACGTTGTCATCGCCGAGGAAGCTGAACATCCGCAGACATTTGCGGAGTCGCTCAATAAATCGTATTTCAGTGCTCGATCGAACGACGACTCATCGAGTGTGTGGGAGCCAGAGAAAACGGCTCTGGGAGTTCGTAGGATCATCGCTTCGCGAGCCTGCGATGAATTACTGCCGGGAGCGATCGCCAATCTCGGCATCGGCATACCCGAAGGCGTCGGACTGATTGCCGCGGAACGCCAGATTCTCGACCAAATCACACTGACGGTTGAAAGCGGCCCGATCGGTGGGATTCCGGCTGGCGGCTTGAGTTTCGGTGCATCGGCATGGCCGGAAGCCATCATTGATCAACCGGCGCAGTTCGACTTCTACGACGGCGGTGGGCTCGACTATGCGGCACTTGGAGCAGCACAGGTTGACCAGTACGGCAACGTGAACGTGTCAAAGTTTAACGGCCGAATCGCCGGAGTCGGCGGCTTTGTGAACATCTCACAGAACGCCCGCCGCGTCGTGTTCTGCGGAACGCTGACCTCGGGTGGCCTGGAAGTTGAGATCGTTGATCGTGAACTACGTATCCGGAATGAAGGTTCGATTCGCAAATTCGTCAATCATGTCGAGCAGGTTTCATTCAGCGGGGGAGTCGCCGCGGAATCAGGCCGCGAGATCCTTTACGTAACCGAACGCGCTGTATTTCAACTGACTTCAAACGGACTTCGTCTGACGGAAGTTGCCCCCGGGATCGACATCCAGGCTCAGATCCTTAACCTGATTGACTTCTCACCGATCATCGGAAACGTTCGTCCAATGAACGCATCATGTTTTATTTGACTCCGAGAGTAGTAAGCCCACTTGAACCTTAACTCGTGAATCATCACCGATGTCTGAACGACCAAACGTCTTACTGATTACAACCGACCATTGGCCCGCCGACCTTCTGGGCTGTGCCGGGCATCCGAATATTCAGACACCAACGCTCGATGCACTTGCTCGATGCGGCCGGCGATTCACGAATGCCTACAGTGAATGTCCTGTTTGCATTCCTGCTAGAAGAAGTCTGCTCACCGGACAGTCGCCGCGGCTTCACGGAGACCGGACGTTTCAGACGACCCTGACAATGCCCAATGTGCCGACAGTCGCGGACACTTTTCGCAATGCTGGCTACCAGGCGAACGCTGTCGGGAAATTACACGTGTTTCCTCAGCGTGCCCGTGCTGGATTTGACGATGTCATTCTTGCGGAAGAGGGCCGGCCTCACTGGGGAGTGTGGGACGACTACGACATCTTCCTCGGCGACAAGGGGCACGCGGGTCGTCAGTTTGACCACGCGATGAGCAACAACCAGTACACCGCTCGACCGTGGCATCTGCCGGAAGATTGCCACGTGACGACCTGGACGGCTCAGCAGATGTCACGCACTATTCGCCGGCGCGATCCGACTCGACCAGGCTTCTGGTACCTTTCATTCACGCATCCGCATCCGCCGCTGGTTCCACCCCAACATTACTGGGATATGTACAGCGACATCGAAATCGATGAACCAGTGTATGGCGACTGGGTTCCCGAGTCGTGGAACGATGTTTCTCCTGGAGGCACTGATCAAGGAACAAAAACCGGTCAGCCGACATCGCCAGGTGACGAGCTTTGCTACCGATTGAACGTCCAGCGCAACGGTTGGCATGTTCGGTCATCCAAGGCAGTTCGCACTGCTCTGCAGGGTTTCTACGCACTGTGCACACATATTGATCATCAGATTCGGCTGGTGCTGGGCACGCTACGCGAGGAAGGAATTCTCGACGACACCATCATCGTCTTTACGGCTGATCATGGTGACATGCTCGGTCGACATGGTTTATGGGCAAAGCGCCTGTTCTACGAAGGTTCAGCCAATGTACCGCTCCTGCTGGTTCCCTCGAAAGGCGACCATCGAGTCACCGAAAATTCGTGCGATGACCGGCTGGTCAATCTTCGCGATGTGATGCCGACGTTGCTGGATCAAGCGGGCATTTCCATTCCGGATTCATGCGACGGGATTCCAATGGTGGGTGACCGACGACGTGAGCACGCCTACGGAGAATGTAACGAAGGGCCAATGTCGGCTCGTATGATTCATGACGGACGTTACAAACTCGTCTACTACCCTGCCGGAAACTGCCGGCAACTATTCGACCTGCACAACGACCCGACTGAACTTCATGATCTGTCCGCCGATAACGATCACGCTACCGAATTAGACCGTCTGACCGCCCTGCTCTGCTCCCAGTTCTACGGTTCCGATCAGGACTGGGTGAACGATGCTGGTGATCTGATCGGACTTCCCGATCAGGGATGTCCGCCGCTTTCTAACCGAGGGCTCGCCTTGCAACGCGGCGTTCACTGGCCACCTGCCCCCGTTACGCCACCTGACATCGGCGAGACAAATCCAGGGACAAACTGAATCAGGGCACATCCTTTTCGCTGTCCAGTCTTCTGACCGATGCGAGGCAATTCGATGACGAGCAAAGCGACCTCCGAATACCGCTACGAAAAACTGACCTGGCCGGAAATCAACGACGCCGTCGACCAAAATCAGGTCTGCATCATTCCGTGCGGGGCGGTCGAGCAGCACGGCGATCATCTTCCGCTGGACGTTGACTTGATGTGTCCTGGATCGATCGCGCGCGGCGTCGGCGAGGCTAACCCGGACAAAGTGCTGGTCCTGCCGACAATCGCGTATGGATACACTGGTCACGTGATGGACTTTCCAGGCACTATCAACACGCACTACGAAACTTTCATCAAGCAGGTTCTCGATGTGACGACCTCACTCGCCTATCACGGATTCAAAAAGATTATCCTGCTGAACGGCCACGGCTCAAACATGCCTAACCTTGATCTGGCGGCTCGCAGAACGAATCTTGAGACCAGCGCGGAATGTCTGTTGATTGCATGGTGGCACCTGCTGACGATCGATCCCGAATTCAACGCCACCTGGCGCGAAAGCACCTTTCCCGGCGGTTGCGCCCATGCCTGCGAACTGGAAACGTCGCTCTACCTTTATCTGGACGAGGATGGAGTTCGCAAAGATCGAATCAAGAATCACATCAGCACAGTCACCAGGGACAACCCATACATGTGGGTAGACCTGTTGGGCTCTGGAGCCGCCGCGTTGACGTCCTGGACAAGCAGTTACTCGGCGCGGGGTGTGATCGGTGAGCCTGAGTTTGCGACAAAGGAAAAGGGAGAGAAGATTTACAACGAAGGTGTGCGGCAGCTTGACGCCATCGTCAAGTATTTTCGGGATCGACCAAAAGATGTGCGAGTTCGACACCAACGATCGAAACCTGACATGCGCATGCCGTGGAATCAGAACGACATTGAGGAGTAGTAATGCCGCAGTTTAATAGCCTGTCACGTTATACGTTTGCAGCGACGTTAATTTTCAGTTGGTCGATTGCGACGAACGCTGAGGAATCGTTCCCCGCTGAACTGACAGGATTTTCTCCAGGTGTCTCAATCCCGGTTTTTACCGCGCAGGGCGCAGGGCACTGGGATGTGAAGATCCGCGAACGCGGCTGGATTCTTTTCGACAAGAACGTCGAGCCGGGAACTCCAGGCTGGAGAATGTGGTACACCGGCTACGACGGAACTCGGGATGGCCAGAAAAAGCTTGGGCTGGCCACTTCGGCCGACGGCGTGACGTGGAAACCTCATCCGGATAATCCGATTTATCATGAAGCCTGGATCGAGGACATGATGATCGTACCGCACAGCGGAACGCTTTATATGTTCGCCGAAGGGAAGGACGATCAGGCTCATTTACTTACGTCGAAAGATGGAGTCGCCTGGCAACGAGTTGGAATCCTGAACGTACAAAAAGCCAACGGAGAACCAATTGAGTCGGGCCCTTATGGGACACCAGTTGCCCACTACGAAGCTGGTACCTGGTACCTGTTCTATGAGCGGAGGGATGCTGGTATCTGGCTGGCGACGTCCCGCGATATGAAAGTCTGGAAAAACGTCAGCGACGATCCAGTGATGGTTCCAGGACCGGACGAATTTGATTTCGATCTAATCGCGATGAATCAAATCTTCAAGTACAAGGGGCGGTACTACGCGTCGATCCACGGATCTAAAGCAGGATCAAAACTCTGGGCGAACGGCATTGCTGTTTCGGACGATCTTAGAAGCTGGCAGAAATATTCTGGCAATCCGCTGCGGCCAATTTTTGAAAACAAGTCCAGCGGCCTGTTCATTCATGATGGAAAGCAGTTTCGCTTCTACACGATGCACGACCAGGTTCACCTGCATTTCGGGATTCCACGATAGCCCACTCAAATCCGATGCTTGTGTTGCCTTCCGACTCTCGCAAGATCACGATGCTCATTGACACCCGGTTTAACAATACTCGCTGTTCTAAATTCAACTTTCCGTCGCATCGTGAAGTGCGACACTGAATTTCAGGAGAAAAGTATGCGACTTCAAACTGTCGTTTGGCTGTGCGTTGCTCTGCTTGCCGGATCGGTCGCTGCTGAAGATGCAGCCAATGATACAGTAAAAAGTAAGAAGCCGAAGCAGGACGAAAACGTCATTAAGCTCTTTGATGGCAAGACACTGAAAGGCTGGAAGTCGACCAACTTCGGTGGCGAGGGAGAAGTTCTTGTCAGAGATGGCAATCTCACTCTGGAAGTCGGCTCAGATCTGACTGGGATCACCTGGCAGGATGCGAAGAGTATTCCGCGTTCAAACTACGAGATCACATTTCAGGCAATGAGAGTCGACGGGTTCGACTTTTTTGTCGGGCTGACCCTGCCTATTCAGAAGGGTTACGGCACTCTGATCTGCGGTGGATGGGGCGGCGGAGTATGCGGTTTGTCGTCGATCGACAGCTACGACGCCTCGGAAAACGAAACCACGTCTTATCGAGCATTCAAAGCCAAACAGTGGTACAAAATTAAAATTCGAGTAACCGATGAACAAATCAACGCATGGATTAACGACGAGGAAATCATCGACGTAGGGATTGACGATCACAAATTTTCAGTACGGATCGAGGTCGATGCATCGAAACCGCTGGGATTTTGTACCTGGCAGACGACGGCAGCTCTGAAAGACATTAAGCTCCGTAGACTGACAAAAGCGGAGCTGGCGAAGAAGCCAGAAGCCAAAACGGAAAAAGAGGCAGGCAAGTAGTCATCAAGGAACAATCTGACAGCACAACCCGGTTTCCTCGGGAGACCGGGTTCTTTTTCTTTCTAAAGCCGGAACTTCTGTAAACGATGGATGATGCGTACCTTGTGAATCCGGTCGCCGAACCGGTTCGAGGATCAATTCGGCCGCCCGGATCTAAAAGCCTCACCAATCGGGCGCTGGTTATTGCTGCGCTGGCTTCGGGTACGACAAAGCTGACCGGAGTTCTGGCCAGTGACGACACTCGCGTCATGGTTGAAAGTCTGAATCGACTGGGTGTCTCAGTAACCCACGACGTCGACAGTTGCACGATGGAAGTCGCTGGCTGCGGCGGAAAACCACCGGCCGAGAAGGCTGAGCTCTGGCTGGAAAACAGTGGAACAAGTATCCGGTTTCTGACAGCCTTCTGTGCTTTAGGAACGGGTGAGTACCGACTCGACGGAAACGAGCGAATGCGGGAACGTCCAATTTCTCATCTCGTTGACTCGTTAAAGCTGTTCGGTGTTGATGTCGAGTGCGAACTGGAAACAAGTTGTCCCCCAGTGCGTATGGTGGCCAGGGGTTTTGCTGGAGGCCGCACATCAATTGCGGGAGACATTTCCAGCCAGTACCTCAGTGCTCTGTTGATGGCTGCTCCGTGTGCATCGAAGTCAGTCGATATTGAAGTGACGGGCGATCTGGTTTCCAAGCCTTACATCGACATGACATTGGGCGTCATGGCTCAGTTTGGAGCGACAGTGCTCTGTCCTGATCCTCATCGATTCACGATCGCTCCGCAGGAATACAAAGCAGCAAACTACGACATCGAACCAGACGCTTCCGCCGCCAGTTACTTCTTTGCCGCCGCGGCCATCACTGGTGGTGAGGTCACTGTCGAAGGGCTCACCAGCTATGCATTGCAGGGCGATGTCCACTTTGTCGAGGCCTTGGAAGAAATGGGCTGCGAAGTCGATTACGGCGATGATTCTATCACTGTCCGGGGTAGGAAACTGTCTGGCGTCGACATCGACATGAACGCGATCAGCGACACAGCCCAAACACTTGCTGTCGTCGCATTGTTCGCTGAAGGGGCGACACGCATCCACAACGTTGGCCACATGCGTCACAAAGAAACTGATCGAGTTGCGGCCGTTGTAAATGAAATCCGCCGGATGGGCATCAAGGCGGAAGAGCTCGACGATGGTCTGACGATTACCCCTGGACAAATTCAGCCCGCGACGATTGAGACTTACGACGACCATCGAATGGCTATGAGTTTTGCTCTCGCCGGACTTCGAACTGAAGGGATTCGCATCGCCGACCCTTTGTGTACTGGCAAAACATATCCCCACTTCTTCAGCGATCTTGAAAAACTCTGCGGTACGAACTCATGAAGAAACGTGATCCGCTTAGATTCCGCAAAAGTGAAGTTGGCCAGAAACGATTTCATCAACGAGGACGTTCGGCTGTTGAAGGTCTTCCAAGGCCGACGACTGATCGGCAACTCGCACTTGTCATTCTGGACGAGCATAAGCGAACTCAAACCTTCGTCGGCCAACTGCTCGATGAGAAGATCGAAGGACTCGGACGTAGTTTCTCTGGAAGAAAGCCGCTCGGCTCAAAGGTCGGTAACCATGGTGACGGTGCCGCCGAACCTTCACCCTGGAAGTCATCGTCCAAGCCAGCGACGACGGTCAAGAACCTCTCGAAGTACGATCGGCCATTCATCTCCGAACTGGTGAATGGAGTCGTCCGGAGGCAAGCGACGCTCGACGCATTGCTTGGTGCTTTCGTTACACGGCCACGCTACAGCATCGAAGATCAACTCTGGACTCTGTTGCAGCTTGGGTTGTACCAACTTGTGTTCATGCACGGAGTACCTGCTCACGCTGCCGTTCACGAAACCGTTGAACTTGGACGGTGGGCTCAGCAGCCTCGCTGGTGCGGGTTTATGAATGGCGTTTTCCGATCAATCGCCCGCGAAATTGACGAATCATTTTCAGAAACACCATCGGCTAGTTGCGTCCCTGTCAGTGTTCGCCCGGCATTGCTGGAAGCCCGAGTTCGGGCCACAGAACAGGCAGCATCAAAAGGAACGATTTCAGTACCAACTGCTCCGCCGCGAACGGTGACTCCAGCTCCGGCTGACTCTCCCTGGGCAAAAGCCACTGCTGCCAATTCGCCGCTTCCGGCTGAAGAACTACCACCGGAACCAGTGAGTGAAGAGACGACTACTATCGAAATTGATCCGCGGAAGACTCCCGAATTTCGCGTGACTGAGATTCGGTATCGCAGCATCGGCAAAGATGTTTTTCCGCCGCCCGAAACCGACCTCGCTGGGTATATTACAGCGGCGTTTGGGCTTCCTGAGTGGTTGATTACTCGCTGGAGTGCCCGATTCTCTCCTGACCAGATGCTGCAAATGGCAAAGTGGTTTGATCTTCGACAACCTCTGACGCTACGAGTCAATCCGTTAAAGACAACTCGCGACGAGTTGCTGGCAGAAATGCGTGAGGCCGCAGTTGAAGAATCCACAACGCTGCTGGAACCCGGTGATCGTCCAGAGTCAATCCGCTACGAAGGACCATTTCGAATAGTTGATTTACCCGGATTCGCTGATGGATACTTTACTGTCCAGGACGAGACCGCCATGTCGGCCGCAGCGTTGCTGGCTCCGCAACCGGGCGAACGCGTTCTCGACCTCTGCGCCGCTCCCGGGACAAAGACAACTCATCTTGCCGAACTAATGAATGGAAAAGGGAGCATAGTGGCGACGGACGTCGATCTCGGTCGCCTGAGACGGATCGAAGAGAATGCTGACCGGCTCGGTTTCTCGTCAATGATTGAACCGCTTGTGATCCGCGAGGATCTGTCTGAACTTCCAGAAGGCCCATTCAACGCCATCCTGATCGACGTTCCCTGCTCCAACACCGGAGTGCTTGGCAAACGTCCGGAAGTTCGATCCAGAATCACGCCGGAAGACATTGACGAACTGGTGGTCACCCAACAGAAACTGCTTGATGCTGCAGCTTCGATCGTGGCACCAGGTGGGCGGATCGTCTATTCGACCTGCAGCGTCGAGCCTGAAGAGAACTCAGGTGTCGTCACTCAGTTCCTGCAGAAGTCTTCTGATTTTGAGCTGGTCGAAACCCATAATTTCATGCCCGGAAATCCGACCGACGGTGGCTACCAGGTACTGTTGAAACGAACGACCTGAGGATGATCACCCGGAACTGAATGCGTGTGGAACACATTTCGGCGAAGAATACGCCAGTCTGGTGGACGAGTAAGCGGGCAATACGGTACTAATACGTGCATTGGTACTGTCCAGTTCCCGCATCCTAAAGGACCTCCCGATGAATCAACGGCCTGAACGTAACTGCCCTGATTGCGAAAAGCCCTCCGACTCAACCATCCTTGACGCGTTTGGAAACCCGGTAAGCCGCCGCGGTTTTCTCAAAACGGTGGGTGGAACAGCCGCTGCGATGGGCGCTGCACAAGTGCTGCCTGGCCTCCTGTCAGCGCACGCGGCACCGTCCAGGAAAAGTTCCGCTGAAACAGCAGTCAAAGCACTTTACGACACCTTCAGTGATCAGCAGAGTGCAATGGTTTGTCTGCCTTTTGATCATCAGCTCCGCCATCGCATCAATGCAAACTGGAAGATTTCGAAGATTGCGATTGGCAGTGACTTCTACTCAAACGAGCAGCAAGACCTGATTACTCAGATAGTCAAAGGTATCACCAGCGAAGGCGGCTACGATCGCCTCACTCGTCAGATGAAAGCAGACGCTGGCGGAATTGGTAGATACTCGATGGTTATCTTCGGTGAGCCCGGGACAAATAAGTTTCAGTGGGAATTAACAGGGCGGCATTTGACGCTTCGAGCCGACGGAAACAGCGCTCCGGGTGCTGCATTTGGCGGTCCGATCGTCTACGGCCATAGTCCGGAAGATCCGGCGAAGAACCTCTTCTATTACCAGACGAAGCAAGTCAACGAAGTTTTCAAAGCTCTCGACGCCAAACAGGCCAAAGTTGCTTTGCTTGAAGATTCTCCTTCGGAAGACGAGGTCGACCTTCAAGGCACAAAGGGCAAGTTCCCAGGGCTGGCAGTTGCTGACTTAAGTAGTGATCAGAAAGAACTCGTCGCAGATACGTTGAAAGTTCTGCTCGGTATTTACCGCGAAGAAGACGTCAAAGAAGTCATGTCGATTCTTAAGAAGGGCGGAGGCCTCGACAGCCTGCACATGTCTTACTATGCAGATAGCGACCTCAAGGGCGACAAAATCTGGGACGTCTGGAGAATTGAAGGCCCATCCTTCGTGTGGCATTTCCGAGGCGATCCGCATGTCCACGCTTACATTAATATCGGCCTGAAGGCCTGACGAAGGTTCTGTGAGCATCGTTATTCGTCAACGTTCACTCTGATCTTCAAAGATTGAATGCTACAGGAAACCCCGAAACTCACAGCGAGCTTCGGGGTTTCTCTTATGAACGGTGCCGTACCGGTACGCAGTGATTCAACGTTTTAATCCTCAACGGAAATTCGCGAAGGACCGATCTCAATGAAACTTTGGATCAACTCAGCCTTGGCAACCACGCTTACGCTCCTGCAGATCGGAGATCTGTTTGCACAGCAATTAAGGCCTGATGAAGGACGCTCAAACGGCTTCCGTCGGGGTGTTGGCAGTGATAACCGAACTGGTGCCGGCACACTGGAACGAGCTGGTCTCAAAGTTGGGCAACAGATGCCCGACGTGACTATCTACGACGAAAACGGAGAAAATTTTCCGATGAGTCGTGTGAAAGGAAAACACGCGGTACTGGTTTTCGGGTGCTTGACCTGACCACCTTTTATCAGAAACGTCCCCGGTCTGGAGACGATACATCGGGACTTTGGTCCCAAAGGCGTGCAGGTATACTTTGTTTATAAATCGCTGGCTCACCCGGAAGGTGGCAGCATTATGTTTGTTCCTCCATTCACGTTGAAAGAACGACTGTTACACGTTCAGGAAGCGAAGAAAACACTCGGAGCAACAGTTCCCTGGCTGTGCGACACCATCAACAATGATCTGAAACACGCACTTGGTGACAGACCTAATTCGGAATTCGTGATCGATCCTGAAGGTAAAATCGTCGTCATGCGGGACTGGAGTAATCCCAGCACGCTGCGCTCGGATCTGGAAAAGATCGTCGGGGCAGTCGATAACCCGACTCAGGTTTCTGATCTCAACCTTAAGATCGAGACAACTCCTAAGCCCGCAGCAAGTGGTGTGGTGAAGCGTGTTTCATTGCCGAATCCGGGGCAACCGTTGCTCGTCGAGGCCCAGGCATCCAAAACTCCGCACTACGTGAAGTTGCGTGCTGAGGCAGACAGCGAGCTTCTACGATCGGGTAAGGGTAAGCTTTATCTCGGCTTTCATCTGGACCCGATTTACCACGTCCACTGGAACAACCTGGCAAAGCCACTTGAGTGGGAAGTCACGTCAGTAGATGCCGTCGCTATGACACCCACCAAAGGGACAGGTCCCACGGTCGAGATCGAATCAGATATCGATCCACGTGAGTTCATCGTTGATGTTGACTCTGATCGCGACGCCGGTCCGTTCGACGTGACTGTCAAGTACTTTGCCTGTAGCGATGAGCAGGGATTCTGCATTCCAGTTATGCAGACCTATTCTGTGACTCTGAAGCAGGATCGAGACGGTGGACAGGCAAGGCGATCTGGCGGTGGTCGCGGCCCTGGCGGTCGACCACCCAGCAGAAGACGTCCGGACGGGGGCTCACCCGGAGGATTCTCAGTCGCACGGCTGATGTCTCATGACAGGAACAAAGACGGCAAAGTCAGCCGTGATGAGTTGCCTGGTTCATTGACTCGGATGCTCGATCGAGCCGACAGCAACAACGACGATGCCATCGACGAAAAAGAAGCCGAAGTAATAGCAGCTCGATTCCGGCAACGGCTTCCGCGACAACGGCCCACACGGTAGCGGCGAACTGTTGCTGAAACTCTTGACAGGCCGGCTTCTTTTTGAAGTTCAGCTGTTTCTGTGCGCAATCGATAAAGGCGATGACGACTGTCGCATGCAACTTGAGGCTTAAGCAATCGATCGCCTGTTAGTTCAGGTGACGATCTGCGAAATCCAGAAACACTGTCCAGTCTTCGCTCGACATCGAATGCTTCCCGGGACGAATGAAACAACCCAGGCGACTGTCGATGAGCTTTCCCATTTCCGGTTTCGCGTCTTCCGCCAGGCCGTCAACGCCTAGAAATCGGTAGACCGGGTCGGCAGCTTTGAGCATATTGAACTGGCCGTTTGGATCCGCCCATTGATCCTGTTCCGCATTTGAGAATAAAACCGCCCTGGGGGCGCACAACGCTGCGAGGCAATGCTGATCGAACGGGAGCCGGTCAACCTGTTCGTTGAATTCCGGAAAGGTGTCGCTCAACCGATTCACCCACGTTAAAACGGTTGGGTGCGGTCCCGCCGCAACCGGCCTGGTGAGGGATCACGACTTTGATCCGCTCGTCCAACGCGCCGGCCAGTAATGCGGTCTTGCCCAATCGAGAATGTCCCACGAGTGCAAGGTGTTTTGTGTCAACTGATTGACCAGCTTCTAAAAAGTCAATCACCCGGTGAACCCCGTAGGCCCAGGATGCGATCGCTCCCCAGTCGTGTTTACCTGGTTTGGTCTGACCGTCGTTAAAAAAGTGTGGGTGTACTCCGTCGGTAAAATCGTTGCCATTTTTGTCTGGATCGACATCGCCATAATAGAACGTTGCGAGCGAATATCCTCGATTAATGATCATCTCAGCGTTCCACTGATCGACTTGGCCGCCACGTCCGGCTTTCGTAGCCGTTTCATCTTCGCAGCCAGGACAGCGACTTCGATACCACGACTTTGTCATCGGTACCCCTGGATCACTGACCACCGTGTGATTGCCGCAGAAATTGATTCCAACAAAAACTGGAGGGAGGCCCTTCTGCGGCCTGGGAAGAATCAGCAACAGCTCAAGCGGTGGAGTACCTTTCGGACCGTAACTCAGCGTGAAGCTCTTCCAGCTTGCTTTGCCATTGAACAGGTTCTCGTTTGACGCCGCTAATGTCGCCTTAACCACGGTTGGAGCTGGCAGGTACCCGTACATGTAGTGCTGAAACAGAGCCTTAAGCTCGGGCCGGCGTTCTTCGTTCCACTGTCGCTTCGACGTGACTCGGCTGCCGTCCATCATGACTAGTGGGTCTGGCAGTTGAGGATTTATTGGCAACTGCTCGACTGGTGGGAAATCACCACCAGACGCCGCATGCACAATAAACAGAAGTACCGCGATAGCGAGAAGACTCGAACGGTTCATGCAGCGACCCCCTTGGTTGAAATTTAAGAAACCGTATTTGAATCCTACTCAAGAGATATCGCATTGGCAGACTATATCGAGTCAACTGTTTCAAAAGTCAGTTCAAGTCGATCCGAGTATGGTAGACTCGCTGACGATCTCCTCTTAGACGCAGATCGTCCAGGATATGCTCGACAGACGGTTCAACGAAGTCATTGAAAAGTTGACGTGAGCCGAGCTTCACTTTCAGACGGATGTCATAGTCAATGATGTCTGGTGATAACCAAATCGTGTTTGATCGAACCGGACTTCTGATTGCAATCGTTGTGTGATCATCTGCACCCGCGCGAACAGACACGCTGATGATTTTTGCCCGATTGGCTACGTTAACGACCGGAAACGGTTGAGACTGACCTCGCGTCTGTCCGATTCCAGCCAACGTATTTGCCTTGAACCAGAAGAAGCGGTTGTTGTTCGGTCTTACGGTACGCATCTCAAACTCAGCAGGGACCGTGGTTCTTTCCTGTAGATCCATCCAGTCGAACAATTGATGGATCTCTTCGTAAAAGGATTCGTAACCACGCCCGATAAACTCGCTCAGCACCACGTCGTAGTGGGCGATCATCATCCGGTTGATCAATGAGGCGTTTTTCTCGAAGACGTCTCGGTCAAGCTGTCCACTGACAATATACCAGGGGATTCGTCGTCCATTTCTCCATATTTTGATCGTCAGGTTCTGAAGTTGGCCGGTGATTGGGATGACGCCTGCAAAAAGATCAGGATGTGCGTTGCCAATGTCGAATGCAGCATCGCCGCCCGAACCATGCCCAGCCAGGAACACTCGATTGGAATCAATGTTGAACCGTTTGAATGCGTCCCTGAGAGCCATCCGGACTCGATAATGGGACTGAGGACTGTAGGTGTATTTCGTAGCCTTTTCGTCAAGATACTCTGGAGCGATGACAATGTATCCGCGGCGTTGAGCTTGTAGAGGCTTTTCAGCCGTGCCTCCCCACCAGCGAAGCTCCCATGCAGAATTTCGCTCGACGGCGTGTAACGCCACGACCATTGGATATGTGTGATCGGGTGAGTACTCCGTAGGCAAAAGTACATGGTACTTAACGGCCGGCGCGTTCGACGGAACGCCGGCCATACTTTTGTTGACTTCGACTTCCGTCGCATACCCGGCTTTTGCTGCAGGCGTGTTGATGAACGGAGGAAGCAACGGAATCAGTCCAAGCACAGATTCTGCACCGACGCCTTCAAGTCCCAAAAGGTCAGCAAGGATCTGAGTGCGCTCCGCAGCGTCGCTCGACCGAATGTATCGAAGCATTTCGAAACGTGCCTGCCAGAGATTCATGGCCAGCGGCAAACTGTCAATAGCTGACGCATCGCCGGAGATCCAACCGGAATACGCCAAGGCAAGTTTTTCTTCTGGCGGTCTGTTCGGATCATCCGCCTGTTGCAAAAAAGGTCTCAACCTCGGAAGTGTTTCGTAATTCAGTTTTTCCGCAACATCACTGCGCATGGCTTCCAGTCGAAATCGTATGTCATCGTCCTCTATCAGGCCCTGGAGTTCACCGAGCAGCGCAATCGCCTGCTCACCATCATCAATCGCGGAGTCATATTCAGCCAGCACGCCCCGAACCTGGCGAAGAATGGCCGCACTCATTCCTTCAACCGGAAACTGTTTCGCCTTAGACCATGCAAGAAAATGCTGGCCATTGCTTCGGCGATCGTTCAGTTCATCCAGAAGCTTCTGGGCTAGCTGTTGTCGGGCCTGAATGGTGAATTCATCAACCCGGGCTTTCAGATCCGGAAAGTCATCTGCTATCGCATCCAACTCAGTCAGCGCTTGAAGAAACAATTCAGCCTGTAGAAAGAATCTAACGATCGCAAACCTGTCTTCGGGTTTGGTCTGGTCAGTGACTTTTCGAATCATCCCATTGACTGCTGCCGGCGGGATCGATCGCGTGGCAACTCCAAATTCCCAGTCGTATTTCAGAGCCGAGACTCGCATGAACCTGGGGCCAATCTCAAAGATACCCTGATCAATGACGACGGGTCCGCGGGAAAAATTGAGCGTAATCTGCCGTCGTCCATCAACATTAAATCGGGTCACATTTTTTAGTGGACCGACGGATGCAACCACGTTGCCGACCGATCTTCGAGGTAGCCGCAAATCAAACAGCTCGGGTGCCCCGAGTCCGTTGTCGTTAAGAACGTTAGCCACCTTTTGTACGGGTACGTAATAGCGCCGCATCCCTGCATCGATCATCATGACAGGCTTATTCTGCACGGGACCAACGTTAGGAGAAACAGACGTAGAAATTGCCTGCACCTCGAACGGTCGCCCTTCAATGTAGAAGTTGTTCTTTAGAATGACGCCCTCAGCAAAGACAGCTTCCCCGCCAGCGAGCAAGCATGTAGTCACGAATGTGGCGAACAAGATAAAACTCGCTGGCGCAGGGCGGACATCTGATTGCTGGCAGTCACGTTGCATGGCGAACTTTCACAAAGGTCATTCAACTATCGCATTATTCAAGCCTTGTTGGACACAATCCAGATGGAGACTCGTTCACTATCCTGGAAACGCGACAATGAAACTGGAGACTTCGCCTCGTCGCTACCACCGGATCAGCCCGGTTGATCCCCGAATTCGTTGCATCGCCCATCGAGGTTGTGCGGTACGAACAATGAAGTAATATTTGCGTGTTTTATGCCCTGCTTAATCTGTCGATCTTTCATTTTGGCCAGAGAACGCTGCAAATATCTGCGGTGACCTGAAGACTCGAGTCAGAAACAACGCCCATGTCCAAATTTGCAGTCATCGTGGCGGCTGCCGGTCGCAGTTCGCGGTTTGGAAGTCCGTCGCCTCGCGAAAAGAAAGTCTTCCGCGAACTTCAGGGACGTCCCGTCTGGCTGAGGTCTGTCGAAGCATTTGCGGATCGGGCCGACGTTGGCCAGGTCATCGTTGTCGTCTCGCCCGAGGACATCGACTGGTTCAAAGAAAAATACGCACCGAACCTTGGTTTTCGAGACCTGGACGTGATCGCGGGCGGAGCCGAACGAGCAGATTCTGTATTGAACGCACTGACAGTGGTGAAATCAAATATCGACTTTGTGGCCGTCCACGACGCCGCTCGACCACTGGTCGTCAAACAATGGATTGACGATATCTTCCAGGCTGCGATTGACCACGAAGCCGCAATTCCTGCAATACCTGTTGCCAGTACGCTGAAGCGAGTCGATGGAAACGCGATAACAGATACGGTGTCACGTAATGGCTTGTTTGCGGCACAGACTCCGCAGGTTTTTCGCCGCGAACTGATTCTTGAAGCGTATGCTCAACGCAGTGACTTCAAAGCAACAGATGAATCTTCACTTGTCGAGCGAATGGGGCATCCCGTCCACGTGGTAATGGGGTCTCCGATGAATATCAAAATCACGACTCAAGAAGACCTGAAGATCGCTGCTGCGTTGTTGAGCCTCCTGCCCAAAGAAAAAGGCCTGGACGCTCTCGCCACTTCGAAAAAGGACGATGGTCTCGATTGGCTGCTGGCCGGGAAATAGCTGCCCGGCCATTCGTTTTTGCCGTTCCCAGCCCGTCTGTACACGCCATTTAGCTGATGTGCCGACGGGGCACGATCCACGATCGTTCGTAGCTTACGGCTTTACCCGCACATACTTCTGCATCACAAAAGGACGCTTCTGTGACCAAGGCACGCTCCGGTCGAAGATAGTCGCGAACTTCTGGTAGTTGTTGTAGGGGACCGCGAGTACTTTCCATGCCGCGATATGCTGATCGTAGACTGTTCGCATTTCCTGTAACGCCACCGTCTGGCTGGCATCCGCCGCCAGGTTCTTCAGTTCAAGCGGATCGCTGTCCAGATCGTACAGTTCTTCCGTAGGTTGAAATTCGCCTTCGGCGTAACTCCAGAAGATGTATTTTCGTTCTTTTGTGACGACTCCCAGACTGTGAACTTCCTTGGGTCCCCAGACATTGATCAGCGGCAATGAATGATGGATGGCCGTCTCTGGATTGTCGTAAAGTGGAAGAAGACTCCGTCCGCTGAGTCCATTGGGAACGGGAACTCCCGCAAGATTCAAAATTGTCGGAGCAAAATCCACGTTCCCGGTCAGTGCATCGCTGCGAATTTTCTTACCACTGTTTTCATGTCGAGGGTCAAACATGATCAGTGGCACTCGTGACGATTCCTCGTACGGGATCACTTTCGAGCCATAACCGTGTGAGCCGCACATGAAGCCGTTGTCGGATGTGTAAATAATGACTGTATTCTTTGCTGAGCCAGAATCAACAATCGCGTCACGGATCATCCCAACTGCCACGTCGATCGCGTAAATCTGCTGGTAATACTTTGCCATGACGTCGTCGTACTTGTCGGCGTACTTCCAACTGAAGAACCTTTCATACTGTCGTCCCTGCCGGCTTTGTATCGAAAAATGTTCACCATTCTGCCTGCCGTAATTCTGGGGCTTTGTGAATGTATTTCCAGCATAAATGTCATCAAATTGTGGATCCGGAGTCACTGGGTGATGCGGAGCTTTGAAACTGATCGAAAGGCAAAAGGGTCTATCACTTTTTGATGCATCCTGAATGAAGTCACGACCAAATGCGCCGTATGATAACGTCGCGTGTGGAAACTCCTTCGCATATTTGCGCATCGATTTGTTTTTTGCGGTGGCGTACGACGTCTGGCCAGCCCCGCCGCCCCATCGATCGAAATCAGCTTCCGGCAGCTCGCCCTTGCCAGCTACCTCAGGTGATTCCTTGACTTCGAATCCAAACTTGCCGGCAAAGGCCGTCGTATACCCAGCTTTACGGAGCAGCACTGGATAAGATCGTTTCCAGGTGTCTCTCATCATGGGACCGTGCTCGAAATTGCAGCCCGTACGATACTCGTACAGTCCCGTCATCACGTTGGCACGACTCGCCATACAGATGGCCGTTGTGTCGTAGTGGCTGTCGAAGACGATCCCTTCCTTCGCCAGTTGATCGAGGTTCGGAGTTCTTGCCTCGGGTGCTCCGTAACAACCCATCGAATAGGTGGCCTGATCGTCGGCCATCAGAAAAATAATGTTCGGCTTATGGTCAGCGCTCGTTGCCAATTTATCGCGAAACAACGTAAAGAGAAAAACTGACAGGGCAAGGATGAGTCGGAATTTGAGTTGCGTATGCATTATGAAGAGTTCCGTTGGTCAATCGCTGTCTGACGGCATAGCTAATTCAATTCAATAACTCAGCGGCATCGTTCTTTGAATTATTTCAAGCAATGCCCGACCAGCAAAGACTTTGCGTCGAGTGGTTCAAGTCAATCGAACCACTTTGACTACCGTAGAGTGAAACGCCTGCTGCCCGGTGACTGGGTCCGGGGCAATCGGGAGGATCGTATTCTGGTTCCATCCGTTGCCCGTATTCTGCTTCCACTTGGAAGTATCGCCTGAAGAACCGTCCTGCCACCACATATTACGTTCCCAGTCAGCGTCGCGGTACGATCCGGTATCCATACCATCGATCTTGTCGCCACCCGGGCGACTCTTCTTTGCCTGAGCAACGTTCGTGTACTGAGTGTGGCCACAGGAGTTGCTCATGGCGATGGCATTCGGGTGAATGCCCGGCATCGTGACGATGGGAACTCGCATTGTTCCGGCGACGGTCCGACCGTCCGAGTCACGTTCACCGTGATGCAGATGCGGTGCTGACTCATCAAGCATTTGTGAGAAGTACGACGTCAGCTCAATCCAGTCGCCATCCTTCAGAGCCAGCTTTTTCGCGGTTGCGGGGTTCATCCACGCCGGATTGCTATGGACGATCTCCGCCAGCCACTTCAGATGCATCGTTCGGCCGTGGTTGTGCACATTCCATTTGAAACTGGTCATTATCAGTTCGTCGTTGGCCAGGTTCTGATGCTCGGGCAGCGGCAGCCAGACGGGCAGTTGCTCAATTTCTACATCGTGTCCAGCGTGACTTGCTGGCCGGCTTGAAGCTTTTGCCCCGCTTCGTGCAATCAGGTCAGAGCAGTCCTCATTCCTGCCAATCTTTTGAACGAACAGGCTGCGGACTTCGAACAATCGACTCGGCGTCAGGAATCCGCGAACAGGTTTTCCGCCGCGTATGATCCCTATTCCCTTTCCGTCTTTCAGAATCACACCAGTCTCATTTTCGATAGTTGCCCCGACCATAGCTTCGTCAGAAACTTCCGCTACGTAGGGCTCGTAAAACGGCTTACGATCAGTATTTTCCCACGCTCCCTCTTCGAGCAATCGGTCAAGACCAGCCTTGCCGGTCTCGGGATTCTCGGGAACGTTCTTGGCCCACTCCCGCATGTAGTCTTCGGTCGTTCCGTAATCGTAGGCTTCTTCCATTCCGCCGCCGATCCGTTTGGCGATATCAGGGAAGAAGTCGCGGATATCTCTCGCTTCTCCAAGTGGCTCGACCATTGGTGTCCGAATCCCGACGTACGGTCGCAGGTTGTAGGAACCACGAGCGTCGAGATCCCAGCGTTCAAGATACGTCGTCCACGGAAGAACAATGTCTGCGTAGTGAGCGGTTTCGTTGTAAAAGCAGTTAATGCAGACGTGAAAGTTGATCAAGTCTTCGTTGCTGAGCACTTCCTGAGTGAGACTTTCTTCCGGCCAGGTCAATGGACTATCAAGGTTGTACGTCATGTATGCCTTGAGTTTCGCTCTGCCCTGTAAAAGATAGAGGTAGATGATCTCGCCGACTCGCATTCGACGCCAGACGTTTGCCAAGGGGTACTCCGGTGGGTCTTCCAGCACGCTGTGCGTCTTGGCGGACGTCGGCATCGTGGGAGTCTTCATGTCCGGATCAACACCGCTCCACGGACTCCAGCACCAGCCACCCTTCTTTCCAACGGAACCAACCAGCGCATTCAGCAACTGAATCGCTCGGTCGTTGTAGTATCCGTTAAGGTGTGCCGAACTACCTCGATTGCACATGGTCGTGCAGGTTGGGGCGGCGGCTGCAAACTCGCGAGCAATGCGAGCTATGTCGGATGCCGGGACACCACTCACCTTCTCGGCCCATTCCGGCGTGTAATCCTTGTAGTGTTCCCGCAACTCTTCCAGCGACACATTGGTCCATTGCGTGATAAACTCGTCGTCGTGCAGATCTTCGGCGAGAATCACATGACCGATCCCCAATGCGACGGCACCGTCAGTACCGGGAAACGGAGCAAACCACTCATCGCTGGCGCCGCCAGTGTTTGAAAGCCGGACATCGAAAGTGACCAGCTTCGCGCCGTTCCTGAATCGGCCATTCTGAATTCGATTTGCGAATGAAACGTGTCCCTGATGAGCCTCGAAAGCGTTTGAACCGAAGTTCAGAATGTATTTCGAATGCTCAACATCGTTGAGATCCCAATCGCTTTCCCACAGAAACGTCAGGTTCGCAGCGCGCCGATTTCCAGAACAAAGCGACCGGTGGCTGAGTTGCGTCTTCGTACCAAACGCATCAAGAAACCTTTTGATGGCGTCCTTGCTGCGCTGCCGGCCCTGGTGAAATGCGAAGTCTTCAGGATGTCCGCTGTCGCGAATGTCGCCTAGCTTCTCTGCAATTTCATCCAGCGCCTCGTCCCATGAAATACGTTTCCAACGTCCTTCACCGCGTTCACCGACTCGCTTCAGCGGGTACAGTAACCGCTCGGGATGATATTGATGGTTGAGTGCTGCCTGGCCACGAGCACACAGGTGGCCTCGGCTGTTGGGGTCGTTTGGGTTTCCTTCGACCTTGATAATCCGTCCGTTCTTGACATACCCAATGATGCCGCAAACAGTGCTGCAAAGCTGGCACATCCCGGGGATTTTTTCGACGTCTTTGTATTTGTCGCGGTCTGGCCAGTTTCGTTTCGCATTGGGGCCGGGCAGTTTGCAGACGCCAGGCATGTGGACATCGCCCTCTTCATAAGGGAGTCCACGAATCTTCTGCCAGCGTTTCAGATCAAGTGGCGATGCCACCGCTGATGGTTTTGCCCCGGTAATGTCGGGCTGATCGGATTGGCCTTCGCCGGTTGCCGGAGTCGCTGGCGATTCGCCGCGGCTACCGCATCCCGTGGCGCCGAACGCCACAAGAGCCGCCGCCCCCAACTTCAGAAACTGGCGTCTGGTATCAATTGCTGATTCGGACGTGTTGCTGACCTGATGCTCTGTCAGATCGTCGATTGTCTGATAAGCTGTCTTGTCCTGCGTAGTCGCGTCGTCTTGAGGCATCTTCTGTTCCGGAGTTCACTGCGAAGTAACGTTGACATTGCCAGGGTATGCCGAACCGGCTTCCCACTGTTTTCGAGTTGCCGCGTTCACCCGTCGTCCGTCGCGGCGTCTGCCTGTTTCCAGTTGTAGATGTTGTAAGCGTCCGGACTGTACGACTCGCCTTCGCGTGGGACTCGTTCTTCCACTTCCACCGGAGCGTTGCCAGCAAACCAGGCCCGCGGTTTGGTCCCCTTCTCCGGCCGGAACTGTGTCAAACCTTCGTGCTCTTCCAATTCTGCCTTTGCCACACTTATTTTGGATTCGGGATCATTCAGATCGCCAAAGTAGAGAGCCTCTGATGGACAGGTCGGAACGCATGCAGGCTCCATGTCGTGTTCGAGCCTGTGGTAACAGTTGTGGCACTTGACCGCCTGTTTCGCGACAGGATCGAGATAGATCGCTCCGTACGGACAGACTTCTGCGCACGTCCCGTGGCCTGAACACACGTTGTAGTCCACCGCGACGGTTCCGCCGACTTCTTTGTGAAGCGCTCCACACGGGCACGCCTTGATGCAAGGTGCATCTTCGCAATGCTGACAGGCCATTGGGAGAAAAACTCGAGCGACCTTAGGGTACTCGCCCACGTCCTTGTAGATGGTCTGTCGAATGAACTTGCCAAGAGGCACATCATTTTCAGACTTACAACTGACTTCGCAGGCATGGCAACCGAAACACCGGCGAGTGTCAACGAGCCAACCCAGCATCTTACCATCGTCAGGCGGAGTCATTCGCTCCTTCCAGAAAGCTTCTGGCTGAAACTTCGATTCGTCTGTTGCTGGAGAAGCCGCAACATCCGTCGAGTCTGTCTGGCCGGCGGCGATTCCACCAGCAACTACTGCTGATGTTTTACCGAGGAACTCTCGCCGTGAAGTCTTGTTCGTCATATCGTCAGTCATTAAACGTTCCTGCTCTGCTGTTGCTCTTGTTGCGTGGGCACTTCCAGATGTGTCGCTTCGTCTCGCAGGAACTGTTGCGTGACCGACGCTACTGTTCCGTAAAACCGATCATTTTCACGATCGATCACCGCATCCAGAAACTCAGCTGACCAATTCAAGTGCCCATTGAAGAATTGGCAGGCCAGGTCATCGGCAAGGTTCTCATCTAACGGCAGTTTGATTGACTTCCGCAGAATCTGACCCATCGCCCACAATTCGTTTCCAAGATGATCGGGGATGATGTCAAAATTCCACGGTTCTTCGAATCCAATGACGGTATTAAATTCCCGCAAGCTCGACGTAACGCCGGTATCCAGCTCTCCGCTCATCCAGACGGATTGAATCGGTGGCAGATGTTCTTTAGGTCCGATAAATAGCCGGCAGTAGTCTTCGTCAAGCGACGAGTGGGTATCGTCGGAGTCCTCGTCAGGCACGATGCCTCCCAGTTGTTCCCACGCTGAACACAAAGGCTCCGCCCGCAGTTGCTCCAACAGCCTGCCAGGCTCTTCCGCCCACAGGCGAGCAAGCAGTTGATAGACTGCCGCGCGTTCAGCTCGATTAAGGTCCTTCGAAGCCATCAAATTCCTTTGTCGTTTCACGCTGGAACAAACACTAATCTGCATTGTTACGACTGGCCTGTTTTTCGCCAGGGAATGCATACCAATATGGTATTTCTGTTCATATTGGCTTGATTGGGTCCGATTCGACCAGACCATTGCAGGGTTTCGGGTCGAGAACGGTGGTCCGGTTAAATGTCGGCCCGTATTACATACTGAAGTATCACGGATTTGACACTCATGAACATACACCTGAGCGACAAATACCAACGAATAAACGACATGTCGGTGTCTCGCCTTCGTCAACCTTCAACGCAGGGATGTTCAGCATCGGTCCGAATTCCGAACGCGAGCTGGCTTCGAGTGTTCCCGGTGCGTCGGTGGACACGCTGGATGCGTTGATATGCGGTTGGACTCGCGGAGAGATTGCTGGACCTGGAGCACCTGGCAGGGACAGCTCTGAATTGCTTGCATCGGCCAGAGTGCAAACGGTCCCGGTCACACAAACTCGGCAGCGGCCGTCCGATCCCTCGGAGAATGCGTCGTAAAAGGAATTTCCAGATGCTCGATCAATCCGGAAATTCGAATTGGATTCCCTGTTGATCACTCGGAATTCACTCAAATTCCAAAGCGAATCTGCAAACAGGACGTCAGGTCCGAAACTTACCAGTAATGAACGTCAGGATGTATCAACGCTAACCGTCAAACTGTTTCAACACGAGCATTCCCAACGGCGGCACATTGATCCTTATGCAATAAGGTTGACCATTCTGCGTTTCGTCTGTCACTTTGATGTCGCCAGGGTTTCCGATGTTACTGCCGCCGTAGATTTCGGCGTCGCTGTTCAGTAGTTCGACAAACTTGCCAGGGTGGGGCACGCCGACGCAATAGTCATATTGCGGCTCTGGGGAGAAGTTCAGTACGACTACAATCGTTTCTCCATTCCGGGCGAAGCGGCAGAACTTGTAGATGCTGTGGTCGGCGTCGTCGGCGTCGATCCATGAGAAACCGTCAGCAGAACAGTCCAGTTCGTAGAGTGCCGGGTAGTCGCGGTAGACCCGGTTCAAGTCTCCGACGTAACGCCGCAGGCTGTCGTGCAGGGGTTCCTTTAATAGCTCCCAGTCGAGCTGTTCGTCGTGATTCCATTCAGACCTCTGGCCGAACTCAGAGCCCATGAACAGAAGTTTCTTTCCGGGAGTCGTGTACTGATACCCGTAAAGCAACCGGAGGTTCGCAAACTTCTGCCAGTCGTCCCCTGGCATCTTTTCAAGCAACGAACCTTTGCCGTGCACCACTTCATCGTGCGACAGTGGCAGCACAAAGTTCTCTGAGAATGCGTAGATCGATCGAAACGACAACTCGCCCTGATGATGCTTCCGGTGAATCGGATCGCGGCTGATATAGCTCAGCGAATCATGCATCCAGCCCATATCCCACTTCATTGTGAAACCAAGGCCGCCGTCGAATACCGGACGCGACACACCGCCCCATGCCGTGGACTCTTCGGCAATGATCAGAATGCCTGGATACTCACCATGTAGTTGTGTGTTCAGGTCTTTCAGAAAACTGATGGCTTCCAGGTTCTCACGTCCACCGTGCTCGTTGGGGATCCACTCGCCGTCTTCTCGCGAATAATCGAGGTAGAGCATCGACGACACCGCGTCAACTCGCAGCCCATCGATATGATAATTCTCGATCCAGAACTTTGCCGACGACGTCAGGAAGTCACGAACTTCGCTGCGACCATAGTTAAAGATGCAGGTCTGCCAGTCCGGGTGATAGCCCCTTCGCGGGTCTTCGTGTTCGTAAAGTGCTGTCCCGTCAAAGCGAGCCAGCCCGTGAGCATCCGATGGAAAGTGAGCAGGCACCCAGTCAACAATGACGCCAATACCGCTGTCATGACATTTTTCGATGAAGTATCGAAAGTCGTCCGGAGTCCCGAACCGACTTGTCGGAGCCATGTAGTTAGTTACCTGGTAACCCCAGGAACCATCGAACGGAAACTCCGACACCGGCATCAGCTCGATGTGCGTGTAGCCGAGGTCTTTGACGTAAGAAACCAGTTCTACGGCCAGTTCCCGGTAGTTATGATACGACCGCTCATCCCAGGGTCGCTTCCACGATGCCAGATGAACTTCGTAGATCGAGACCGGCTGCTCAAGCCAGTTAGAACTGGCTCGGTTAATGAGCCAGCTTTCGTCTCCCCACTTGTACTGATCGAGGTCGTATACGATGGCCGCGGTTTTCGGTGGCAATTCGGTGTAACAGGCGAAGGGGTCGGATTTGTCGATCAATTGTCCGTCACGTGTGCGAATGCTGAATTTGTACGTGGTCCCGTGTGACGCTCCAGGAATGAACCCTTCCCAGACACCAGTGTCACTCGAATTTAATCTGTCCCGGCCATGTTGCCAGCCGTTGTCGTCGGTCAACACGCTTACTTCCGTTGCATTTGGAGCCCAGACCCTGAAACTTGTCCCAGCTACGCCATCTCGCGCCACAAGTTGTGCACCAAGGATGTCGCCCATCACGCCCGCTCCTGAACTATCTTCGTAAACGACCGGATCATTGAACGCTTCGGTCGTTGCTGTTCCAGTTTTCTTTAATGACATCTACCACAAGCCAGAAGTGCGAGTGCTCCCACTCGCTAATAAAGATGCTCAAACGACGCCATCTGCGGGACGACCGTAATCCCGGACGCGGTCACAGAAAATCCGCGAGCTTCATCGGTAGTTTGATCGAAACCGACTTCTGCTCCTGCAGGGATGACCACGCCCCGGTCAATAATCGCACGTTGCACTTTCGCGTTGCGGCCAATTTTCACATCCGGCAGCAGGATCGACTCGTTGACGATTGCCCAACTGTTGACCCGAACGCCGCGTGACAGGATGCACCGATTGACCTGCCCGCCTGAAACAACACATCCACTGCTGACCAGACTGTCCAGGGCGTGGCCTTTCCGCTCAGTCTGAGAATCGCTGACCGGAGTCTGGAACACGAATTTCGGCGGTGGCAGAGGCGGGAAGTAAGTTCTGATCGGCCAATTATGATCGTAAAGATCCAGCGCCGGTGTAGTCGCAATCAGATCCATGTTCGCTTCGTAGTAAGCTTCCAGCGTCCCCACATCCCGCCAGTAGATCGCGTTGCCCGTCCTGGGATCTTCGAACGGAAACGCTTGAACTTTGTGCGAATTGATGATCGAAGGGATGATATTTTTACCAAAGTCACGCGAACTGTCGGGATCCGTCGCGTCCTGGCAAAGTTGCTCCAGCAAAAAATCAGTTTTGAAGATGTAGATTCCGGTCGATGCCAGAGCTCGATCAGGATCGTTCGGCATGGCTTCCGGGCATTCCGGCTTCTCATTGAATTTTGTGACGCGACGATCCCCATCTATCGACATCACGCCGAATTCACGA
>JACLAC010018109.1_pt1 | contig 33706 bp, 25 predicted proteins | sample 8027881 | NCBI WGS metagenome assembly JACLAC01 (sample SAMN15725517, study PRJNA655200) | protist metagenome | isolation source: fluorescence activated cell sorting (FACS) single amplified genomes of... | place: Spain: Blaines Bay Microbial Observatory, Mediterranean Sea | collected 2016-01-19 | reverse complement strand
TACAATTGGAAAACGTTCATTCATTTGGTATATGGCGACTACGGGATAGGCTATTCCAAAGTGCCAGCTAACGGTATATTTATCTATCTGCTTTAGCTCTGTAACCTGTCCTCCAAAGGAAAAGGTGCTTTTGGTTTGCCAACTCGGTATTTTATCATCCAAAATGTGGTCGTAGGAAAAAATAACATCCTCGGCCGTAAACTCGTACCCGTCGGACCAACGTACCCCCTCAACTAATTTCATGATCAGGGTGTAACCATCATCAGCCCATTCCCAAGAACGTGCTAGGTTAGGAACAGGCGCTGGTTCTTTCATCACCCACATCATACTAATGTTAATCAGGGATTCTCGATAAGCTTCTGTCCCTCCCCATCCTTGAATCTGGCCAACAGCAAAATTCCATCCTTCTGTCCCTGCACCGTAGACCCTTCTGAGCACATCGCCGTAAACACCCGGCCCGTCAACCATAACATTGGTTTTCCAAACAAATGGTTTAGCAGGTAAACGCTGCCCGATGGGAGGTATTTCTCCTTTTTCTTCGAGCTTTTTGAGGGATGGTGCTTGGGAATATGAGGGTAAAGATTTATATTCAACCATTTGTTCGATAGTAAATTTTTCAGCTAGTTCTCGGCTGGCTTCTGCCCACAAGTCTGGACACATCAACATACATACATGTAAAACTAGGCAAGTTAAGGTTTTCTGAAAATATTGTTCCATAAAATTCTCTCAGCAGACTTATGATTAAATCGAATTGAGCACCAATTTACATCAACGAACATATTATCTGATGAATGCCGTACGTACTGGTGATTATCAAGTTGAATAAGGTAGTAATTTCTAGATCCGACGTCTTTAGTTCAGTGGGACAAATTCATACGCCAAAAACATTACAGATCCTACATCAGGATTGGACTCCTGTCAAAGTATCCAAAAAAGTCAGGCACTTAGGGAAATTCTAACCGGCTACTCCTTAGCTCACCTTTCAAGAATAATGGACTTCGAGCTCGACGATGACCTTGGTTATAGGTCAAAATCATTTGTCGACGACCCGAGCTATGATACGACTCAACATTTATTTAATTTCTATAGGAGATTACGTTAGGCTCCTGAAGCATTGATCCGTCATTTTTTCGACTAGCCCAATTTGGATCCTAAATGCGTATGTCTATGGCTCTTTGCTCATATAGATGTAAGTTTTTGCAAAAGCAAGATAGTTCTCAAGGTGCCTTCCTAAAGTTTACTGCAGGTAGAAGATAAGACCAAAATCTTCAATTGATAAACGTATTTGATTTAAACAAATGTTGCAGTAAACAGACAACAGGATGACAGTGGTAAGTCGGGGATATACAAATGAATTCGATTCTTCATGTAACGTTAAAGCAATGAAATATATGATAGACGAGTAAAATCAATATGCAAATTTCACATGGTGAGGCCGGTGACCTAGTGATTAGAGCGGTGGAAAGAAGTATGGTTTCTGGTGACCGATAAATAAAGTCGGAAGTATTGATGGGGGGAGTAGAAATAGGATAAAGATCAAGACGGAACACCTAAGATAAGCAAACCAGTCCCCACAATGGACAATGCCGGTAACACTAATTGTCCTTAGAAGCGGCCGCTTGGAATAAAAAAGAAAGGTGCTTAGAAAATCAGGGAACTAAGCACCTTCTCATCTCAAGGACCTCCCTCTGGATCAGAGAAGGAGGTCCCAAAATGTATAGTTTGGGTTCGATCGATTCAAATTTATTGACTGATTCCTGAATTCTTAGTCAAAAAACATTCTTTTTTCAAATTGTATTAGATTCGGGCACAGTGCTTTGGCAAAGTGCTCTGAGTTGGAGATCGGAAGTAACATCACCTAGTTTAAAAATCGGTATCACTTGATTATAGACCAATCTACAAAAAGTATTATCTACACTGATGATATGAGATAAATAATGGATTCGGGAAGCGATATAAGAGCAGATTTTCTTGAATACAGTTTGTCATTTCGAGGTGCTAATTTCCTAGCAGCAGCAAGGATTAGAAAATTGAATTATGTCTTTAAGCGATCAAAAAGAAGTGAAATCTATGAAAGCAACAAAGAATGGAGAAAGCAAGAACTATCGAAGGTACCAAATAGAACAGGTTGATGGCATTAATTGATATCACTTCCAGATTATAATTTCTCAATCGGCTGATTTGCTGTATATACGATATAGTTCCCATCGAGTTGATCCAGATGTATATTTGTCATATGCTAACCAAGGACCGACTGCCGTCTAACTTGGTCAGCTTTAGCTTGCCTGTCGACTTCTTCCGGGTTGCAGATCAGGCGTAACTCGGCCACCATTTTCGATACTAAATTAGACCTCGATGCCAAATTATAGCTTTCTGTTGGGTCAGTTCTGAGATCAAACAGTTGGGGCGAATGACCAACGTAGTAACACAATTTATGAAACCCCTTTTTTAGCATAAATCCAGCATTTAACATCCCCATATGATGGTACTCGGCAAAGACTGGTCGGTCAATTCGGTTGTCTTCGTTTCGTGCAATGTTTAGCAGACTACAGCCAGGCAAATCAGCTGATTCTTCTGCTAAATCCAATAGAGTTGGTAAAATATCTAGCAGAGAGACGTTTTGTGAAACTCGACCAGTCTCAGAATAATTGGCAGGTAACCGTAACATCAATGGTACCTGAACTGAAGGTTGATAAAAGCACTGCTTCTGCCAAATCCCTTGATGTCCTGCCATCTCCCCGTGATCACTAGTGTAAATGATGACTGTATTATCAGCTAAAGGTGAACTATCGATAGCATTTACAATTCGACCAATTTGGGAGTCTAGTGCAGAAACCAAAGCATAGTAGCTAGCTAGTGCTAAGCGAACAATAGACTCGGGTGGAGGAGATTCATTTCGCCAAGCCCAACGCAAGTGCTGGATGACTGGATGCTGGCAATTCAGTGGACGATTCCACGTAGATGGCAATTCTAATTTGTTTGGGTCATAACCAGACAAGAATTCAGCTGGCGCAATCAATGGAAAGTGAGGACGCATATATCCACAATAGAGTAGGAAAGGTTGCTTACTGGCATTAGTGGATTCTTGATTCAAAAAATCGAGGGCTAATTCAGTTACCTGTCTGTCATAGTTGGTATGAATGTGGAGGCCAGAACCACATTCGGTTACATGAGAGTTAGAACTACGTCTTTCATTGGGTCTTCGTGTCGGCGGACGCCCGCTAGATTTATTCCATTTTGGCAAATCATCGAGTAATCGGTCGCTGAACCCCATTAAACGGTCGCTACCGTTGAAATGTGTACGGCCACATAAGACCGTCCGATAACCAGCTCGACCCAAGTAGTGGCCCCATGTCTTATGTTGGTGTTGATCGGCAATTACTCCCAAATCCCAAGCATTGATCTGGTGTGGGTAACGACCTGTCAACATTGACAACCGAGAAGGTGTACAAAGTGGGCTGTTGCAGTAGGCGTTTTCGAATGTGTAGCTTTTTTCGGCTAATCGATCCAAATTGGGGGTTTGGACGACTGAATGACCAGAATTCCCCATGACCGAGGCTCCATGTTCATCAGAAAAAAGAAATACGATATTCATCCTCTGTGCTTTCATTTTGATATGCTAATTCTTTAGTTATATAGGAAGGGTTTTTAATTCCAAAAATAATAGTCCACTTCCTAGCTTTTTTTCTATGGTGTCATTTGGCTTCTACTTGGAGTCTAAAATTACTTTTCTTCCTGAACATAATGACATCAGGTTGTTTTAAATCAATTTTAGATTAATGATCCTGTGAATTAATCAGACTCTAATACGATAGAACAAACGAATTCTCAATCCGATTAGTCTGTACGATACGAGAAAACAAATAGACAGAAAATATCGGATCGCTCTGAATTCCGGATCCTAATTTGTTAGCTGAAGACTGGTTCAGGTTTCTATTACCTTCACTTTCCCGTATTAAGCATATATCTTTGACAGGTCAAGCAGATAAAGGAAAAAACAATTATTCACCAAAGTCTTCTTCACTCGATTCGTTAACCTCGACAGTCAAATGAACCAGTCTAGGATCAGGTGAGATCAATTTTTTGTAATATTCTGGCTTTTTGGCAGAACGCGCCAATACCGAGATAATAGCGCTATATATGTTTGGACCTATCGACCATAAATGAAGATCGATAATTTTGCAATCATTGACCTCAATACATTGTCTGATTTTTATTTCTAGTGATTTGGGTTCTTGCTTGTCAAGTAAGACTGCACTAGTTGAATTCAATAAGCTTAAAGACCAACGTGAAACCAAAATGGCGCCTACTACACCCATCAGTGGATCCATCCAAATTAGGCCAATATATTTGGCAATGAATAGAGCAACTATTGCTAATAGTGAAGTCAGTGCATCTGCTAAAACATGGAGATACGCAGCTCGAAGATTATGATCGTGGTGATCGTGGTGATCGTGGTGATCGTGGTGATCGTGGTGATCGTGGTGATCGTGGTGGTCGTGGCCCAAGATAAATACCGATGCGCCATTGATAATTAAACCAAGGATTGCCACCATAATTGCTTGGTTGTATGCAATTTCAACAGGATTTATGAACCGTTCCACACTTTCCCAGACCATTATTAAAGCAAAAATGGCTAATAGTAATGCTCCAGCAAATCCACCTAACGCATTGACTTTTCCTGTACCAAAACTGTACCTAGTATCGTGAGCATGGCGACGCGCGTAAATGTAAGCAAAAGCGTTAATTGTTAGAGCTATGGCATGAGAAGCCATGTGTAAACCATCAGCTAATAGAGCCATTGAGCCAAAAACAAGACCTGTTGTAATTTCGATTATCATCATAGAGGTAGTAATAATAATTACGATAATCGTGCGAAGTTCACCTGCTCTCTTCTGGTCTTGACCAAAAATATGATCGTGCGTCCAATTTTGTAAATTAGAATTGGATTTTTCTGGCATATAAGTTAGCTCACTACTCTTAATTACTCAGATACGATTTACATTATATAACGTAAACCACCACAAGTCATTCTATAAATATTTCACTATCACAATGAGGCCATTGGCATGAAAAAACAGCACAAATTGGCAACTAACCTATTTCCATGATCGATTCAAAAAAATAGAATGGTTGAACTTAAAAGATTTGAGCTAGTGAGTTGTAGCTAATTCATTTTCAGAGGTTAGATTAACACCTGTAGGCAATGAGTAGAACTAATGAGGAGGCTTTGGCTTTGACTGTAGAATGGGTTATGGGAAGAGTAAAAGAAGCGCACCACGTGGGTAAGTATGGTAGCCACGATAGTATAATGATGATAGGGTGATGCGCTCTTTCAAGGAGTAACGCCATAAAAGTAGTGTCTAGATCAATACATGTCAAGAAAAGATGTATCGTACATTGAGGATATCATTTGGGATAGTAAATAGGAGATTGCGTATATAAAAAATAATATTTCGATTTTGTGTTGTCTTAGGAATTGGTTTCCAATAAGTTCAACCAGATTTACTTCTGTATCTGAAGTAAATCTGGTTGAAAAAGAAGCGACTGAGATGCTGGTGATTATTCAGAAATGGTTTAGTTTATTTAATCAAGATGGAGAGTGAAGTGATGAAAGACTGTTCAAACAAAAATATTCGGGTGGATAAGAGTTTTGAGTAATGTGTGGATTTGTTGCCTGTGTTGAGATTAATTTTTGAGTGACTGACTTGCAAACTTATTTTAGATTTAAGATTACAAGACATCATATAAATTGGTGTATTTGAACAACTATAAGAAGGAAAGTGGGGTGCTGACGAAAATCGTCGAATATGATTTTTATCAATAGCAACAAGGTTAGTATTTCAAGAGAAATAGATGATGGGTGTATTTCAACCAAGATTCAATTTGATTTCCCGTATATTGATTAGATTTTAGACCAAACTAAGAGTAGTTTGGTCTAAAATCGGGCTGAGTCTAATTTAGGTCATTCATTTTAATTTGTCCCAAAGTCATTAATCTCAATTTTAACTCAGTCGTTGGTTGAGGAGCCGCAGCGATTGCAGCATCAATGATGGCCAAGTCGGCTAGGGCCTCCTGCACTTCTCCTTCGCCAACACCTTTCTCCATCAATTCTTCTGCTCTTTCTTTTTGCTCAGAGTTGAGTTTACATTTTCCATTGACTTTCGATGGAATATCGATGCCAAATTCATTTAGCATTTGGTGAACTTGTTGCTTAATTACCTGTCTATTTTCACCAGTTTCACGCATTTCTTTGATTTTAGTATCTATCTGTAATTTTTGCTCTTCTGTTAACTGCTCAAAGAATTTATTAAAAGGAGCAGGTTGCTCGATGCCAAATTCTCCTAGCATTTGATTAACTTGTTTTCTAATTTCTTTTCTATCGGCCCCATTTGCACGCATTTCACCGACCTTATTTTTCATGACTTCTCGTTGTTCAGCAGTCAATTCAAGATGATGCTTAGGTCGATGTTGACGATGTTTTCGAGTATGATGTTTGGGACCATTTTTACCAAATTTACCTTTAGCCTGAATAAGTGGTGAAACTACGAGAACAAGCAAAATTAAGTGTACAAAGCTAGTTTTACGAAACATATTTAACACCTCAAATATCATTTTATTATTTGTACTTTCCAGTACATTGTAGTAGACAAAGATTGGGTCAAAAGGTTCGAAAAAACTTTGAACGTATTAAGAAATAAGTTGCAACGTTATTGGATGTAATCCTTAAATGACTTAACAAAAACTGATGTAAGGGGCCTGAATATTAGGTTGAAAAAGTACATCATGATTAATCAGAGTAGGTAGGTGAAAGTATATAAAAGTCGAGATTAAACTTGTCGCCAAAGGAAAAAACTGAACAAGCGGAAAGTAAATAACTTCTAGGTGTTAGCGGAGAGGACCTTATCCTTTTGGTTTGGTATTATTATGTAGCTAACTAATAGAAGGCGAAGAAAGAGAAGAAAATACGATCGTATCGAAGATTTGAAGCAAGACATCGATGAAAAAAATAAGCAAATCATTGAACTTTTAAAACAACAAAATCAGGGTCAACAATTGGCCGCCATGCAGCAGAAGCATTAGAAAGATTGAAAAATAAATCCTAGGCCAAAATGCCAGTCTGCCACTAGTTATCGGACATTTATTTGGGGGGTTTTGGTCTAAAAAATGACAGTCTCTCTACAAGGGATTGTGTTTAGAGACTACCAGCTGGACAGATAATGACCGATAAAAAACATTATCAGACATTAACCATTCCCCCTTCAGTCCGTTTGAGACCATTTCAGATTCAAATTAAAATTCAACATAACAGCCCAATATTAGCCCAATAATTGGTTCTTAGACTCTAGATTATCATCAATTGCCAAGTTCAAACTCCTAAGCCAATTAATTTGTTTCTGGATTGGCGACTGCAACTTGTTACATCATTGACTTAGTCCATCCCGTCTCAACTCTTACTCTTATCCAACTAGAAAACTTAAATTTCCGGTTGTTTTCTGATGTGATCAAATGGCTTTGGTTTATTTTATTCAATAATACTAATCAATGACTTCATTAACTAATAACAACTAGAACGAAAATGACTGACTGCCAACAAGACTTTCACCCCGTTTCTAGTTTTACCATTGTTTTTGATCTTAATTAGCACTCCCCTAAATCAGGCTAATTATTGGTTACAAATCAGTTACCTCTTATTGGTAATTAGTTTTACCATTGTTTTTGATCTTAATTAGAACTCCCCTAAATCAGGCTAATTATTGGTTACAAAGTAGTTTCCTCTTATTGGTAACCATGCTAATGTTGAGATGATCTCTTATTTATATTTACCTTATTTGCTGATTTCTGGCTGGAATCTACTTATCTAAACCTTATCTAACCTCTTATTTACTTTGGTTCGTTAATATGAAAATTCAAATCTATGGTCTCAAGATCCTTGTCTTACTTACCTTCCTGAGTTCTGATATTTTAGCCGATAATCTGCCCAATCAGATTGTCTGGAACCAAGACGGAGCCGAAATGGCTTATATCCCGGCGGGTTCTTTTGAGATGGGTGATCATTTGGGTAATATGAGTAATGCTTTACCAGTTCATACAGTCACCTTGGATGGTTTTTATATGGACAAAACTGAGGTGACTGTGGGTCAGTTTAAGGCCTTCCTAGCTGATAGTGGATATAGTTGGGGCGGTTCGTGGGGTGATGTTGAGGGTGATGATAATGGTAATCAGCATGGTAATCAGAATGATTCTGGTGATAATCACCCGATGATTGATGTAACTTGGAATGATGCAGTAGCTTATGCCGAGTGGGCCGGTAAACGTTTGCCAACTGAAGCTGAGTGGGAGTATGCGGCTCGGGGTGGTTTAGAAGGGAAGCGTTACCCTTGGGGCGATGAGATTGATGATAGTAAGGCTAATTATGATATGAATATTGGAACAACGACAGTGGCAGGTAGTTATTTAGCCAATGGATATGGGCTTTATGATGTGGCTGGTAACGTTTGGGAGTGGTGTGCCGGTTGGTATGATGCTGATTACTACGATAGTTCACCTGCTAACAGTTACAATGATTACTTCAATATTACCCCTTCCGATGCATTGCCAGTGGTTAGCCTCGGTCCCTACATCCCCGTCAGGTACAAACCTGGTCAACAGCTAATATACGTTAGGAACCCTTACTATTTTAAGGTGGACGAAAGAGGGCAGCAACTGCCTTATTTTGACGCTATACAGTTTACTGATGCCCGAGACTGGAGCATTAGAACACTAAACGTTCTAGCGGGGAGTGCTGATAACACACATGTCCAAAAATATGATTTACAACCGGTTGTCTTATCAGCAGCCAGAAAGCCTAATACGCATTTTAAAACCCACTGGGGTGATTGGCGAGTCCCACATCAAATCAATCTCAACTTATCTCTCCATCTTGGTGTTAAGGACAAGAGAGATAAGGCTTTAAGGAAACTATTTCGAAAGAAACAGTTTAGAGTTGCCTTGTCCCATTTAATAGATCGACATGGAATTACCAATGGTGTATTTCCAACCCCTGCCACCAAACCCTGGTATGGTGGTTACTGCGAAGGTTCGACAATGTATGATGAGAGTATGGTGGTTCGTTACCCCTATAATCCGGATGAAGCTAGGCAAATTCTAGCAGAACTTGGTTTTGAAGATATCGATAATGATGGTATTCTGAATTGGCCAAATAATTCTGAAATTTCAGGAGAGGAACTAATTATAGAACTTCGTGCAGGAGGAGAATCACCTGAATGGGTTCAATTGGCAGAAGCTCTAGTTGAACCTTTCAGGAAAGAAGGCGGTATAGACTTAAGAGTCAAACAAACAGGTCGCTCAGCTTCAGCTGAAAGGAATGCGGGATATTGGGAGATGGAGGTAAGTCGTGATATGTCAACCAATGCACCTGAAATTTACCCTCATTCAGTTGGCCCAATGTCAGACACAACTCCTTGGTGGCACATGTCAGGTTCCGGAGGACGAAGAGATCTTCTACCTTTTGAAAAAGAGATAGCAACTTTATTGGAATCAACTGTCACCATCCGTTCAGCTGCCAAACTTAAAAAAGTATTTGGTCAGGTACTAAAATTATATACTGAAAATCAGTATACAATTGGCATTATGCAAGCCAAGTATTTGGATGCCTACGCCAAGCGGCATAAAAATTACCCGGCTGATTTTCCTATACAGCTTTATGGTTGGACTGAAAAGAACGTGCCAATGGAAATTCGATGGGCCGAAAAATCTGATCAATTACCAACCAGTAACTATCTTCAAATGATTCCTAAGCTTTCAGACTACTAGTATTTCATATTAGCCTTTTCTTACTAATATGTTGAACTACATTCTCAGGCGAATATTATATTCTGTACCTTTACTAGTATTGGTGGCCTGCGTTACCTTTTTTATTATTACTTTGCCACCCGGAGATTACATGACAGCTCTGGAAGGTGAACTGGTATCCAAAGCTAGCCTGTCAGCCCAGGAAGCCAAAGAAATCTCAGATCAACTACGCGAGCACTATGGCTTAGATAAAACAATCTGGGTTCAATTTGGTAAATGGTTCTTGGGCTTGTTAAAAGGGGATTTAGGGTATTCTTTCAAGTTTAGGAAACCGGTAGCTGAAGTAATCTGGACTTTTTTGGGATGGACTTTTCTGATTGCTTTTTGTAGCTTCGTAGTTTCGGCTGTAGGTGGAATTCTACCTGGTATCTATTCCGCAACCAATCAATACGGAATTGGGGACAACTTGCTCACCACATTAGCCTATATTGGATTATCCATCCCAAATTTTTTTCTAGCTCTCCTGATGATGTACCTAATGGTCTTTCACTTTGAGGTTAAAAGTGTTGGTGGCTTATTTTCGCCTGATATGGTCATGCAACCGTGGAGTTGGGCGAAGTTTATAGATTTTTTGAACCATTTCTGGTTGCCGGTTTTAGTCATTGGTGTAGCCGGTACAGCTAGGAACATGCGAGTCATGAGGGGAAATTTACTAGATGTGCTAGATCAACCATATGTGCAGGCAGCAAGGGCAAAAGGGTTAAGTGAGTTTACCGTTGTTAATAAACACGCAGTCAGAAATGCTATTCAGCCCATTATTATGTCTTTCGGTATGTCTCTTCCTTGGTTAATAGAAGGCTCCCTAACCACTGCTTACGTACTAAATTTACCAACCACCGGACCCGTATTCTTGGAAGCTTTACTATCACAGGATATGTATTTAGCTGGTTCATTTTTAATGGTAATTGCAGTGGTAACGATTATCGGTAATATTCTAGCCGATATAGCTTTAGCTGCTGTCGATCCAAGAGTAAGATATGAGTAATCAATATCACTCAGGACAAAAATCATCTTTGACAGAAATATTGATCGATACAGAACAAAACCAACAAATACGCAGATCCCAACTTCAGCTCATATCCCGTCGTTTTCAAAAAAACAGGCTTGGATGTATTGGTCTTTTGGGTGTTTGCATCTTTATACTACTTTCGATTGGTGCTCCTTTTTTTGCTCCTTACGATCACGTCGAACAAAATTACCAAAAGAGTTATTTGCCACCTCAATCCATACACTTCTTTGATCAGGATGATCGATTTCATTTTGTTCCATTCACTTATAAGTACAAGAAAATAATGGATCCAGAAACATTCGTTTTTTCTTATGAAGAAGATACATCAAAACGATTCCATTTAAAATTTTTCACTCCAGGGTTCAGCTATAAATTGATGGGTTTAGTTCCAATAAAGACACACTTTTTAGGAGTAGAAACACCCGGAACCATCTTTTTATTAGGAACTGATGCGCATGGACGAGATTTGCTGAGTCGAATTCTTTACGGGGGTAGAATTTCACTCAGTGTCGCCTTATTAGGTGCTCTTGTGACCGGAATAGTTGGAACCACGATAGGTTCGATATCGGGTTACTATTCAGGAATAATAGATGTACTACTACAAAGATTAGTTGAATTAGTTCAGTGCTTCCCGCAACTAGCTCTTTGGATGGTTTTGAGTGTGGCTTTTCCACCTACATGGCCACCTTTATATATTCTCTACGGTATCGTCGGCATTTTTTCATTGTTATCCTGGCCTTTATTAGCTCGTGAAATACGCGGGAAGGTATTATCCTATCGAAATACAGAATTCGTTTTAGCAGCTGAAGTTATGGGAGTAAGTACTCCTGTCATCATTGTTCGCCATATTATTCCGCATGTGGCTAGCCATATTGTAGTAGCACTGACAATTGCTATACCTTCGATGATTTTAGCCGAAAGTACGTTGAGCTTTTTAGGACTTGGTATTAGGCCACCGATGGTCAGTTGGGGTCGATTACTAAGAGATGCTCAGAGTCTGCAAACTTTGAACCAGCATCCGTGGATGATGATTCCGGGTGGTTTTATTGTATTAGCGGTCATGGCTTTTAATTTTTTGGGCGATGGTCTGCGAGATGCAATCGATCCCTACAGCAAATAACCTTTCTAAACTATGCAGCAAATACTAAAGATTGAAGGATTGAAAACAGTTTTTGAGTCAGACGAAGGCGTCGTTAAAGCTGTAGATGGTATAAATTTCGATCTTAAAAGGGGTCAAATATTAGGAGTGGTTGGTGAGAGTGGCTGTGGAAAAACAGTAACCGCACTTTCGATTCTTCAACTTATTAGGCCTCCCAAGGGAAAAATTGTATCAGGTCAAATCACCTATTATTATCCGGATGGAAGAAGGGTTGAGATTACTTCACTCAAACCCAACAGTAAAGAAATGAGAAAGATCAGGGGCAAAGAGATTTCCATGATTTTTCAAGATCCAATGATGGCACTTAATCCGGTGTTATCCGTTGGTGAGCAAATCATGGAATCTCTGACATTGCATCATCGGATTTCAAAAACAGAAGCCAGAGAAAAGGCCATCAAGATACTGGAACAAGTAGGAATATCGGCGGCAGGAAAAAGGATCGACGAATACCCTCACGAATTCAGTGGGGGTATGCAACAGCGAGTAATGATTGCTATCGCTTTATGTTGTGCCCCCAGTTTAGTGATTGCAGATGAACCAACAACGGCTTTAGATGTGACTATTGAAGCACAAATACTGGATCTAATTCGGGAGGAACAGAAAAAAAATGGCTTATCTGTTATTATGATTACTCATGATCTCGGCGTCGTATCGGAAATTACAGATACCGTAATCATCATGTATGCTGGGCAAATAGTTGAACACGCCTCGACAGCTGAGATTATCAACAACCCCAAGCACCCTTACACAAAAGGCTTACTTCAGTCTAGGCCTCAGATCGGACAGAAGGATCAATTAGTTCCTATTGAGGGGATGGTTCCTAACCTAACTAACCTTCCTGAAGGGTGTTATTTTGCACCCCGATGTTCACAGGCTGAAGATATTTGCTACCAGCAATCGCCTCCAACATTTATCCTAAGCTCAGATCAATCAGTCAAATGCTGGTTGTATAATGAATAATTGTTTTGACAAAAGTAACAAATGGAAGTCTTTTACAGGTTACAGGACTGAAAAAACATTTTCCCGTTCATAAGGGGATTTTGAAAAAAATAGTTGGGCATATCAAAGCTATTGACGGTATTAGCTTTGATATCAAAGATGGTGAGACTGTCGGTCTAGTTGGTGAAAGTGGGAGTGGAAAGACCACCACAGGAAGATCAATTATTCGTTTACATCCAGTAACCGAAGGAGAAATTCTTTTTCAAATGGATGGGCAAATGCGAAATGTGCATCAACTTTCCAAACCAGAGGTTAAGATTTTTCGACGGCAAATGCAAATGGTATTTCAAAATCCATTCGCATCCCTGGACCCGAGAATGTCGATCAAGCACATTTTGCTTGAACCTTTGGTGACTCATAAGTTAGGCAGTCGACAAGATCAGTTAGGAAAAGTTGAAGAACTAATCTCTATGGTTGGTCTCAGTACATCACATTTAGATCGTTATCCACATGAGCTAAGTGGCGGCCAAAGACAACGAGTTGGTATTGCCAGATCTTTGGCCTTGAACCCAAAGCTTATCATTTGTGATGAACCAGTTTCAGCACTTGATGTTTCGGTGCAAGCGCAAGTCCTAAACCTATTATCTAATTTGCAAAAAGAACTGCGATTGACCTATTTATTGGTTGCACACGATCTAAGTGTGGTTGAGTACATGAGCGATCGTATCATCGTAATGTATGCTGGTAAAATTGTCGAAATAGCCAAATCTGAAGACCTATACCGACAGCCGAAGCACCCCTACACGGAGGCGCTAATGAATGCAGCTCCTAGACAACAATATAATTCGACCTCTAAGAGATCTATCCTTCCAGGTAGCATGCCAGATGCTTTTAATTTACCAAGTGGTTGCAACTTCTACGATAGATGCCGTTACGCACGAGATATATGCCAGCAAACTGATCCTGATTTAGCTGCAATATCAGCCAACAAAACTACTAGTGTAGCATGCCATTTAGCGGATGAACTTATGCTTGAAGGATATACAGAATAGCAGGTGTTGATTGATCATGTGGATACTAAAATATCGTTGTTAATAGTGAAGTACGACTTTCTCAGGAAGTCTAGATCGTAGTTCATGTGAAAATTGCTACAAACTAGTCGATAACAGACACGAGGTTGTGAGTTCGTTGATACAATCTTGGGCTTAAATCCAAATTGGTCGAAAAGTGATCTGTTGGACCGAGATTTAATGAAGCGAACATGATCGCCTTGCTATTTCCACAACTTAGAGCCAATAGGTAATCTTCTTATTAGTCTTATTGGTGTTGTAGACTTGGATTCCAACTTTATCCCTTTGAATACTTATGCTAGAATTTTCTTTATTAACAATTTATTAATGGGTAAGAATTAATGCTTCCTGATATAGCAAAAGAAAAGCGTAACCAATTAATTAAAGAGGGTTATTGCGTAATCGATAACGTTCTTAGTGAAGAATTTCTTCAGGAATTACGAGAGGAATCTGACCGGATGTTGGATGCCATAGACCATCCTCCGGACTGGAAATACCAAGGGTCTGACTTGCATGTCAGGGGCCAAGACGAGCCGGTAATAGAAAAACTAATCAATTGGCAACCGACAACAGATGCGCTAGAATCCCTAGGTTTAGGAGACTTTACCTCTCATGGAGGATTTATCATCCTCAGTAAACCTGCTGGAGGCCCTCCTTTATATTGGCACCAGGACTGGATGAAGTGGAATGATCCTATCAGCTGTGCTCCTTGGCCTCAATATATATTCCTGTCTTATTATCTCGTTGATACTAGTATTGAAAACGGTTGCTTACAAATAATTCCTGGTACCCATTTGAAGCGAATACCTCTGCACGAACGGATAGTACCTGCCCATGCTGAAGGTGGATACTACGTTTCAGAAGATGATCCAGACATGTTTTGTGAACATCCTGATGCTGTAGATCTACCGGTTAAAGCTGGTTCATTAGTCATTGCTGAAGGCCGAGTATTGCATGCTGCCAGAGCGAATCAGAGTAGCAAGAGACGAACATTGCTTTTGGGGTGGCATGAACGACCGGTAAAAATCCCAAATAATTGGAATGGACATGTACCAGAAGAGATCATTAATCGGGATCCCGATGTGACCTATGATCCAACCAGAAACCCTGGTCTATATCTAAAGTCTGAAACGGATTCTAGTTGATTTTGATATCAAAATTTCTATTGAAGGGGCAAGATTGAAATCCACAACTTTATCCTGATTTGAATTTTGGCTAGCATAGATAAAAAGATGAGTTCTAGAGTGAGAGTAGAACGAATGATAAGGAAGAAGTTGAAAATGAGACGGCCTGAATTGACTGAAGCATTGCATAATTCTATCTATTAAAACCGTTTATGAAGCAAGTAACTGATACAGAAAAATTCCTTTTCGATATTCAGGGATATCTAATATTGCCAGGCGCAATTGATAAACAATTGATTGAAGCGCTTGACCTTGCTGTGGTTGAAAATGAAGCTATTGACCACGATGAAAGTTGGTCCCATGGGCTACCAATTGTTACGGCGCAACACTTTATCAAAGATCAAAATATCGAAAATCAAGTTCGATTAAACGGATTACCTCGGCTAGACCCGATCTTTGATCAACTGATCGGCCATCCTTCGACTTTACCTTACTTGAAAGAATTTATGGGTGAACCTCAGTTAGTGAATACTTGGTCAATTTCAAAATATGCTGGTAGAGTTGCGTCTGGTTGGCATCACGGTTTGCCAACTCGAGAGTATACGGCCGACAATGGAACTATACGATCTCCAATGTTGAACGTAGTAACTATGCTAACACCTAACCATTCTGGTGATGGCTGTTTTATTGTCATACCGGGTTCGCACAAAAAAAACTTTAACTTGAGCCCCAAATGGAGTGTTACCGGTCTGGAGACACCAGGAGCGGTTGAAATTACGGGTGATCCCGGTGATGTAATGATTTTCACCGAAGCTCTGACCCATGCGGCTGCGGCCAAAACTACCACACGTAGACGGACAACACTACAATACAACCACCTCCACCGTGATCGTGCTTGTATAATGTGGGATTCTCACAACGTCAGGCATTACTGGATGCCGCCATCTATCCGATCACGTTTTAATTCGGCGCAGAAATCACTCACTCGTTGGATGGATTACACGATCCCAGAACGAAGTATACCGGTGGCTGACAAGATTAATGATTGAAAATCCTAGCTGTAAACACTAAATATAATTGGATAATATTTTTCCCACACCAATTATGATCTGATTCCCAGTAAGGTTGCTAATTACTTTGGGGCAGATTATGATTTTGGTCTTGTCTCTTTGGTAAAGATCGTCGCTTTATCCCAGTGAAAAATTATACGATTGACTAATGATGATACTTCTTGCTTATATTACTGATGAGTTGATATTCTGATCATCTAACACCGATAGGAGATAGGATGCAAACTTCGTTTATAGACTGTGTGATAGAGAATGGTTTTCTTAAATCTTTACAAGATAAAAACTCTGGCCAAAATTACATTGCTCCTAATGAGTTATCCCCACTATTAAGCATACGAGTAGGGGGTAAGACTTTCCTGCCAAATAGTATGGAGGTTATAGGTTCAGAGATGATGATTCACTATAACCAAACAGGTACCCAAATTAAGGTTGGATCTTGTGAATTGGACACGCATTTGACATTTGAGATTATCTCCGTTGAGTCTGACTGCCCACTTGAATTAGTTGTTTGGGGTCCATATTCAACGACTATCGGCCAAGTAATTGGAGACACTATAGGTGTGGTCAGAAGTTCTAAATTTGCTATTGGTATACAATCTCTTAACCAAAAAACTTTAGGCGGGTTCCCAGAAACTGAGGACGATATTACTCCCAGCTACAGCATATTTGATCAGGACAGTTATACAGATATATCCAGCGATTTTCAGCAAGAGAAAATCTTCCGGGGAAATACTGCTAAAGGAACAGATTTTGGTAGCGTTTTACAAGCATATTGCCGTAATCGAAGTAGGGAGCGGATGATACCTAACTGGAATTATGAAACATATACAGTACCAGCTTTTGAAGATGGGGGGATTATCGGTAGTAAAATCGCATTGTTTGGTTGTCCAACTCAAAAGGTACTTGACATAATCGGGAGCATTGAAATAGCTGAAGGACTACCACATCCTACGATAAATGGTCAGTGGGCCAAAGAATCCTACGAAGCAACAGCTGCGTATTTAATTGCTGATTTCAGTGAAGGTAATATCCACCAAGCCTTAGAGTTCGTGAAGAAAGCAGGTCTCTCATATCTTTACCATAGTTCTCCTTTTAAGAATTGGGGACATTTCGAATTGAAGCCAGAATTATTTCCTAACGGCTGGGATGGTTTCAAGAATTGTGTTAAAACTGCAGCCAAAAGCGACGTTCAGATTGGTTTTCACACTTTGTCGAATTTTGTTACAACTAATGATCCTTATGTAACACCAGTTCCAGATAGAAGATTAGCTAAAGTTGGGTCAACCTATTTAAAAGACCATATCGACGATATCCAAACCGATATCTGGATAGAAAATCCTATTTTTTTTAAACAGGAAACTGAACTGAACGCAATCCTGATTGAAAATGAGTTGATATCTTACGAAAAAATTAGCCATCAAGCCCCTTGGAAATTGATAAATTGTAGGCGAGGTGCTTGGGAAACTGATCCTTCGCCCCACGCAAAAGGTTGTCAGGTTGGAAAAATAGCCGACCATAGCTACAAGGTATTTCTCACGGATCTAAATTTATCGAAAGAAATATCTGAGAGAATTGCTGATTTCTGTTCGTATACCGGTGCAACCCAAATTTCCTTCGACGGCCTTGAAGGGAATTTTTCGACGGGTCTGGGCCAGTATGGTCGAACTCTCTTTACAATGGCTTGGTATGAAAAGCTTGATCCTCATCTCAGAGGAAAGGTCATCAACGATGCTAGCAATCCGGGACATTTTAATTGGCACGTTTACACCAGAATGAATTGGGGAGAACCATGGTATGCTGGATTTCGGGAAAGCCAAACGCAATATCGATTAAAAAATCAGGACTATTTTAGTCGTAATCTGATGCCACACATGCTTGGCTGGTTTGCCTTGAGAGAGGAAACTAGCGTTGAAGATGCAGAGTGGTTGCTGGCGAGAGCCGCTGGCTTCGATGCTGGTTTCGCCTTAGCCATGAGTTTAGACAGTATCGCACAGCAACAAGCTGATGGTAGTTCTGTTGACAAGATCAATAATAATGTAGAAAATATCATTGAGATCGTATCCCGATGGGAGACAGCGAGAATGTCAGGTGCTTTCCCGAAAAAAATCAAGCGCGATTTGCAAGATATCAATAAAGAATTTCATCTCAAATCAGTTCCGGGAGTCAGTAACCAATGGGATTTATTCCCGATTTATTCCCATAAAGAAAAGTTTCAACTTACGTCTAATACTGATCGAAAATCTTCCGTTGTATGTAAAATTGATAACCCTTATCAAGAGCAATATCTTTCTTTTACTGTAGAAATACGAGGAGATAGTTGCGTCTCCGGTCTTACGATTAGTACATCAGATACCTCATATATACAAATTGAGCGTCAGCTTTTACCGGGAGACATCGCTAAATTTGAAGGTCTCACAAATATTGTGTTTTACTCAAATCAGTGGCAGAAATCCGGCCAACAGGATGTTGATCCTAGCCAGATTTGGGTTAAGTCCGGGTATCAGGATATCGAAATCACAGGTCAAGCGGAGAATACCATCTCAGATATTCATATTGAGTTTCGGACTCTGGGACCTTCTATTCGGCTTCGATCTAGCTGAATAAATAAATGAAATTCGGGGTGAAGACCCGAAAAAAACGCGAATTCTACTCAGTGATTGTGTCGTGATAAGATATGGGTAAATTGCCTGATTGTGCGGATTACGTCATTACTTCGTTGGCTTATCAAAGATACGGAGATTTCATCCATTAAATTCATACACTTGGTATTATCCGATTCAGTCAAACCCTATGGCTGATTGTCTGTTATTCTTGTTTATATATAACCTAGCTAGTCTAGTATAGAAAAGGTTACCTAAAGGATAAATATATGTTGACATCATTGGAAATAAAACAGTTTCAAGACGAGGGCTTTTTAGTCTTTGAGAATCTAATTCAGGGACCTAAGCTTGAGCATTACTTAGAAGTTTTTAATGATCTAGTGAAAAGAAGTCTATCTACGCCAATTGGTACTTCTCATTGGTCTTTTGAACTTAACGAAAATCGCGAACAAAATCCAGATCTACTACATAAAATTCAGGGCGTTTGCACTCTGGAGTCAAAAGTCTTAGACTTAGCCAAAGAACCAGTAATACTAGACCGTGTCGAACCACTTTTAGGGGAAAACCTAGATGTATTCGGTACTAAATTCTTTCCCAAACTGTCTGGAGGAGGTACTTCTGTATTTTGGCATCAAGATAATTTTTACTTTGGAACACAATCTGACGAAATACTCAGTTGTGCTATTTACTTACAAGATTCCGATATCGAGAATGGATGTTTACGAATCGTTCCCAAAAGTCACCTAGCTGATGAAATTGCTCAGCACCACAGCAAAGATGATAGCTATGGTAGTTGGGTGGAAACGATTGACGAGTCACAAGTCGTGGATGTCGTAGTTCCAGCAGGGACAGTAGTATTTTTCTCAGCCAATCTTCTTCATGGTACACACCCTAACACCAGCCAACGTAGTCGATACAGTACTGCTTGGCATTACATTCCGGGTAGTTTAAATCTAGAAAACTTCCCTAGGGATGGGTACGATGATCGGCATATTGTGCGCGGTATTTAGGGTAATAACCAAAATGTTATCGACACGATACTTGGGATATACAGTCGCAGAAACACTTACCGGGTCTTGGTTTCGTGCTCAAGAAGGAGCGGTTTTGAAACAAAATACGAATCAAGAGGAATGGGATAGTGATATGATGGGAGAGACTAATCTCGTTCATCGTCAAGAGAAATAGTGGCTTTACTTTAAAAGTAAACGGTCAGGCGAATTATCTTGGCAAACGAGTATTGGTTTGGCTACGTCTAAATCGATCACGGGGCTGTACACCAAACACCTAGACAACCTCTTTTTGCAGGATACGCTTTCTCAATTTGGGTGCATGGACAAGGCTTAGCTACAATCCAATGTCGATATTAGACTGAAATATTATGGTCAAAAGATTGAGCAAATTTTGTCGATACCGGCGGTCGGATGAAAAATCAATCAACCGGTTTTTATTGCCCGGAAAATTTTGGAAATGGAGTCAATGATCGAGGTGTTGATTGGGGCTTCGATGTTGTAATGACAGACGGAAATAGGTATTTACAAAAATTTCACTATCCAATGAAAGTAGTCAATTAAGCATGGATGATTGGTAAAACAGGCAAAACTAATGATCACAAAAGACAATATAATTAGTAAAAACATCGTGAAAACTATGCGTGTGTACTGCTTACACCAAGCGTGATTAACACGTATAGGATACTAGACGAAAGCTATAAAGATGGATACCTGTATTAGACTTTGAAAAAACCCCTAAGTCACCGAGCTATCTTCGGAATAGATCCTGACTCTCATTATTAACTCATTCGCATTCATAATATGTTTGGTAAAACCCCTCTTCAGGAAATTAATTATGAGTAAACCAACTACCCAGATTTTAAAAGATTGCCGCTCTCATTTTGATGAGATTGTCTCTATCCGAAGAGATATTCATATGTATCCTGAAACTGGATTTGATGTTCACCGAACTGCAGGTATTGTTGCCAAGCAACTAGAAGATTCGGGACTCAGAGTTCGGGTAGGTGTAGGACAAACAGGAGTAGTGGGCGACATTAACGTAGTTGGAGCAACTAAACGGATAGCATTGAGAGCTGATATGGATGCTTTGCCCATGCAAGAGCTAGGGACCCCTGATTATAAATCTAGAATTAATGGCAAGGCGCATATGTGTGGACATGACGCACATACGGCCATGCTGATTGGTGCCGCTAAAATAATCAGCAAACTGAAGCATGAGCTAAAGACCAGTGTGAGATTTATTTTTCAACCCAGTGAAGAACAATTTCCTGGCGGGGCGGCAGCTATGATTCAGGATGGAGTTCTAGATTCTGTTGATCAAATTTATGGCCTGCATGTCTGGCCATTACTGGAAACTAGCCAGTTTGCGATCTGCCCTGGTCCAGCTTTTGGCCAACCAGATGTATTTGAAATCAACATTAAGGGTAAAGGAGGACATGCGGCCTTTCCTCACTTGACTACTGATCCTATTTCAGTCTCCAGCCAATTCGTTTCCATGCTACAATCCATTGTTTCCCGGAATATTGATGGGCTTGAGTCTGCAGTTGTCAGTGTTACTCAGTTTCACGGTGGAACAGCTAATAACGTGATTCCTGAGACAGTGAAACTGTCAGGAACTGTCAGAACGCTAAAAAAAGAGGTTCAGGTTAAAGTGCGACGTCGCCTAGAAGAACTACTGGCAGGTGTTACCAATGCTCATGGTGCAACCTATGATTTATCATATCAGGAAGGTTATCCCGTAACCTATAATCATCAACCGTGTATCACTAAGGTCTTATCAATAGCAGAAGAGATCGTCGATTCGGATAAGGTTCTTTACCCTTACCCACCAATTCTGGGAGGAGAAGATTTCGGTTATTATTCACAAAAAGTACCGGCCTGTTTTATCTTAGTAGGTGCTGGTAATCAGGATAGAGGAATCGTTAACATGTGCCATGACCCTCGCTTCGATATTGATGAAGAATGTCTGATTTACGGAATGGCTATGCATGTTGGCCTGGTTATTAATTAGGTCAAACACTAATGCCAGATATAGTCAATCAGACTGCTATCCAGCCCGAGGCATAAGAACTTTTCTTAGTGGATTTCCCAAATCCGGATGCGCTTATTTCTTAACAAAATTCCTTCCGTACTTTTCGTAATTGAGTTGTTTGACTCAGTGCAGTATATTGAGTCATAGAAAAAATAGCTCTATTAAATCAATCAAAGAAAAGAATAATCTCCTAAGAATAAAATTTTATTGACCCTCTATCATATTGTGTACTGTGACTGTTTTTTACACTAAATTAGGAACGGAGGAAACCAGTGAACCGAAAAGCAAAAATCTCGTTAGTGGGTTTTGGCCCTTTAAAAAGTAGTGAGAAAGATCGGCTTAAAAAGACATTAGCTAAAATGGAAGACTGCGTTGATCAATCAGCTCAGCTAAAAAGTGACTTGATTGCTTTTCCTGAAATTTGTAATTATCTGGGAGATATTAATCCGTGGCAGTTTGAGCCGCTTGACGGCCCCACAGTAACTGCTATGAGTCGAAAAGCTAAGCAACACAACTTATATGTGGTTTGCCCACTTGGCACTATTGAAAATGGGAATAAATACAATAGCTCAGTTTTGATAGGTCGAAATGGAGAAATCGTTGGTGTCTATCACAAAAACTTTCCAACCCATGCGGAACTAGACATTGGGATTATTCTTGGTATAGAGGCTCCAGCTTTTTAAACTGAATTTGGTCGGGTAGGACTCAGCATTTGTTTTGATATCAACTACTGGGAAGTTGGTTCTGAATTATGTAAAAATGGATCTGAGTTAGCTATCTGGTCATCTATGTGGCCAGGTGAACGAATGTTGACTAAATGGGCAATTGAGTTTGGTTTCTACATTGGGTCTACTTATGCCCGACAATCTACCTTTGTAGATATTGCGGGTCGAGAAGTGCTAACAAGTAATCGTAACATTAGTGATGCTGTAGGTAAATCGCCAGTCTCATCACTAGATTTGGATTTGAATCGCCGTTTATTGCACCATGATAATAACATTGAGTGGTTACAGGAATTATATAAAAAATACGGGGCGACGGCTGCCTATTGTGAATGGTTACCTCAAGAATGCCTGATCGTTTTTGGGTCTCAGATTCCAGGTATATCAAGCGATGAATCGATTGAAGAGTTCAAGATAGAAATGATGCGTTCCTATCTTGCTAGGGTCAGGAAGGATCGTCAATTAGCTCTAAATCATCAATATCCAGTAGCAGGGTCAGATCTCTGAAATTCCAGACAGCTCGTGAGTACAAGTCTATTTTAAAAAATATCGCTAAGTAAGAGGAGTACCGATTTGGGTACCCCTTTCATCGAATGATCACTGAACCATTACTTATTCTGATTAGACCGATTTGGATTATATTTTAGGTCGATCAAAAGTAATTTACATGAATGAGATAGAACTTCAAACTGGTAATTATTTTTCTTCTTGACCATAAAATCTGAGACAGTTCTACTCCCACTCAACGCGCGGTCCATCTACATAATCCAGAAAGCGATTGGCAACATCTGCTTGGCTAGTATCACCAGTATGAACGATCACGCGCCACCGAAAAGTTAGGGATTCATTCTCAGGCAAGTGATAATCAGGCTTAAACATCCAACAATTAGGAGCAAACAAACCATAACCACGTACATGCCAAGTAGTTGGATAGCGAAAATTTTTCGGATGATCAAAAATGGCGAACCCAACAGTTTCTCCATTATCAAGAGGACCATAATAATCCATCCAATGAGATGGGAAGGACCAGCACCCTTTTTCATCTGTGGCACCATAAGCATTACGCATACAGCCTTCGGCATTGGCATTCATCGATGGGTTAACCCGAATGCACAAAAACCCTCCCTCTTTGGTGTCCCCAATTGTTACTGAACCGTGAGAAGCTTGAAGAGTCAGTGAAACATCAAGTACTACGGATCCCCTATCTGAATCAAATAATCGATAGGATCGGCTATCGGTCATTAACGGCCTTTTATCTTCGTACCAGGTATTTTTTGATTCTATCAACAACGAAAGAGGATTGTGAGAAATCGATATGTCATCTTGTTGAGTATGCCCAAATCCAGGCCGATCGGCTTGCTCGTTCCAACAATCGACGCCATTAATTGCACCTTGCATCAAGGTTAAACCACGTTGCCAAGGATGTTCACCTTTGGTCCAAGCCCCCATGGGCTCACGTAGCATGTTGACACCATTGGGTGAAAGAATCGGGTTGATAACTGGCTTGGGATAGTTGCTACTATGATGAAAGGTCATGAAAGGAGATCCAGCTAACGAAACGTCTAATTTTCCGTCAGAGTCATTTGTGACAATACCCGCAGCAGCAGCTTCAGAATCCAATTCCGAAACATCAAAACTTAACTGTGAATTACCTTCTATGGCCGGCAAATTGAGATGGTATATTGCAGAAGATGGGTCGCGCTCTGCTATTAATCTCTGATTTGGACCTGTCAATTCTAAAAGAGGCGATTCAAAATCTTCTGGTGCCGGAATACTGGCTAAATGCGCTGGGCGTGAACGAGGGACGGAAAGCGTCAATTTCATATATTAAATCTCCCAAAAAATAAATAGGCGAATGTTTTTTGAATGGATCTCAGATAACGTTTACGGGCACAAAAAAAGCCGAGGGGGGCTCGGCAGGTTTCACAAACTCATCACAACTCGCCGTGATCCTATCAGAATTGGTCGTTTCTGTCAATGTGTAAAACTACTTTAGCCCGCTATAGGTTTTGGCTTTGCATTTGACAAGATTAAAGTGTAGCAAACTTGACGAGATATAAGCGGTCGTTTATAGTTGGCTAAATTTTCCTTTCAATATACCAGTAAAATAAGCTCGTCTAAATCAGTGGAGGAGTAAATGACAGACTACGATGATTATCTGATGAAATCCTATCACCTAAGAGACCAATTGGTTGGTGATAAATTCAGACCTAAGTATCATTTTGTTCCACCGGAAGGTCGATGGAACGATATTAATGGGGCTATTTACTGGAATGGACGATACCACCTAGGTTACTTGCAGAAGATTTCTAACGGCCCTAACCAACTTGATTTTTCAAGTTGGCAGCATATCTCAAGTCGGAACTTGTTACACTGGACTTATCATAAAGCTTATCTGAGTGAACCATTGGAAGGTTCAAAAGGAGATTATTTTAATAGTGGCGATGCTATGGAGGGTATGGAGACTCCAACCATCATCACTAATATGCCACGTAAAGGTATCTGCATCTATCAGTGCCACGACGATAATCTAGAGCATTGGGAACCATTGGCTGGAAATCCTGTTATTTCCATCGAAGATGGACGGAATCACAGTTCTAAAACACTTCGTCCTAAGGCTAAATTTCCAGATTGCGTGATTTTTGACCCCAGTGGTTGGAAAGAAGGTGATACCTATTACGCTTTAATAGGTAATAAAAATTATCAGGATGGTTATGAAGGTGATTCAACCAGTCTTTTCAAGTCAAAAGACCTAAGGTCTTGGAAATATATTGGCCCTTTTTATAAATCAGATCGAAAATGGACAGGAGAAGAAGAAGATTGTGCGTGTTCTGATTTTTTCCCTTTTGGCCAAAAACATATGCTATTAATGCATACACACCAGCCTTATAGTAAGTGCCAGTATTATATTGGACAATATAAAAACGAAAAATTTTATCCCGAAACGAACGGTCAAATTAGTTATCAGGGAAGTATGTTGGCTGGACCAGAAACCTTGATTGATGGAAAAGGTAGAAGATTATTTTGGGGATGGATTCGTGATGCTCAGTCTACCGGAAGCCATGGTTGGAATAGTATTATGACGGTTCCTTGGCACTTTACGTCAACATCGGACAATAAACTAAAAATTCAACCGGTAGAGGAGTTAAAGGCTCTGCGCTATAACCAACAAATATTCACTGATGTTGATTTATCCTCCAAAGATGAGATGGTTATTGATGGATTGTTTTCAGACTGTATGGAGCTAAATTTAACTATCGATTCACTAAAATCAGACCGATTTGGTCTAAAATTATTCTGCTCACCCGACGGTGAAGAACAGACTACTATAGTTTATGACCATGCCCAAAAAGAATTTGTAGTTGATTTTGAGAGATCGAGTACGAACCAAGAACTGAGTTATCCTTGTGGCCAATTCGGAACGTTACTCAGTGCTGGAAATTTCAAGCAAACGGTCCCTTACAATTTAGGGAGGAAGCAAGCTTTAAATCTCAATATTTTCGTCGATAGATCGGTGATTGAAATTTTTGTCAATGGTGACATATGTATTGTGCAGAGAGTTTATCCTACTCGAGAAGATAGTCAAGAAGTGCGGTTGTTTACCAAAGACCGACCAATTAGAATCACAAATATCACCAAATGGGATATGGAAGGCACAAACCCTTGGTAAGAAATAAAGCTATCAACTTCAACGGTTGAAATGAGTTTATACTTAAGACTTACCCACTAATCAGAGAGTTGTTGTGTTTAGCTAGAAAGAGAAATCCAGATGAAAACGAAAATTAACCTACTATTGGTTTTTATTTCTATGACCAGTTGTAGTCCAGAGATGATGCTAAGCAACCAAGTATCCTTAGATTGTATTCTAAGTCAGCCCTTAGGTGAAGTCCCGGAAAATCTGTACCTATTTGAGACTATACAACCGTCATCTGATTACCCACCTTTTACCAAAAAGCTGACTGTTTGTGGTATTACTCTGGTTGCACAAGATGAAATCAGCGATTCTTTCATGAAAGATGTAGCTCAAACCGTTGCTGACATGTTTACTGTCGATAACCGGATAGATGTAGCCATGCAGGAAAAACTACTGACTAATTTATATCTCTATCGAGCGGTGATCCCAATTTTTGCCGGTGAAGATTGGAGTCTTAGCCAAAAGGAGGAACAGTTAATTGGTCAAACGAGGGCACAAAATAGCGTTTGCGATATTATTATGGAGGGCGTAGACGGACAAGTAGTCGAAGTAGTTGAGCATATCCTCCACCATATTAGCAACGTTGGATTTCACCACACTCTACCGACAGAATGGGGCCTTTCTGACTCCTCACGGTTGTACGAAATTGCCCAGCAAGCCATTGCGAGTGGCTATTTTGACATAAATGATTACTCAGAAATTAAGGCAGTTGGAGAAAGAAATAGGGTTATATTACAAGAATACGCTTATTGGATTATATACACGACATGGAACCTCAGAAAGACCTACGGGCCAAGAGAAAGTGAGTGGTCAATACAGACGGCTGAGGAATTAGAATCCAAACTGCCAGAATCTAGCCAGTTCGTGAAAGCAACAATAGAGAAAATTATCAGATGCCCACGTGAAAGAACCTTACGCTCTTTCATTCAATAATCAATTGGATATAAGAACTCATCAGTAGGAATCAAATTAGTAACAATGTTACCGAAATGGAATAAAATAATTATAAACTCTAAGTTCCGATAGACTGCTAAAATCAGATGTTTGGCGATTCAAAATTCTGGACTGCTATTTCGATTACAATAACGCTTATCTTTTTATTCAACATGTCTACAGAAAACCCAGAGGAGATAGTTTAAAAAGGTTGAATGCCTACCTAAAATCTAATGGACAAAAAAGAAAGACAGAAAATATTTCGATCATATAAACCCAAACAACTGTTTTCTGCTGAGCCCAATTTGGGGGGGTGGTACACCGAAGCAGAAATTGAGGCAGCCACCGAAACGATTCGTAAATCAATGGACTGGCGAGTTGGATTTGGTTTTATTGTTGATGAAATCGTTGAATTTGAAGAATCCTTTGCTAAATATTGTGGAACTGATTTTGCCATTTCTTTGAGCACCGCTAGTGTAGGTCTAGACCTATCCATGCTTTGCTTAGACTTGCAGGCAGAAGATGAAGTTATTTGCCCAGCTATTAACTTTAAGGCTTCTCCTCTAGCTGTACTGGGTCAAAAAGCCAAGCTTGTATTTTGCGATATTGACCCTCGGACTTTCAATTGCGATCCTGCGGATGTAGAAAAACGGATTACACCAAGAACAAGGGCAATTTTCCCAGTTCACATGAACGGGCTTTCGGCACCAATGGACGATTTACTGGACATTGCAAATAAGTATCCTCATCCGGTATATGGTCCACCGAGAGTAATTGGAGACGCAGCTCGCGCCTGTGGTGGTGGATATAAAAGCACCAAAATCGGAAAGAAGGGTTGGATGAATGTATTTAGTTTTCATACTATGAAATTGATGACCACTCTAGGCGAAGGTGGCATGATTACTACCGATGATGAGCAGTTAGCCCAAAAATTACGAGGGTTTCGCCAATGGGGTAATGAGTCAAGTGGATGGGGTTCTAGCTACAAAATGACCAAAGTACAAGCTGCTGTTGGTAGTGTCCAGTTACAGCGATTGGAAGATATGATCTCTCAAAGAGTCGAACGAGCTAATCAACGGTTGAAACTTTTGGAAGGAATACCTGAACTCTTATTGCCTTATCAGCCTGCTGAAAATGATCATACCTTTTACCTGTTTACATTACTTGTTCCACCGGAATGGGCTGGAGACAAGCGCGATAAGCTATGCCAGATACTAAAAGAAGATTATCTAGTCGGCACGCTGGTGGGAAATCCACCGGTTTGGGAATCTCAGCCTTACATTTATTCTCAAACTTACCAACAAATCGAAACATTACCAGTTTCTGTCGAAATAGCCAGAAGACTATTTTGTGTTTCGCTGCACCCATTGATGACTGAAGAAGAAAACACTTACATTGCAGCTGCTATCTGGGCAGCAGTGGAACGGATTAGAAACTTGTAAAATAGATTCGTTCTGGTACTGACTTTAATTAACACACTGCTGAAAACCAGAATTGGGTTAGACGTACTAGGAATATGATGTAATTGAATCTGGTTTTAGTATATTGACAGACAGATTCTGATCTGGGGGCGTTTGGTATATCCAGTTTATCTTTGATGACATTTTGATGGAAATAGGAAGGACGATACAATGGATGAAGTCAAAATTGCTATTGTCGGCATGGGAATCGGTAAGCCGAATGCTATAGCCTTGGATGCTAATCAGCGGGGTAGGGTCGTCGCTCTGTGCGATCTAGACGAAAACCGAATGGCTGAGCTAGCTAAAGATTTAAAAAGCCCGGTCAAAACTTACACCGATTACAAATCTGTCTGCCAGGCAACTGATGTAGATGCCATTTTCGTAGGTACACCTAATCAGTGGCATGTGCCGGTTGGTCTAGAGGCTGTCCGTCATGGAAAACACGTATTGGTTACCAAACCCTTAGCTGATTCAGAAGTGGCTGCTCGCCGGTTAGTGGATGAGGCTGAAGAGATCGGCGTTGTTAATATGATGTCTTTGGGACATCGGTTTGGTGATTCTTGTCAGCATTTGGGGCAACTGGTCAAGGATGGATATTTCGGAGACTTATACTACGCCAAAGCGCGTAGTTTTCGCCGAAATGGAATTCCAATTTGGCGAGGGAAGGACCAGCTTCGTTTGAATTTTATTCAGGCTGGCGGTGGAGCTTTCCGTGATATGGGGGTTCATGTTCTAGATGCGTCGTGGTGGTTGTTAGGAACACCTAAACCAATTTATGCGCTGGGTGCGGCAGGTGCAAAATTTGGGCCTCATGGCTTGGGATATAATGGATCAACACCAAATCCTGAGATAGTTGAGCAGTTTAATACAGACGATTATGGAACTGGTTTTATCGTTTTCGAAGGAGGTGTCAGTATCCAAATCGAAAGTTTCTGGGCCGCACATCGACCAAACGAAGTACAAATTGAGATATTTGGCACCGAGGCTGGAGCCAAGACTAATCCTTTAACTATTTATCGAAACAGTGGAGGTCAACCAGAAGATTTGACACCGGAGGTAGAGAAGCAAACTCTCTCTTTTGAACGAGTGGCTGAGCATTTCATCAGTTGTATCTTAGATGGAAAAACCTGTCAGGCTCCGCTCCAACAAGGTTTGGAGATCCAACGCATGATGGAAGCTATACTAAACAGTGCGGAAACTAGACAACCGATAGATTTATCAAACCAAGATGTTTAATGGAAGATACTAAACGTAAAATGGGCAAAAATTGGTACCAAGAAGGAATCCGGGTCGTTACGAGCGACCAATTAGATTTTGACACTGCACAAACTCCTGGGATGACTCGGGCTGCCGCTATCAATCGGGCCAGTGTAGGAGCAGAAAAATTATGGGCAGGCACAGTTGAAATCCAACCTAACGCTAAGACGGGGGCTCATCATCATGGTCCTCTCGAGAGTGTGATCTACGTAATCAAGGGTAAAGCGCGCATGCGTTGGGGCAACCAACTGGAGTTTACGATAGAAGCTGGACCTGGGGATTTTATTTATGTGCCTCCTTACGTACCACATCAAGAAATCAATGCCAGTAAAGATGAGCCACTGGAATGTGTATTAGTACGCAGCGATCAAGAAGCAGTAGTCGTCAATTTAGATATCCCGGAAGTTGAAGAACCAGAACAAGTCTTTTGGCAGGATCCAATTCACTCTGCACCAGGAATTGACGATTGATCTATTGGAAGATTAGTGCCATTTGAGAAGTGGATGGAGTGATTCAATTGCTAGGCCATAAACGAGGAAAATATGGTCCATCAAACAGATCTCCATCCTTGACACTAGGTCCCATCAAATCGGCATTCGGGTGATGACGCCCTTGAGAGTTAAAGCCGCAATCTTTTGGCATCATATGAACTACAAAGGATAGTCTTGGTTGGTTGGAAAGATTTGGACCAGAACCATGGTAGGTTAGTGAATGATGAAAACTTGCTTGTCCTGCTTTAAGAATGCACGGTTCAGTTTTCCAATCCATGTTGGGCGGACAATATTTTTTTTGCAGGCTTTCCAAGTCTTTCTCACCAAAAGTATTGGCATCGTGACGGAATCCCCACTGATGTGAACCTTCTACTACCTGCATGCCACCATTGGATTCATCGGTATCCTGTAATGCGATCCAAGCAGTGCAAAAATTCATGGTATTAGCACACTGCCAGTGAGGATAGTCTTGGTGCCAACCGATATTATTGTCTAAATCAGGGTTTTTAATACCGTTTAAACCTGGCTTCCAAATCATCTGATCATGCCAAAGTCGGACTTCCTTTGTGTTCATCAGCAAAGATCCGATATAGCCAATGACCGGAGTTTGAACCATTTTACGCATAACTTTGTTGACCCACCAGCCATTGACTACTTGACGTACAGCCGGATCATCTACTGTGAACTTGGGCTGGCTTAACCAAAAAAAACAGTCGTAGTCCCTCTGACCAGAACAAATTCGTTCAAGTTCATATCGTATCGCTTCAACTTCTTGGTCGTTAAAAAGAACAGGGCTAATCCAATAACCCTTCTGTTGATAGATAAAGAAGTCATCGTCATCTAACTGAATATCGGCAGGCTGGAGTGGCATATTAAACTATTATTCATTTTTGTTTTTTCAAGAGCCATTAACTATGATTCTTAGAGTTAGGTCTGATGTACAGTCGCTACAGAATCAACTAATATTCTACTGTACATTATTATCCAGATTTTTGAAACCTGATTTAGCTAACTTTTTATTGTTAGGCAGGATCGAATCCGGTCTCAAAATACTGGCTAATTCAAATCTATCGGTTGAAGCCAAGCTGATTCAAAATCATTGTTGGAATACGGATTTTCTTGTAGATTAGATGATATTACCTTAGCTCTTACATAAATTTCATTTCCCTGAAACTGATAACTTGCCTTGGTACCTAATTGGGTACTAAGAATTTTTCCGATTGATTGATGATTAATAATATCTTTCATATCCAGATTTCTAAACTGATTCAGGTCTTTAATATCCTCTTTGACAACGCCAATGAATTGGGTACGGTAGGTTACTCCGTTTTCAGGCTGAATCGTAATATTATAAGAATTTTGATCAGATTGGATAGATTCTATATAAACGCCAGTTGAAGCGTAAAAATCTCCTTTTTCTATAGCATAAATAATCGACTCAGCTGTTAAATGAGCCGATTTGACCATAACCCATCCACGACCGGGATTACTTTTGCTAGTTTGGTATTCATGGTAGTTGTGTGCGTCATCGGTGGCTAAACCGTATATAAGGCTTTTTTCTGGTTTAGTTAAGCGATAGGTTAAAATGTAATCCCACATTTTTTCGGTACTCATATGGTCTTGATCACCATAGTTCCTGACAGCAGGATGGCCATTGTATACTTCGAAAAATTTTTCTTTTTCAACCTCAGCTATATCTTTAGCGGTAATGGCCCAACCAAAGTTGGGATGGTTAAGATGAACTAGGATCGGACGACCTGTTTCCTCTCTTTGTTGGTAAACGGCGTCTACATTTTTTCTTATAACCTCTTGAACTGACTGTCCTGTTTGGGGTGGAATTATCGTTTTTAGGTTAGTAGCGTTGAGATGAACTGGTAGATTAACGTAACGCGCCGTGATTTCCTCACCCTGCATCAACAAGAATTGGGAGGGCGATTCGAATAAGGAGCGAAATTCATCGAGTGGCTTCAATCGGACACTCAAGCCTGAGTCGGTATCCTTCCTCGATTCCACCCAAGGGTGCCCAAATTTGGATAAGTATTTTTGATAGGATTCTTTTACTGTTTTGTTGGCTGAGGACAACATGATCCATTTGTTTCCTTCAGACAGGATATTATGATCTGATAGCGCCAGAAAATTGTATCCGTGCTCAACATACCAGCTGACAATCATTTCGGGAAAATCATCGCCATCACTCCACAAAGAATGTGTGTGGAGGTTGCCTTTCCACCATTTAGCCTTACTGCTATCTTCAGCTGATATTAAAAAATGTGGATTCAGAAAGACCAAGGCAAGAAGGGTTGATTTCAAAGATCTTTGCCACAAATACAAAATATATTTCTCCTGCTTCTTGAAATTAGGGTTGAGTTAATACATAGAAATTGTTGATTATAAAATTAGAACTGCATTTAGATGTACAGAAATCCAAAAAGACTAGACAATTGATTAAACTTGGGCAAAAATATGACGTTGCCAAATGTTAATAGATTTTTGGCAGAAAAATCTATTGGTTAACATGAGTCTGGGTTGATTAGACGTATTTGAGCTAACTGCATGGAACAACCTAAGATCTATTAAATAAATATCACCAGGATCTCCGGTCAATTCAATAATAGACAAATCAATATCCCCTGATCTACCCTTGTCCAATAATAGATTTTCTCGATTTTTGGTTTTGGGTGAAAATAGCTTAGCGAAAAAATGTTCCTGTTTGTTGAGTCTTCGTTTTACCTCCTTCGAGGACATGAAATCTTGACAATCGAGCATTCGATGTGAACCTGCAATGACTAAAGTACCCCCTCCTTTTGGCTCGACCTGATCAAGAAAAGTAAAAATTTGTAGACCGATGGGTTGGTTATGAGGCAATCGAGGGAAATCTAGGTGCCACATCGAATACGGTACTACCCATTGGCCATTAGTGGGCAAAGTAATCAAGAACTGCCAAGGATTTTTTTCATCTCCAGATGAATTTAGATCCATTTGATTTTTAGTCAGAGTAGATGCTAAATCTATCAAGTTTTCATGATCAAGCAGTTGTAGCTCATCCGTCTCTTTTAAATCCTTTCTGATGAGTTTTACTTCTGAATCGGGCAAGTCTATCAGATCATTTTCTTTGTATTGCCAGTATCCATTTTTTCTGGCACCTCGGTTCTCAAATGAAGCATAAACACGCTGTCGAATTGGATCAATGGAACTAGAAGGAAAAAACCCCTCTAAGCTAATGATACCTGACTGTTCGAATTCTTTTTGCATAGCCGCGAGTTGATCAGGATTTTGCCAAA
>JACLAC010024683.1_pt1 | contig 33716 bp, 26 predicted proteins | sample 8027881 | NCBI WGS metagenome assembly JACLAC01 (sample SAMN15725517, study PRJNA655200) | protist metagenome | isolation source: fluorescence activated cell sorting (FACS) single amplified genomes of... | place: Spain: Blaines Bay Microbial Observatory, Mediterranean Sea | collected 2016-01-19 | reverse complement strand
GTTTACAGTAACAGGGTTTGGATTTTTGGAAAACGTAGGGGTTCTGGGGAGAACATTCGGGATCTGCGCAAAAGAATTGGAATAGTCACACCTGAATTACAGATGAACTACCGTCAAAAGATTACTGGTCGGAAGGTTGTCTATTCCGGCTTTAATGACTCGATAGGTTATTACGAATCTATTTCTGAAAAACAAAAAGAAATGGCTGAAAATTGGTTGAACCAGTTTGGTCTTCTAGAAATTGCGGAAACTGCCTACTTAAAAATGTCTTATGGCCAACAACGTTTGTTTTTATTGGCACGCGCTATGGTCAAATCTCCTGAACTTTTGTTACTTGATGAACCCTGCCAAGGGTTGGATCCCTATCAGAGAACAAAGTTAATTAATGAGATCAATGTATTGGGAAGATCAAAGGCAACGCAAATTCTCTACATCAGCCATCAGTTTGAGGATAAATTAGACTGTATTAGTGCAACACTTTTTTTACCTGATGGGAGAACGGAGAGTAATTTGTTAGATTTTTCAAAATTATAGTTTCAAAATCGTGACAAATTTACCTTCTTTTGTCTTGACTGGAGATCGGGTCAGTCATTAAATATTATATAAAAGAAATTATTATGACTTAATATCGCGTTAAAAATAAGATGACTTTAAAAGTCGATCAACCAGAAATCTTTGATGATTCCAGCCTAAATACTCCAATTGAAACTTGGTTTCAACTCATACAAATCATACAAATGGGGAGTTGGAAGCTAAATCTACTTACCAACCAACTTTTTTGTTCGCCTGAAACTCGAGATCTCCTAGGTTTCCCCATAAATCATACGATCACAGTAGACGCTTGGTTAAAGCTTGTCCACTCAGACGATCTCCAATTATTCAACCAATTTATGAATCTGTCTGGGGAATCTCAGAATAGAGAGTTAGACTTTCGGATTCATCATCCCAAGAAATCTATCATCTGGCTACGTGCAGTTGCAAAAATCAGCTTTGATCTGGAAGCACAACCCTTCGAATGCAGGGGAATTCTCTTAGATATAACTGCACAGAAAGAAAAAGAACTGGAAGCATCTTATTCACAGCTTGAAGAATTAACCAAAGCCCAAGAAGCACTAAAATCAACAAATCGACTTGCAACCATTGGCGAAGCAAGTGCTTCACTGGCCCATGAACTCAAGACCCCCTTGAGTGTATTAATGACACAACTGCAGCATCTTAACCTCCGTCATCATCTCAACAGACTGGGAGAAAAAGAACTTGGTGAGCATATTTCATCAATGACAAGTGTCACCGAGGGATTGCTCAATAGGTTAACAGTAATGCAGGAAATGACTCATGGAGGAAAACCTGGATTGGGACCTTGTGACGCCAGCGAAGTTCTGAAGGGAGTTGAATCTTTGATTGGGCCTACTCTTCAAGCTAGGGATATCAAATTGATGGTAGATTTGCCCCAAAAATTGCCATTAATCAGGACAAATAGGAGCCAGCTTGAGCAAGTCCTCTTGATTCTCTGCAACAATGCGTTGGATGCACTAGAGGACACCCTGAACCCGTCTTTATTGTTGAATTTCTGCACGGAGGATCAACTCGCAAAAATAGAAGTCATAGATAATGGGTCTGGTATGAATGAGACAACAGTCTCGACTATTTTCAGCCCATTTTTTACAACAAAAAAAAGAGGGCAGGGAACTGGCCTTGGTCTTACAATTGCCAAGAAAATCATTGAAGAACATCAAGGCAAAATATCGGTCAAAAGTTCAATCGGGCTAGGCACCACTTTTACAATCAGATTACGCTTAGCAGAAAAAATATCTGAAACAGTTACCTCTTGAATCAAGCCCTCAATTCAAACATCAGTCTTTAAATATTTCCAGGTACCATGGCTTAAATTTAGAACCATCGAAACATTCCAATTATCCCGGCTGAGGCATAGAACATTTGGAGTATGAAAATACCACGATGTTCTCCCCAATAGGCCCATATACCGATCAAGAATGAAGAAATAAGCAACAGTGAAAATCCGACGAATTCAGCACCAATATTTAAAGCCACCAAAAGTGAATAAAGTATGGCAGTAATCACACCTAGCCATTCGAAGAGTTTTGATCGATCCATGTTTTTTGAAGCTGAAATTTTTGCGATGACTTTAAGCGAATTTCTAAATGATTGATCTATTTAACTAGATTCCTTCCGCCCAGGATTTCTTCTCAGTAATTCTTCTCCCTCCTAAAGCACTTGATCAAGACAGCCGATCTGGCAACGTAATCTAACAGATCTTAAACAGAACAACTTTTAATTTCCTAATCTAAAGCTAGGGCAAAATGGGGCTTCTGATCAACGGACAATGGCATGATCATTGGTTCGAGACCAAATCTAATTAAGGTCATTTCGTTCGGGAAAATGCCTAGTTCCGAAATTGGGTTACCTATGATGGAAGGCCAGGCCCCCTAAGGAATAGGGGGATTCCCAGCGAAGGCTGGAAGGCGTCATCTGTACGTTTCAGGTACGTGTCTATGGGCTCATCGAACGCTGATTTTTCGAAGATTAAAGGGATAAGAGGAGGTAATTGAGTTTTCAGTTTCTCTTCCACATATGCTTCAAATTGGTTGGGAATTTCGGAAAGAAGCTGAAGATGCACTCTTTATGAATTATCTATATGGTTTGTTATGTATGCACAGTATTTATATGAAATGTGATCCTCATTTTACGGGACGGGTCACCGTCCCAGTTTTATGGGATAAAGAAACCGAGCTGATCGTTAACAATGAATCCTCTGAAATTATCCGAATGCTCAACACTTTATTCAATCAGTTGACAGGCAATTATGTGGACTACTACCCGAAAGAGTAGCAGCAAGAAATCGTTGAATGGAATGATTTAATTTATCGAACTTTCAATAACGAAGTATACAAGTGTGGATTTGCCACCACGCAAACTGCCTACGCAGAGTCTTTCGTTGAACTTTTTGAAACACTCGACCGCATTGAAGAGCACTTGACTGACAATACTTACCTGTATGGAAGCAAACTAACTGAAGCTGACTGGCGATTGCTTCCTACACTGATCAGATTTGACAGTGTTGATCACGGCCACTCCAAATGCAACCAACGCAGGATTAGAGACTATCATGGTTTGTTTGGCTACACTCTAAGACTAATGCACCACCCTGGCATACTTAAGACCGTTGATCTCTGGCAAATTCAGGAACACTACTACTTCAGTCATGAAACAATAAATCCCAGTCGAGTAGTACCACTCGGTCCGGGCACGCAAGCCTATGCTGAACAGACGGTAGATCAATCTACATCTTCAAAAGAAAAACTAAGCCATTGATCTTTCCTAAATGACGAATCAATTTAATTCATCCAAAAGAATCGTCTATTCACTGATCCCTATGATCGTGACTGCTTGCATCAATAGCTTCATCTTTGCTTCAGAAAATGTGTTTGCTCAGTCAACAGATTGTAATTTCAGAGAATCTCATTTGCAGCAATCAATGCCTCCACGCGGAGGACGTTTTGTATTGAATGCATTAGAAGAATGGCCACAGGAAATTGCAGGAAGAGGTGCCGATACTGAGGAAGCAATTTTAAGAGCAAAGGAAAGAATTGCAGAAGCTATTTTCCTAAGGTTTGAATCGATTACTAGCAATCGAATGGAACTGAAGCTAAATGATGGTGATGAGAATTTCACAGAAAAATCCACACAACGAATCCGCACCTCCAGTAGAATCGATATACCACTACCACCACCAGAAATTTTACGCTGTAATGATGAAACATTCCTTGCGATCTACCCATTGACGATCGGCCAACTAGCTGCGCCTTCGGTTCAATACTCAAAGGATGTAGCAGCTTTAATGGACGAAGCCTCCAAAGCATCATCCGGTCAAACCCTACTGGAACGATTATTTGGCCAATCTGGTCCAGATGCAGTTGATTTTAGCCGACTCCTTAGAGCATATCGGAGCGCATTGCTAGTGGAGCAACGATCTCGATATCGTGATGCAGCGCTACAGTTGGCAAAACTAGAAAACATTCCGGCTAGCAGTGAAATTCGCAGCGAGTTGGACCCGCTACTTTCAGAATTGAAGCTAATCCACAGTCCTAATTTAGTACGCTTGTTTCCTGCCTCCAATTATAAAAGTTATCGCTTTGAGAGTCCTATGCAATTGGATTTAACGTTTAACGGAGAACCACTACCAGATATTCCATTGAGACTTCGATTCATCTCCAGCAAAAGTCAACTTGAACAACTGAACACTATTTCAACAAGCGGTAATATTCGCTTGAGTGAGTTACCTATCCATGTAACTCAAGGGGTTAAAGGACTTAAGCGACAAACCCAATTGGATGAAACCTGTCCCTCTACATTAAATGTCCAATTAGATTTAGGACCCGAGGCCCAAACACCGCTTGAGCTCGCAATTATTGAACTTGAGTGCATTCCGTTATCAGAGCTTGAGTTCAATAAATCATCTCAAATCAATACCATTGATGCATGGAAAAATTATCTAGAACGTTTTCCGGAATCTCTTCAAAAGTTTGAAGCCGTCCAAGCTTTAGCTAGAATCCAGCTTAAATTATTTGAAGATCAATTAGCAGAGAAGGAGTTTAAGAGAAAAGAGTTAATGGCACTTCGCGACTATCAAATGGGTGCGACTGTAAACGAACAAGTTGAAGACAATATTGCCCGACTGAGCGCAGAAATTGAAGAACTGACAGAAATTCTATTGGAAGACCCCTTGGCTGAAGACGTATTTGTATTGGAAATGAGAAGCTTGGCAAATCCGCGTTTTTACTTTCACCCTGAATTGCGAATTGCAATAGATGAGGGTCGAGAAGAGCGCTTCAGCCTGAGGCGTCTTGTCTTTGGAATGGGTCAGCAAGATGGGGCATTTGGGGGCTTGATAGACCTTCGTTATGACTCATCATGGAAACAGCCTTTCAGAGAAATTCAATTCAGTGGTCAATTAAGGGCCTGGGGAAATAGAAGTACTCCGTTGGGTCTGGGCCTTGGAGGAACTTACTTGAGTTATACAGAAGACCACGAACTACTGAGCGAAGGTCCCTACACAGGGGTTGATAAGGACGGTGAAAGTCAATTCTCACCCACCGTTGATGAATGGGAAATCTACGCAGTTGGAATTGCAAAATTTCCAGGTAGAAACAGTTTTATACATGTTTTTCTTGGTTCAGCACAGATTCAGGGAGCATTCCAATATTTCTTGAAAGTCCCTAGCTTTGCGTTGGTATCTGAAGCAAAGTGGCGTTACAAAGATTACAAGAGTGATCCACGACAAACTGATTCAACTAGCAACAACGATTTCAATGAGCGCAAAGAACAAGCTGAGCTTCAACAACGTGATTTTCGTTTTGGTTTCAAGTTTGGCAACACAATCACTAATCGAGTTAATGTACAGACTCGTGTATGGTACAGCACTCAAGAAGATAAACTCTTGCTTGGCATCGGATCAAGTTTCTAAAATCCGAATCTCTCGCTATCAAGGGAAGCAAAAAGGTAATTTTAATCCTGGGAAATCGAAGATGAAAATTTTAAGAAAATGAATAAATGATCCTTCAAATATTGATTCAGGCTATTCTTTAAATCTTTTACAAAATTTTTATGCTTCGCTTTAATGCTAATTTGTCGATGATGTTCAATGAGCATAATTTCCTGGATCGTTTTGGTGCTGCTGCGAGAGCAGGTTTTCAGGGAGTCGAGTTCCTCTTTCCCTACGCACACTCAATTTCTGATCTCAAGGACGCTCTTGAAGCCAATCAATTGGCTCAAGTGCTATTCAATCTTCCCCCTGGAGACTGGGAAAAAGGCGAGAGAGGAATGTGTTGTCATCCAAATCGCCAAAACGAATTTCGTGAAAGTGTTGAGATCGCTCTCGAATACGCTACGGGTCTTGGATGTCAGCAAATTCATGCTATGGCTGGTATAAAGCCAGAGGGGGTTCCTATGGATGCTCTATCAGAAACATATGTAGAGAATCTCCGTTTCGCCGCTGAGCTTTGTGAACAGAAGAATGTAAGAGTGCTGATTGAAGCCATAAATTCTCGCGACATGCCAGGATATTTCTTGAGCAAATCTGCTCAAGCGATTTCAGTGATTGAGAAAGTTGGGTCTTCAAATCTTTCGTTTCAATATGACATATATCACATGCAAATCATGGAAGGTGATTTATCATCAACAATCACTGAACTTCTTTCAAGGATAGCTCACTTTCAAATTGCTGATAATCCTGGGCGTCATGAACCTGGAACAGGAGAAATCAATTATCCATTCATTTTCTCAAAACTTGATGAACTGGGATACAAAGGTTGGATTGGTTGTGAGTATAGACCAATCGCGGGGACTGTTGAGGGACTCAATTGGGCATCAAATTGGTTGAACAAATGAATAATTTCAAAGATCTCTCAAATTTATTGATATTTCATGAGGTTAAAGAATGAGTTCCCTTCCAAAGATTCTTGAGCAAACTTTGCAGGTAGCCCTTCAGCGCTCTAAACCAAAGATTTGTTTGCCAGAGTACTTAAATGAAATTCAGAATAATGAAAAAATGCCAGAGCGAATCATTGTATTAGGAGCCGGAAAGGCATCGGCTGCAATGGCAAATACCTTGGAAAATCATTGGAAGGGAACATCTTGGGGAGCAAAATTAAGTGGCTTGGTTCTTACTCGTTATGGCTATGGTGAAACTTGTAAATCCATTGAAATTGTCGAGGCATCTCACCCGGTACCTGACGAGACAGGCCAAATTACAGCTCGAAGAATTCTTGATCTGGCGGAATCTGCCAATGATCAAGATTTGGTAATATGCCTTTTTTCTGGAGGGGGATCTGCTTTGTTGGCTTTACCAGGCAGGGGTCTAACCCTACAAGACAAACAATCACTGAATAGATCGCTTCTCCATTCTGGGGCTACGATTGGGGAAATGAATTGCGTGCGTAAACATCTTTCTGCAATCAAAGGCGGACGACTCGCTAGAGCAATCCAGCCAGCACGACTTTGGACCCTTGCAATCTCTGATGTACCTGGAGATTATCTATCTGTAATTGCTTCTGGCCCGACTGTTCCTGACCCAACAACTTTTGCAGATGCTCAAGAGATCTTAAGAAGATATCAAATACAACCAACTCAAGCGATTCAAAAACTTTTAGAAGCAGCTGAGGAAGAAACTCCTAAACCTGGGGAAGACGTTTTTTCGAAAAATCAAGTAAGGTTAGTTGCCACCCCACAATTAATGCTCGAAGCCGCCGCAAAGGAGGCTGAGAAACGAGGAATTAAGTCAATTATCCTTAGCGATCGTATTGAAGGCGAGGCCAAAGAGGTAGCCAAGGTTCATGCAGCGATTGCTAAGCAGATCAAGCATCGAGATCAGCCAATCAACTCACCAGCAATAATCTTGTCAGGAGGAGAAACCACCGTGACGGTTCATGGTAAAGGTAAAGGAGGTAGGAATACAGAGTTCCTCCTATCCTTGCTTGAAGCTTTAAAGGGTGAAAAAGAAATTTCAGCAATCGCTGTTGACACTGACGGGATTGATGGTTCGGAGGACAATGCTGGAGCTTGGATAGATCATAATACTTTTTTCAAGGCAAAGCAGTTAAATCTTAAAACCAATGATTTTTTGGATAATAATGATGCTTACACCTTCTTTAAGCAATTGGATCACCTCATAATTACCGGCCCCACAATGACGAATGTTAATGACTTTCGGGCTATCTTCATTGGTCAACCCTGATTCCAGAATTCCATGATGATTGCTTAGGAGAAATTAAAAGTTTCTTCGATGAACTTGTTTTAGATCTTTTCCCTTCAAAGAGTTGGTTACTGAGAACAGGCCAAAGTGCTCTTCCAGTATGACTCGCTTCAAACGCCATGACTTGCTCAGGCGTTCCAGTTATGACCACATCTCCACCATGAATTCCACCTTCTGGCCCAAGATCGATAATCCAATCAGCTGATTTGATAATTTCCAAGTTATGCTCAATGATCACCATCGTTCCCCCATCATCCACAATTCTATGGAGTACTTCTAATAAACGCCTCACATCATCAATGTGCAGACCAGTAGTTGGTTCATCAAGAATATAAAGCGTTTCTCCTTTTGACCTTCGCGAGAGTTCAGCAGAGAGCTTTAGCCGTTGTGCCTCTCCTCCTGAAAGGGTATTTCCGGCCTGACCCAATTTCATATAGCCAAGACCCACATCTCTCATCGTTTGCAAAATTCTTAAGATCTTATGCTGAGCTGCAAACAGCTGACAAGCCTGTTCAATTTCGAGGTTAAGTACATCAGCGATTGTATGTCCCTTGTACTCTACGCTTAAAGTTTCTCGATTGTATCTCTTGCCTAGACATTGATCACAAGTTACCCAAACATCAGAGAGAAAGTGCATTTCAATCAAATGATATCCCTGACCATCGCAAGCAGCACATCTTCCCTCGACGGAATTAAAAGAAAAACGCCTAGGAGCAAATCCTCTTTGCCTTGCTGCAGGAAGTTGGGAGAACAGATCCCGGATTGGTGACAATGCACCTGTGTATGTTGATGGATTACTTCTAGGTGTACGCCCAATCGGTTCCTGATCAATAATTCTCAAATATTTTAATTGTTCCAGTCCCTTGATTGTCTTGTGCTCACCTATTTCCCCAACATAGCCAGAAAGCTTTTTTGCTACCGCTTTCTGCAAGACATCAATGATTAGAGAGGATTTACCTGAACCACTTACACCGGTCACAACAGTTAGACAACCCTTTGGGATGTCAACGGAAATGTCCTTGAGGTTATTTGCCTTGGCGTTGGTGATCGAGATCTGTCGAGTTGGGTTGGGGAGTCTTCTGTGTGGGATGGGAATTTTTTGTTGATGACTTAAATACTGCCCTGTAAGGGATACTTTATCTAAACAGAGATCTTCTGGTCTTCCAGAAGCGATGATTTTTCCACCATAGTGTCCAGCTCCTGGGCCGATATCAATCAGATGATCAGCACGATTGATAACATCCAGATCATGTTCGACTAACAAAATTGTGTTTCCAAGATCACGTAGCTGTAGCAAAGTTTTCAACAATCGATCTGTATCTCTTGGGTGTAGGCCAATGGTAGGTTCATCCAAAACATACAGCACCCCGGTCAAACCTGAGCCGATCTGTGAAGCCAGACGAATGCGTTGAGCCTCACCACCTGATAGTGTTTTGGATCGCTGATCTAATGTCAGGTACCCAAGACCTACATTGCGTAGGAATTTCAAGCGACTAAGGATTTCCTGAAGAGCCTGTTCTGCGATTGCTTGTTCGGTTGTACTGAGTTCCCAGGTGCTCACTTCACGAAGGGCCTCATCTACTCGCAATCGGCACAACTGCATAATATTCCTCTGTCGAATCAGCACAGATCGATATTGGGGCTTCAATCGTTCACCATCGCAGGTCTTGCAATTACGAAAGACCAGCGATTCCAATTCTGCGTCTTCTTCAAAGTCCATTTTTCCTGTCAGTTCCATTTCCCCAAGACCATCACAGTCTGGGCATGCACCAACGTGAGAGTTGAAAGAAAACATTCTTGGGTTGAGATCTTGAGTCAGGTAGTAATCGCTTTGCACATTTCCTGGCACTTCAGAAAACCAGATCATCTTTTGGTCGTCCGGACGACGAGCGCAGAACAGGCCAATTCCCTGTTCATACGCAATACCAGCGCTTTCAGCTAATCTTTGCTGTTCATCTAAATTCACTCTAATCCGGTCCACTACCAACCAAACTGGCACTGACTTGGTAAGTTTAAGATTTTTTGATTCTGTCTCCCACTCATCAAACAAAATCAATTTATCCCGAACATAAACCCGTAGGAAACCAGATTGTTGGAGTAATGGTAGATGTTCAGGAAATTCTTTGGGGTGTTTCAGCAGAGAAGGATGCTTAGAATTCGGTCTGTATAATGGAGCCAAAATTTCCAGTCGATCCCCCTCATGATTATCTACAAGGAATTTGGCAGCCCTCGTGGCCGTGAAGCTCTCTAAAGGAACTCCTGTCTTTGGACAATGAGCTACACCAATTCTGGCGTATAGAAGACGAAGGTAGTCAAAGATCTCTGTAGTGGTTGCAACAATGGAGCGGGGATTACGACTAGAAGCTTTTTGATTTATTGCAATTGCTGGAGCCAATCCATCAATGCTATCAATAGGGGCCTTATCCATTCGGCCGAGAAACCGTCTAGCATAGGTTGAAAGGGACTCAACATACCGAGCTTGCCCCTCTGCGAAGATGGTATCAAAAGCCAGTGAAGTCTTACCGGACCCACTGACCCCAGTAATCACAGTAAACTTATGTTTGGGGATCTCAACATCGATATGTCTTAGGTTGTTTTTGCTCGCACCTCGAACAACTAGGTTCCGATCTTTTCTGTTGACCCACAATCCATTACTAGAATTGCTTGCGTGGACTTCTTCTGCTTCGGAGGAATCTTCATTCAAACTCATCTTCAATAATGTCTTTAAAAAGCCCCCTGTTAACGTGTCGCTTTCCGCCAATTCCTCTGGCGCACCTTGGCCCACCAATTTACCACCAAATTTGCCTCCCCCTGGCCCCAACTCAATGACTTGATCGGCAAAGCGCAGAACATCAAGATTGTGTTCAATGACCAATACACTATTACCCTGTTCTACTAGGCGATCCAAAGTTTGTAGCAGCGTGCGTATATCCTGAAAATGTAGACCTGTCGTGGGCTCATCCAAAAGGTACAATGTTCGCCCAGTAGATTTCTTTCGTAATTCTGATGCCAATTTCACGCGTTGGGCCTCACCTCCGCTGAGGGTGGTCGATGGCTGCCCAAGTTTGACATAACCCAAGCCTACATCAAGCAAGGTCTGAAGGATGTGAAGAATTTTTGGTTGTTTTTCAAAAAGTTCAGAAGCTTCTGAAATTGTCAGATCTAGAATTTCAAAGATCGTTTTGTGCTTATAACGGATCTGCAGAGTTTCCGCATTAAATCTCTTTCCATCACAAGTTTCGCAGGGAATTTGAACATCACTCAAAAACTGCATCTCGATAGTTTTTACACCAGCACCCTTGCAGTCTTCGCATCGCCCTCCCTTAACGTTGAAGGAAAATCGGCCCTTGTTGTATCCGCGAAACCTTGACTCTGGAAGCATGGTGAACAGATCACGAATCCGATCAAAAACTTTGGTGTAGGTAGCTGGATTACTTCTAGGAGTTCGGCCGATTGGGGACTGATTTATTTCAATTAGTCGATCAAGATTCTCAAGCCCTCCAATATGATCCCACCTCCCCTTTATTTCTTTTGATAATTCCTCCTCGATCGTTTCATCAGAATCATTCTTTCCATTTCCTTGCAGATGTTTTAACAAGGCAGGCCGCAGGATTCCATGCACAAGACTTGATTTTCCGGAACCACTTACTCCAGCCAAAACAACAAATACTCCCAGTGGAATTTCGACATCCAAGCCCGAAAGATTATGTAATCGGGCATTTCGAATTGATAAGCAGCGTCCATCTGGAGTTCTACGTTTAGTTGGAACAGGCATTTTTTCTAGCCCGACCAGGAACTGGGCTGTGACAGATTCGCTTGACTGAAGAATATCTTTAAAGCCACCTTGAGCAGTAATGTTTCCGCCATCTCGACCCGCCGTTGGTCCAATATCTATAATATGATTAGCAGCCCGGATTGTTTCTTCATCATGTTCCACTACGAAAACGGTATTTCCACGATCTCGCAGCATTTCTAATGTTTTGATTAGTCTCTGATTGTCATTTTGATGCAGACCGATGCTCGGTTCATCAAGAACATACAGCACACCCTGAAGACCAGAGCCAAGTTGACTCGCCAGGCGAATGCGTTGACCTTCGCCTCCAGAAAGCGTAGCCGCAGAGCGCTGAAGACTGAGGTATCCCAGACCAACCTCATTTAGAAAAGAGAGACGTGCACGAATCTCCCGAAAAAGATCCCGACCGATCAACTCCTCTCTATCTGTCAGTTCCAAACCTTCAAAAAAAGTCAGTGCTTCGGTGACTGAGCAATCACCTAGATCAACAATGTTTTGATCTCGGAAAGTTACAGCCCTGGCCATCGGATTCAGTCTGCTTCCACCACAGTCTGGACAAATAGCCCGCATTTGGAAGCGCTCCAACGGTCCTTTTGCAAACCGGTAAACAAACTCCAAAATCGGGATCACACCAGCCCACTTACCTGCTTTGATTTGTTTTTTTAGATGGGAGGGGAATCGAAATACATTTCCAACATAAAGAGGAATTTGGGCATTCCCCTTGAGAAATTGCTCTCTCTGTTGCTCTGGTAGTTCACACCATGGCAAATTCAGATCGAGGCCTAGCATCTTGGCAGCCGCATTAAGGTGGGATAATTCAATTTTTGTGAAATGGATGTTTCCATTGGCAGTTACACATTGGACGGCTCCAGATTTCAGAGATTTTTCTGAATCACACAGCCTTTCTTCAACAAACTGCCGAGTCTCGCCTAAGCCATTGCAGGTTGGACATGCCCCTTGGGGAGCATTGAAAGAGAAAAGCCGCGGTTCCTGTTCTGGTAGTGAAATCTGACAGGTTGGGCAAGCACTCAATTGACTAAAAAGATGATCTTCTTCCTTGAAGTTCAGAACGACTAGCCCCTCACTCATTTTCAGCGCTTTTTCAACACCTTCAGTTAGGCGACTTTTTTCATCTGAGTTCAGTGTAAGACGATCTAAGACCAGCTCAATACTGTGTTTTTCATATCTTTTAAGTTCAATCTCTTCGTCAAGCCTACGAATTTCTCCATCAATCCGGGCCCTGACAAATCCATCTTGTGCCCACTGTTGAAGCTCTTTTCGGTACTCTCCTTTTCGCTCACGTACCATTGGAGACAATATTAAGCACGCCTCATCGACGGCTGTAGCGTAGGCATAATCAGTAATTTGTTCGGGCGTTTGGCTAGATATTGGCGTTTGGCATTCAGGACAATGCGGCTGCCCTAAACGCGCGAAAAGTAATCGAAGATGGTCATAGATTTCAGTTACTGTCCCGACTGTCGAGCGCGGATTACGGTTAACAGTTTTCTGATCAACTGAGATGGTTGGACTTAATCCTTCAATATGCTCAACCTTGGGTTTTTCCAACTGGCCTAGAAATTGTCGAGCATAGGCTGACAGTGATTCTACAAAACGTCTTTGTCCCTCTTGGAAGATTGTATCAAATGCAAGCGAAGATTTACCTGAACCACTGACACCCGTGAAAACTGTTAAAGTACCCTTCGGAATATCCAGACTCAGATTCTTAAGGTTGTGTTCACAAGCCCCGGTTACCCGAATCATGTCAATTATTTTATTACTAACATCAGGATCTGATTTTGTTTTCGGCTCTTCGGACATCAGGTACTTTTCGGCGAATATTTAGTGGAAAATTTAATTTCAACTTCAACAGTTTCGAATCTTTGGCTCACCTCTGCAAGCAAATCCTTTCTATGAAATTGGAAACAGTATTGAACAGTTGAAAAATACTGAATTATAAAGGTTTTATTAAACCGTTGAAATATGATCTTTGCTACTGGATTTCAATAAGTGTTAATTTTTTGAAAAAAGTTGTTGGTATTTTTAATTAATTTGTAGCAGTCCGATAAAAAAATATTTTGAGCGGTAGTCCCATGTTAATCATTGCAATGTCCAACACAGGTTGTTCACAGCAGACCGCTAATCAATCAGGAACAGGCGTCATTGGAAGATTTTTGCTGACAGTTCCCATTGTTGGCAAGTTGCCTGGATTGAAAATATGCAATCACAAAACAGGATGTGTTCTTGATAGAGTTTTTGTCATCAGTAAGCTTTTCATATGGCAGAGCCACCATCGGGAAACAAAAGGTATTCTGTTCGCAGATTCAGATGTCCGCAAGTTCTCTGGATGGAAAAGCAGCCATCATAAAAGACAAAGTAGTGAGCCGATTTCCCAAATTCTGCTGTTTGCAGTTGAGTACTGACGTCCTCAATCTTAGCCTGGGCCATTGATATTAACTCAGGCAAACTCCTCCAAAATTAATTCTTCGAAATTTCGTTTCTCCTACCTATCAGTTCACCTAACCTAATCAAACTATCCATTAGTTTGTAGAATTCAAAAGATTCTCAGAAGACATTTTCTATTCACCTTGAATCTTTCGTTCTTTGCTCTAAGAATTAACCTTTAAATTAAGTCTTATTTTAGGCTATTTCAGGACTTGATAAAGTGGTACCAATGCAATTTTTAGTGTCAAATTTCTCCTCGAAAATTCAAGAGACAAAAGTAATTTCACCTGGCCTTTTACTTGCTGTAATAGTCGGTTACTTTAGTTTCCTTATAAGTGAAATAATTGGCGAAGATATTTTGAGTTTTGAGAAATCACCAATATCACCTGTAATGCTTGCAATTATCATTGGTATTTTTGCAAGCAATCTAATCTCAATTCCAAAATCATTTGACCCAGGATTATTATTTTCTGGGAAAAAAGTCCTTGGCTTTGGGATTGTTCTTCTTGGGTTTCAACTGAGCTTGTCTGATATTTTTGTCTCTGGTCTAGAGGGAATTCCGGTAGTTCTAGGTTGTATTATCATTGGTTTAGTTTTCACTGTTTTTCTTTCCAAAATGCTGGGGCTTCCAAAAAGACTGGGGTTCTTGATAGCTGTAGGCACATCAATATGCGGAGTTACGGCAATTGTGGCAACTGGACCAATCATTCGAGCAAAAAAGGAAGAGATTGCTTATGCGGTTTCAGTGATTACAGTCTTTGGTATTTTAGCTACGATTGGTTATCCTTATTTAGCAAATTATATTTTTGCAAATCACCCAACAAAAGTAGGCTACTTTTTGGGGACAGCTGTTCACGACACCTCTCAAGTAACTGGTTCAGCCTTACTTTATGCAGATCTTTTTAATCAACCTCTTGCTTTAGAAATTGCTGTCATCACAAAATTATTCCGAAATATATGCATGATTATTGTTTTACCTATAATTGCATATTATTCATCAATTTATAGAGAAAATACTCAAAATTATTCCACAATTGATTCACAACCAAAAATTAAACTTAGTAAGTATTTTCCTATATTTATAATTTGGTTTCTGTTGATGGCGACGCTTAGGTCTCTAGGAGATTTAAGTTTGGAATTTACTGAAAAGGTATTTGGGGTGATATCTGAAGGAATTTGGAGGGAATTTGGAGGGGATCTTAAGACTTTAACAGTTCAAGTATTAGTTGTTGCGTTAGCTGCAATTGGATTAAATACTAGGTTTGCCCATTTGAAAGAGTTGGGTTTAAGACCTTTCGTAGCAGGTTGCCTTGCAGCTTCAACCGTGGGATTAGCAAGTTATCTATTGATCATGGTGATCAACCCATGAAATCCCATTGACTACCGAATCAACTTTTACGCGCTTCGATAAAGCTTAGTCATAGAGAATTCTCGATGACCCAGAGTTTCTGCTGCCGTGTTCCTTCCATTTGCAGTTCGGCAGATCATTTCAATCAAGACATCACCTGCCTGATCAATTGTCATTTCATTCCGCAAAATTCCTGAAACATCAACATCAATATGTTCGCACATAGTCCGTATTGTTCTTGGATTCGCTGTGATTTTAATCACAGGTACAATCGGGTGACCAATCACGTTACCTTGCCCAGTTGGAAAGGTATGAATTACAAATCCACCAGCTGCCATGATCGTCACACACTCTGCAGCAGCAGATGAGGAATCCATGAAGTAGAGCCCCTCGCCTAAATTTGGTGTCTCAGCTGGCCCGAGGATCTCCTTGTACATAGATGTTCGGCCGATTTTTTCAAGATTTCCGAGAGCTTTCTCTTCAATAGTAGTCAAGCCACCTGCGATATTGCCTTTGGTTGGTTGACTATCAGAAAGATCATCGGTTTGATATGCAAAGATTACTTCGTCTTGGTATGCTTTCCACATCCTATACCAGCGTTCACCCAATTCTTCATTAACCGCACGCCGACGGCAGATGTGCTCAGCTCCTGTAATCTCAGAAGTTTCACCAAAGCAACCAGTTATTCCAAGAGGTAGCAGTTTGTCATACATGTTCCCTACAGTGGGATTTGCACCCAGCCCAGTTGTGGTATCACTTTCTGCACATTTTGTTGAGATCCACAACTCAGAAATATCACATTCCTCACGTTGAATTTCTGTAGCATGATGAACCATTTCTTTGGCAGAACGACTTGCATTCATGATGGTTTTCAAATCACCATTTTTCTCTATAGAGAATCCCTCTGCTGGTTTTCCTGTTGCGGCAATTCCATCTACCACTCTCTGAGTCCAGCTTGGTTCAATCCCAATGACTACACAGGCAGCAATATTAGGATTTGATCCAGTTCCAATGATTGTTCTGAAGTGTAGCTCAAGATCTTCTCCGAACTGAAGTCGACCATATGCATGTGGTATCGCTATTGTCCCCTTGATGTTATTTGCAACGGCCTCACAAGCTGCGTTGGAAATATCATCCAAAGGAAGAATAAGCACATGGTTTCTGACGCCAACCCTGCCATTTTCACGGAGATACCCTGTTATTTTCCTGCCTGCATAACCTAACGACATGTTCAATTCTCCCTACCAGCGCTTGGTTTTACAATTGTGCGTGTGAACATGGTCGCCTTTAGCAACGTCAGTCACGATTTTACCGATATCTTCCCCATATTTAATTGCAGTTTCACCACTTTTCAGATCCAAGAGGGCAATTTTGTGACCAATGGGGACGTCCAACTTAGAGGTTAAGCGAAAGGTCGAATTATCTTCTGTAATGCAACAAAGCATGTCGGTGTTGGCTGCCAAGTTCTCGACTACTACTACACCAACATTGTCTTTGCGGTTATGCACCAACAAATGTGGAATTTCAGCCACGGATTACTCCTTTCTAATTTGGTTTGAGAATAGTTTTTGGAGCAGCTATGCTCCGTGATCGAATTTCTTCAAAAGCCAATTCTTTCTCACACATTGGACGTTGCACTGCCCAATTAAGTGATCCCAATTTTCCATCAAACATAGCTTGTGCAGCTTCTTTGAAGTCTTCATGTTTGTAAGTGTAACTGCCGATTTACTTTTCTGCTAAGAATGTTAAGTTGGCTTTGAAAATCATCTCTCAAATATTGATAACTTATTGTTTGCACTAATTTAATTGGTAATCATCTTTGAAAATTAAACTCAAAGTCAAAATTATTGTCGCCTTCTCGACAATCTTGATAGCGACAGTATCAATCATCTTTTTTTACACCCAAAAAAAAGCCTTCGACGGCGTAAACCAAATCACACAAGATCTCATTTATACAGTCACTAAAAATGTCAGTGACGAAACAATCTCCTTCCTAAATCCTGCCGTCCAGATAGTAAAAAATCTTGTTGAAAATCCTGGCAAACTTCAAATTTCTCTTCAACTTAGTGACTCAATCCAAAATCATTTTGAAGCTCACGCTCTGGGCATGCTGAAGATGCATTCACAGATTTCGGGGATCTTTGTAGGTGATCAAAAGGGAAGATTTCTCTTTGTAAAACAAATTGGGGATGACAAAACAGGAATTAAAGTGATAGATCCCAGCGGTAAGTTATTTTCAAAATTTGTTGAAATCCTCAGAAAAGAGGGATTGCAAGATGTACCTATAGTTGGTGGTGAAAATGGATTATTGGAAAATAATAGCTTCTGGAAACATCTGGATGCCGCAGGCTCAATTACTGAACTTAAAATAAATCAAGAAGATCAATACGATCCAAGACATAGACCTTGGTACAAGGGTGCCAAAGACGCAAAGAAAATTTATTGGACCGACACCTACATTTTTTTTACAGCACAGAAGCCTGGGATCACGGTGGCTGAACCATATTTTAATGCATCTGGAGATTTAATTGGAGTTGTTGGGGTTGATATCGAATTAGATAAACTCTCAGTATTTCTTGAAGATCAAAAAGTTGGCAAAAATGGCCTCGTTTTCATTATTGATGAAGAGGGTAAAATTGTTGCCTTTCCGAAGATCAAGCTCATAAAAATCGATAATGAGAAGCTAAGGCCCATTGAATACACAGAATTAGAATTGCCTTCTGTTGAAAAAGCCATAAGTACCTATTTTGAGACTGGTAAGAATTCTTTTTATGTCACTGAAAATGGGATTAATTATTTTTCAGCCTTCACAACTTTTCCAATTGAGTTTGGGAAAGATTGGCGAATTGGAATCGTTGTCCCTGAAGACGACTTCATTGGCTTCTTTAGGAAAATTCAGCAAGTCATAATATTCATATCATTGTGTATTTTGTTACTATCAATATTAGCGGCCTGGTGGTTATCAAATAGCATTTCTCACCCAATCGAAAGAATCACGGAGGAACAAAAAAAGATTGAAGGGATGAATCTTGAGGGTGAATTTAATATTAAATCATCCATCAAGGAAGTTGAGGCACTTAGTCATGGAATGGCCGCTATGCGCAACAGTCTGAAAGCCTTTCAATCCTACATTCCAGCTGAGCTTGTGCGTCAGTTAATACAACAAGGAGAAGGTGCGACACTTGGTGGAAGAGAGCGAACCCTAAGCATATTGTTTGTGGACATCGCCAATTTCACCACGATCTCAGAAAATATGGACCCTGAACCCTTGATGCTTCAATTGTCAGACTATCTGGGTATGTTGGCAGAAACGATAAGAATTAATCACGGTACCGTCGACAAGTATCTTGGGGATGGGGTCATGGCGTTTTGGGGAGCCCCCATTGCCTCTGAATATCACGCAATTCATGCCTGTCAAGCCGCATTGAACTGCAAGAGGCGAATCCAGGAAATTAACAGGTTGTGGGAGTCAGCAGGAAAAAAACCTTTTTGGTCAAGATTTGGAATTCATACTGGTATAACTTTGGTTGGTAATTTGGGTTCACAAAGTCGAATGAACTACACGGTTGTTGGAGACAGTGTAAATTTGGCAAGTCGTCTTGAGGGTATCAACAAGATCTACAAAACTGAAATCATTGTCAGCAGTGACACTCGTGATGCTGCAGAGAAGGAATTTCTTTTCAGACCACTCGGTTCTGTAGCTGTGAAAGGAAAAAAACAAGAAGTCGAGATTTATGAATTGATTGAATCCATAACTGAGGCGACGGAAGAACAAATGCAATTCTCAGGAGATTTCACGGCCGCACTTAGCCTGTTTCAGGGTGGAGATTTATTGGAAGCCAGAAAAATCTTTGCAAATATTAGGGACCTATATCCCACAGATCATCCGACCCAAATCTACATTGAAAGATGCATTGAAAAGGATGAAAGTGGTATCGTCAATATTTGAATTTTCCGAATTTGAAAATCTTGCCCGAATATCTTTTTTCATGCATCCATTAAAATAGTTTTGGCAGTGTCTAAATCTTCAAGGATATGTGAGCTACTACATCTGAAAAAAACCAAAACCACAATACAGACTAGTTTCTAGTAATAAGCTCTTGAATTGAGGTGAAAAATGGAACGGAAACAAATTGGTAAATCTGGATTGTTTGTCTCAGAACTTTGTCTTGGTTGTATGACCTTTGGAGAACCCAAGCGCGGAAATCACGGTTGGACCCTCTCGGAAGAACAATCAAAACCCTTGATTCGGCAGGCACTTGATGCAGGAATTGATTTTTTTGACACCGCCAATGTTTACTCAGACGGCTCTTCAGAAGAAATTCTTGGAAATATACTATGGAAGTGGGTTAAACGGGATGAGATTATCTTAGCAACCAAGGTATTTGGGGATGAGGATCCTAGTTGGCAGGGATTGTCTCGAAGAATCATAATGCGGCAAATCGACAACTCATTGAACCGCTTACAAACGGATTACGTTGATCTATATCAGATTCACCGTTGGGACCCAGTTACACCAATCGAGGAGACTATGGAGGCGCTGAATGATGTTGTTCGATCAGGGAAAGCCAGATACATCGGTGCTTCTTCAATGTACGCCTGGCAATTTGCAAAAGCCCAACAAGTAGCTAAGGAGAATGGATGGGCCCGCTTCACAAGTATGCAGAATCAGATCAACCTTATTTATCGTGAGGAGGAACGGGAGATGATTCCACTTTGCTTGGATCAGGGTGTCGGTCTAATTCCATGGTCCCCCTTTGCACGAGGCAAATTAGCACGTCCAATAGGTATTTCAACACCAAGGGCCAAAACGGACAACGTTCTTGAAAAGATGTATTCCAGAACAATCGATGCAGACAACGCAGTAATCAGTAATGTTGAAGCAATTGCCAAAGAAATTGGCTGCCCCATGGTTCAAGTTGCTCTGGCTTGGATACGTCAAAAGGAAGGGGTGGCAGCGCCAATTATTGGCTATACAAGCTCTGACCAATTCGATCAGATTCTCGGTGGCTTGGAACTAGTAATGGATCAAAAGATGATCGATAGATTGGAAACTCCGTATATTCCTCACGTGCCAGTGGGGTTCTAAATTCTTTAGATAGCTGAAGGACTACTTGATGCCCGAATGCATGAAGGACTGTATAAACTGTCTTTGAAACAACAGGAAAGATATCATCAATGGAGCTACCGAAAGCAGGGTTGCTGCAGAAACAATAGACCAATCGACTCCTGATTCTGGCGCTCCAAAAACACCTAACCCGACTGTGAGAGGTCTAGTCTCCACAGAATTGCTGACAATCAAAGGCCACAAAAAATTATTCCAGTGGTGACTGATTGAGACCAAACCGTAGGCTAGGTAAGTTGGTTTTGCTAACGGCACATACACACGCCAAAGGACCCCAAACATCCCACATCCCTCCAATCTGGCCGCTTCCTCCAGCTCTTTGGGAGTAGATTTGAAAGCTTGCCTCAATAAAAAGATTCCAAACGCACTTGCCATGTAGGGCAGTCCAATTCCGGTGATTGTGTCAACCAAGCTCAAGTCTGCAAGAGTGCTGTAGTTCTCAACAATTAAAATTTCTGGGGTAATCATCAACTGGACTAGTACCAAAGAAAACGCGATGTTTTGTCCTGCAAATTGGTAGCGAGCAAAGGCGTAGGCAGCAAATGTACAAACAACCATTTGTGATGCTAACAGCATTGTTACAAGCACGAAGGTGTTCAACCCGTATTGCAGAAATGGCGCTTGAGAAAGTGCTTCAGCAAAATTATCGAGAGTAATTGGGGCAAACAACTCAAAGTTAACAGCATATTCACTGGGGTGGAAGGCTGCCCAAAATGCATAGAGTAAAGGTGAAATCCAAAGAAGTGCCAACAACCAGGCACCAACAATTTCTAATCCGTTAGAATAATTCCAAGACCTTTGGAAAAAGAGTTGTTTGGTCATCGATAATGAATCCTGCGATCCAGCAAGAAGAACTGGAGCAAGGCTATAATTGCCAAGAGAGCCAGAAGAACTACTGTGAGTGTGGAAGCATAATTTGGATCAAAGTAAGAGAAGGCGTTTTCGTAAATATAGTACAGCAAAAGATTACTCGCGTTATCGGGACCTCCCTTAGTCAGAACAAAAAGATGGTCGACAAGTTTGAATGAATTCAAAACTGCATTGATCAAAACAAAAAGAGTCGTTGGCATCAACAATGGAAAAGTGACTCGCCAAAAGAAATACCATCGAGAAGAACCTTCTAATTTTGCTGCTTCTTCCAATTCTTTCGGAAGGTGTTGAAGGGCTGCAAGATAAAAAATCATGAAGAATCCCGCCTCTTTCCAAACTGTCATGACAATCACCGCACCTAGAACTGTGTTTGGATCACCAAGCCAATTGTGACCTGAAAATCCGATCCCTTGTAGAATTTGATCGATCAAACCAATTTGAGGCGTGTAGAAAAATAGCCAGATGTTAGCAACTGCGATCATTGGAAGGATCGTTGGCGTAAAGTAAGCCATCCTCAAAAAACCCTGACCCGGCAAGGAGCGATTGACAAGTAGGGCCATTGAAATTGCGATAGCAATCGAAGTAGGGATTGTTCCCAATGCGAACCAGAGATTGTTGAACAAAACCTTCCAAAAGATCGGATCCTCCAACATTGCGTCATAGTTGCTGAACCCAATAAATCGACTTGGTCTGATGGCAGAAGACTTTGAGAAGAAGCTGTCAATAAAGGTCGCTATTGTGGGATAATGCGTGAAGGCAATCAACAAAATGGCAGCTGGAGTCAACAACAACCATCCGTAAATATGTCGCATTCCTGGACTGGCAGATCGCATACGAAGAGATTCTTGTCAGGATTGTTGACGGCCTTTGCAATGCCAGACCGTCATTTAGAATTAGCGATATGATCGCAATAAACGATCAGCCGTAGATTGTGCTTCCTGTAAGGCAGCTTCTGGTGTTTTTGCTCCTGTCAAGGCAGCCTGAATCGCATCATCAAGAGCTTTGCGGATTCTTCCGGTTTGGAAAGTGGAAAGTTCCGCTGTCGCATAGTCTAACTGATCACGTGCTACCGCTGCGTAAGGAAACTCTACAACATAGTCCTTTAGCTGGTTAGTCTGATAGGCCGCTGGGCTAACACCCATATAACCTGTTTTAATTGACCATTCTGCTGAACGCTCGGGACTTGTCATGAACTTGATCAGTTTCATCGCAGCAACTCTTTCTGCTTCTGATGTCTGCTTGAAAATATAAAAATTCCCTCCTCCAGTAGGGGTTCCTCTCCGCTTGTTAGCTGGTAACATTGCGACACCAAAATCAAACTTAGCTTTGTTTTTAACCGTTGTTAGGTTTCCTGTTGAGTGCCACATGATAGCGGTCTTTCCTTCCAAGAAATTCTGACGCAATGTACCCCATTCAATAGTGCCTTCCGGCATCACTTTGTGCTTGGAGCCAAGATCTTTCCAAAATTGCAGTGCGTCAACAGTTCCTGATGCATCAAAATATGTTTGATCTCCAGAGCCACTCATCAATACTTGATTGTTTTGCATGGTCAAAGCCCCAAACATCCAGTAAGGATAACCTGTTGAAGGAATCATCATTCCCCACTTGGATCCATCGCTAGCTGTTAGTTTTTTTCCTACTTCCACTAACTCATCCCATGTAGCAGGTGGCTTGTTTGGATCCAAGCCAACTTCACGGAATGCCTCCTTGTTATAATACATAACAATGGTGGATCGCTGAAAGGGAATGCCCCATGTTTTACCAGCAGTACGACCATTTTCCATTAGGGTTGGATAGAATGAGTCCAACCAAGCTTTATCTTCTTTGGTCGAGACGATGTCATCAAACGCTACAATCGCATCTTGTTCAATCAATTCATAGATATCGATGGAAAACATCACAGACAACTGAGCAGGCTGCCCGCTCTTTAAGGCTGCAAGTGCTTTAATTCGAGCATCATTGTAGTTTCCCGCATAAATTGCACTGACTTTAATATCAGGATTTTCCTTCATAAAGTCATCAACGATACCGTCAACAATTTTAGTAAGTGGTCCACCAACGGCCACTGGATAGTACATTGTCAACTCAGTCTGTGCATAAGCCAATACAGAGGTAAAGCAGACCCCTGCGGTCAGCGCAAAGCCAGTCGCAATTTTTTTCAGTTTCTTGAACATGCTATCTCCCTTTTGACACTGGGAATTAAAGAACCGATCTGGTTCTTGAACTCGACTCTAGAAATGCTAGAGTCGGGTGATGCAACTCAATAAGAGTCACAAATTCGGTTGCCGTTAATATCAAATCCATGACAATCAATGGGGTCCCAATTTACTGAGACTGATTCTCCAATGGATACTTGGGTTTTTCCATCAATGCGCACTATCAACCTTTGATCCTGATAAAGTAACCGCAAGACCGTCTCAGCGCCCATATAGTCAATTGCATCCACAATCATTGGAATCCCATTATCTGAGAGCTGGATTTTCTCTGGGCGAATACCTAAAAAATCAACAGATTTAGTTGTTTTACAAAGACCCTCAACAGACTTTTTGGAGAGTACATTCATGGGTGGGGTACCCAAAAATTGAGCTGCAAAAACAGAAGAAGGTGAGTCATAGAGTTCTGCCGGTGCTCCAATCTGCGCAATCCTACCATCTTTCAGCAAAACGATCTGATCAGCCATAGACATGGCCTCTGTTTGATCATGTGTTACGTAGATCATCGTTAGATTAAGACTGCGTTGTAAACGATGAATTTCTTCACGCATTTCAGCTCGCAGTTTCGCATCGAGGTTAGAGAGTGGTTCATCCATCAGGCAAACTGGTTGGTTGGCTACAATCGCTCTTGCCAAAGCAACACGTTGACGTTGCCCCCCCGAGAGTTGGGCTGGTTTTCTGGAAAGCAACTTATCTAGCCCAACCATCTCTGCCGCACTCTGCAGCCGAGCCACTCGTTCTGCTGAGGGAACCTTTCTAACTTTTAGACCAAAAATGATGTTTTCACGAACATCAAGATGGGGAAAAAGTGCATACGATTGGAAAACCATGGAGACGCTTCGTTTAGCAGGATCTGATGTAGAAACATCCTGATCATCAATAAATACTTTTCCTGATTCGGCAAACTCCAATCCTGCAATCAATCTAAGAATTGTTGATTTTCCACAGCCTGAGGGACCTAACAGAACAGTTAACGTACCCTCCAAAGCCTTAAAAGAAACACCATCAACAGCTCGAAAATCACCCCACTGCTTTACAAGATTCTCGACTCGTACACCACTCATTCGATTCCATTCTGACCACAGAGGACCACTTCGCACCCAGATTTATCTAAAATTTTCATGATTTTTGTTGGCGGTTTTTGATCACAAAAAACTTTCGTAGCTTCGCCGATTTGACCACCCCTGACATGTGCAGCACGTGAAAACTTACTGTGATCTAAAACCAAAAACGTTTTTCGACTATTTTTGTGAATCAGTTGTCTCGCTTGAACCTCTTCATCGGTAAAATCCAACAAAGTTCCGTCTTCATCGACCCCAGCAACTCCATAAATTCCAATGTCGAAAATGTAGGAGGAAAGCAGTGTTTCCATTCCTTTTCCCAGAACATCACAATCATTGTTACGAACTCTGCCCCCAGCAATATGTACTTCAAAGCTTGGATTCGAACAGGCTAGCATTGCAATGTTCAGATTATGCGTGAAGATTCTGAGATTTTCATGCTTAAGAAGAGCAGCTGCAACAATCTCAGGTGTGGTACCAATACTAAAGGCTAGGATTGTATGATGGGGAACGTGGTCTCTTACTTTCTCTGCAATATTCTCTTTTGCATCTCTGGCGAGGATTTGCCTGGAACGATACGAAAGATTTCCTGAGCTACTGATTCGCTCAACTCCTCCGTGTCGACGCCTACCCAAGCCGCAATCGCAAATAACAGTAAGGTCTCTTCTAATCGTCTGTGAGGTGACATTGTATCGACTAGCCAAATAATCTACATTAAGGAATCCTTCCTCTCGCACCAAGTCCGCAATTTGTGCCTGACGCTCGGAAAGATCTATGGGACGAAAATTTGTTCTCATGTTGTGAAACTTGCCAAAGAATATTCAGATGCGCAACAAAAATGTTCATTTGAACATTATTTTAAATTCATAGTAGCCAATATGGTTTCAATGAAATAAAAAATTAATTAATTTATAACAATAATTTATATTTAAGTTTGCTGAAGAGTCAGAAGATTTCTGGATTCTAATTTTTTCAAAAGAACAAGTATTACCATTCAGATGAAAGTTTGAAAAAAAGAAATTCAGGCAGGAGTGTCATCATTCACAAGAACGAGAATTTTTCATTCCTGATAAAAAGCTGTTTCTGGAGAGAGTTTTAACTCAAATAGTTTCACATTGAGTATAGAAGCTAAAACCGTCATTTCGGATTGGAATCCGCAAGCCCAGAGGTTGGGCTTGCTTGGTTAATTGTTCGCGAAAAGACCGCTTAGGATCCCCAAGTTCATCTGTTGGAAATCCCTTCAGCACCTTAACCATATCTCGAAAAACTGTGGGAGTGATCCCACGTATGGAGAGATAACAATCAGGAAGTTCACCGATTGGGGTTTTTAAATCAGGCACGAGCAAATGCAACTCGTATTTATCACTCTCGTGATAGGGTCGGAGCGTGAAAAAAGTTTCAGCAAAATAGAGATGGTCTTTACTTACTGACATACGAAACCAACCTGCATCACTTCCTTCAACAATTGGTAGACCTGCATTTCTAAATATTTCTGCTAGCTTATTTAGCTCTTCACGTTCTATTTCCCTCGTTTCATCCAATTCTAACCAACCAAGCTGATGAATTTGGATCCAGTCAGGAATTTCCTCGAGAGGAAAATCAGCCTGATGGAGCCTTAGCCATGCAAGCCCAATAAGCCAAGATTGTTGCCTTCCATCTAAATTGATTTCCAATGATTGTTCTTGTCCACTGCGTCCATAGAGCAAAAGGCTTTCAGGACCGTAGGGCAAATCAACCTGTTCATCTACTAAATCAGCTGTGGCCATTGATTGGGGAACATCTTCGAGTTGTTGCCAAAACGATTTGCCAGCACTCTCCCGCCAAGCATCTACAAAAAACTTACGATCACCTTGTTTCCCAATAAGAATTTCATCTGAGTTAGCCCAGACCAGTTGGCCCTTTGGGAGTTCAATTTGTCTTCTGCAAAGTTGTTGAAAACCTGTTTGTGTCAACTGAACTGTGAAACAGTATATTTGATAGCGAGTATAAGCATGATTAGCACGGGCACCCTCCAACTTGTCATAGCCATTAAGTGTTTGGTGCAGCTCAGCCTGATAATGCTGCGATAGCAAACCTAATTCTTCGTTAAGTTCTCTCGATAAAGTATGTGGGAGTGCTTGGAGGATGTAATGTCTGTCTGATGTTTGTTGCCAAACTAGACGCTCTTCGACAGATGATTCAGGAAAAGCTTTCTCTAAGTCATGTAAATTAAGGCGACCCCCAATTAAGACATGGTTTGGATTTGCTTTTCGCTCACGATCCTCCCGATGATTAAACAAAAGATTGTTTTCAATTTTGATCAAAGCCCAGGCTACCTGTACTTGACGTACCGGGTCAGGCCGATGTTCTTTATGAAAGTGAATTCTGCGATTTTCGACCTCAATCAGTAAATTTCGTTGTTGTTCAATGTAACTTTCGTTATGCCACCAGCCACTTTCAAAGAATTGAGGCCTTGGTTTTGCCAAACTATCTAGGAGAGAACGAGCTATCAAACTGGCGGGGTAACTAGTAAATTGCCATGAACCTTCACGGAGCTTTGTTGAATCTAACAGTCCCATGGCATCCCAATCTTGCTGAAGCATCATTACAACTCCCTCAACAAAATATTGATTAATGGAAAGATTCTCAGCAACGATATCAATCAACTCTCTCGATGAAACCGTAGTCAAAAAAGGGCCTTCCTCAGCAATCCTTGGTAATTTATCAGGCAAAAGTTCCAAAATCTTATTGATCTCAGCCATAGCATTTTCTTTCTGAATATAATTTTAATGGTTTCAATAATTTAATTTGAGAGTTCTAAGAGTGAAACTTTTGGAGCTAAAAACACCCTGCCAAAATTTTTTAGAATTATATAGATTTCAATGACACACTGTTGCGTCGAAATATTTTCAAGAAGATGATGCATCGGATAAATTCTTGACACAATTAGGGTGCAATTGTAATTTCACCCTGCTATCAAGGTAATGAATACCAAAGACAACAACCTCATTTCTTAGAAATCATTCATTCCAGTGAACTCAAATTTCATTCAATAAGAGACATTTGAATAAAATCTTTAGCACTGTCAGGTTTTGATGCGCTTGCAGGCAGTTCTTGGAGACATAACCGAACTTAGTGTCGACGCTATAGTTAATTCATGCAACAACCAAATGCATCTTGGCTATTCTGAAATCTCGAAGTGCATCCAAGAAATTACTGAAGGAAGAATTCAACAAGCTTTATTGCACGACCCCAACCTTGAACTTCCTGTACCTTTGGGAACTATCTGTGTAACGAAAGGAGATTTGTTACCCTGTCGATGGATATTCCATCTGGCAACACACCGTTCCTGGGAAGAGATGAGTCGAGATGCTCATCTGGATAAAGGAGATCAGGAATTTTGGGAAATTGTACAAGAACTCATCCTTGACGCAATCCGTGCAGGACTTGGTAACCTCCTCATTACTTCTGAAGAATTAAAGGCAAAGTCTATAGCACTGCCCTTAATCGGCTCTGGATCATTAGGATTCCCCACTAGTTTGATGGCAGATGTTATATTGGGCACACTCCATCAAATTCTTGGAGAAAGTCCTGCAAATCACTTACAGAAAATTCAATTAGTCACTTTGGATGAACGAGTGTTTCAAGCTCTTCAAGAAAGGATCAAAGACCTCAATTGGGATTTTGCGAAAGAAAAAACCTTTGCCACAGAAGAAGACTGGGAGAAATTTCTCGCAGAAACTGGAAGTGAATTACCAATCTCCAATGAGCAAACTTCTGAGATTGAACCTGAAACAACCCTTGCGCAAAATCTAGAAGAACTGCGAAATCAGCTTCAAGCTCTTCATCAGCGAGAAAAACACTTACTTCGTCATATTGAAGTGTTGGTTCTTGAAAATCAGGAGTTAAAAGCGCAAGCTCGTGGGGCTATTTGGGGGCAAGCACAACCCATTGATCTTTGGGCTAGAATAGATCTGCCCTCTCCTTTAGCTTATGCGCAAAATTTGAGAATGGCAGAAACGGACCCGAACCGCTGCCACATAAATATGTTAAATGCAATTGGGATCGTTTCAAAATATTTTTCGGTGCTGAATTGTGCAGAGTATCTGCATGCAGGCTGCTTTTCAGAGGAATTGAATTCCGAATTGCGACATCGCTTTCGACAGGGTCCGATGACAGATGGAAGTTGGATTTGGGTTGGAAAACGAATCGCGAGAGCTTTTTACGATGCAGATCTGTATGGACAGCTGGTCAGAGAGGTCCCAAGGGCTTGGATTACAGAACATGGGGAATGGAGTGGTTTGGCTGAGTCATTGCTGCAGTTGGTCAGCTATAGAAATCGTATACACGATCCCGTAAATGCCGATTCAGGTCACGCTAGTGCTTGGTTGGAATTAGTACTACCGGTTTGGCTACAAATGTGTAAGTACAGCGAGCCAATGACTTCTTATGAGTTGCTTTTCATTGATCAGATCAATGATTTCTCAGATGATCTTGGGGAGGAGGTGAGTTATTCCATCAAGCGATTACGGGGCGGATTTTTTGTACCCCCAACTGAATCACTTAAGCTTAGACAACATCTTAAAAGTGGCCACCTCTATTTGCAGAGTGCAAACAACCCTGATCTATTATCACTCCATCCATTCTTAACCTATGAATATAGTCGAGTAACAAATAACCGTGAAACATTTTGCTTAGACCAGATCCAGCATTCCACCCTGCATTATAAAGCTTTCCGCTACGCTCACCGAAGTAGTCTGGATAATGGCAAACAATTTCCATTGTAAAATGTGTTAGGAGTTGATTAAACATCAACCCCGTTATTAGACTCAACGAAAAGTTCAACAGCCCTCAACGTAGTAATCCACCAGAAAATCGCCTCGGCATGGATGGCGCAGTTTAGCGAGTGCTTGAAAAAGTAGTTGTCGAATCCTCTCACGAGTGATTTTAAATTCCTTGCCAATTTCATCGAGAGTATATTCTCGTTTGTGTCCAATTCCAAAACGCATTTTGACAATTTTCTTCTGACGTGGCGGTAATTGTGTCAACATCTTCTCTATTACCTCTGATAGGTCGGTCTTCATCATATTTTGAAGGGGATCTTCTGCATTTCGATCAGGCACCACATTCTGTAGAGTACTTCCTTCTTCACTTCCATAAGGCTTATCTATTGAAAGAGGATCATTCATGTTGTGCAGCAATTCATGGACAAGTTCTTCTGGCATCCTACTGCGCTCAACCACCTCAGCAAGTGATGGCTGACGTTCCAATTCCATTCCCAACTGCTGAGAGATCTTCAAAACTCGTTTCCCTTTATCAACCATATGTACTGGGATCCGAATGGTCCTCGATTGATCTGCAATAGCACGGGACATTGACTGGCGAATCCACCAACTTGCGTAAGTGGACAGTTTACAGCCCCGCTCGTAGTCAAATTTTTCAATTGCCCTCATCAGTCCCAAATTCCCTTCCTGTATCAGATCCTCAATCCCAAGTCCACAATGGAGGTACTTGCGAGCAATACTTACCACTAGTCGAAGATTGGCTTCCATCAGACGGTTTTTAGCTGTCTTCATGATTTCAAGAGATTTCTGCAGTTTCATAACCTGTGATAAAAAGTCCTTTTCATCCTGACCAGATTTTTTAACCAGATCTCTCTTCAACTTCACGGCTGATACTAGCAATTGATTATCCTGCATAACAGCCTTCAATGACTGCCCTGCTAAATCTTCAATTTCAAGTTTCAAAGCACCTTCTTTTGATACATCTTCAGCCTTTTCTGCTGCCAACAAACTTTGTATCAACTTGAACAGCTTTGGAAACGCATTGCCCTGAGATTTTTGATGATTTGAAATTTGCTGAATTGCACGTCCAATTTCTCGAGCTTGTTGAACAAGCAAATCTGTGAATTTTTCAATTTGGGTTTGATTGAAAGAAATCAATTGAATTTGTGATTTAATTCTCTTGGACAATTTATCTATCTCCTCCTTTTCAAGCCGGTTAATTTTTGTGGCTTGCCCAGAATTTTTGATCAGTTGCATGGAAATGAAATCATCACAAACCAGTCGTAGTTGCTGAACCAAAGTACCAACGCGGCCTTCTTCATCTGTCTGAAACTCGTCATCCTCATTTGCATCAATGATGTTACGAACAGTAACTTCTCCATTTTCCAAGCGATGTGCCAAGTTTTGGATCTCATTAAAGACCAGTTTTGAGCCAAAAAGTATGTCCACAATTTTTTGACTATTTGATTCAATTATTTTGGCAAGGCCTGACTCCTGTTTACGATCAAGCAGTTCAACTCTATTGACATCCTTAACATATAATTGAAAAGCATCTTGAATCGAAGACTTCTCCTTTTCAACGGTAGGTGACCGTCGGGATTTAGCTTCAAAACTTTCTTCATCCGTACCTGAATTGGGCACTTCTTTAATTTCAGAAAAGCCGAGATGGTGAAACGTGGCATATTCAGAATTTACACTTTCTAGAGCTTCCATAATTCCCTCAACATGGATTTAGACATACCTTTTAGTTTCCCAAGCAAACTTTAAGGTTTTCAAACCGACTCATGAGTCTGAAAGAAACTCCATGTTAATTTTCAAAAACATGGCTAACCTAAAAGATGCTATAAAACCTTCCATTGATTAGTAGCTACTCACTCTGCAAGCAGTTACGATAGCAATATGTTAATTGATGGAATGAAAATGTGTGAGGAGAGCGGGGGGAGAACAAAATAATTGTAAAAATCAATTATTTAGATTTTTTCACAATAATTTTGATTAACTGCCCAGGAATTTTAAGCTCACGGATACAAAGAGTTCATTGATACCGATGTTGACTTTATTTTTTACATTAATTTCAGTGTCTTCAGTGAATTGATATTTTTTTTTACTCTCCAAGCCAAAACTAATTTCTAAAATTGCTGGTATTTGAGAATAGAGTGTTCCAATAACTTCTCTCAGTTACCCCCAGACTATCCTCAAATGGAACGATAATTTAATCAGTTTGTTTATCTTAAAAAAAAATCCCATTTCAATTTTTAACTAAATTTTAATGATTTAAATTTATGATCTTGAATTAAAGTAATCGTTGTATTGAAGCTCGCTTCAAAAGATTGCTAAGTCTTATCGATATAAGTTGAACGAAATAAAATTAGTACCAAAATACATCTCAAAAGGTCCTTTCAACACACTCCACCAGAACAAACTAATGACTTCTCCAAAAATTATACTATTGATTATGCTGGACCAACTTCGCTGGGACTGTTTGTCTTGCTATGGGAGTCCCTGATTTCGACCTCAAACATTGATATTTTTGGCTAAAAAGGGTGACACTTTTGACAGAGCTTATTGTCAATCCCCAATCTGTGGACCTTCTAGAATGTCATTCTACACGGGTCGTTATTCACAATCACATGGCTAAACTTGGAATGGAATACCCCTTGAAGTTTGAGAAATGAATCTTGGAGATTTTCTAATAAGGCAGGGCTTGATAACATGGCTGGTAGACAAAACTCATTTCTATACAGATTTGGCAGGCATTCAACGACTTGGAATTCAGCCTGAAACTTCCACTAGAAAGTTACTTCTACAATGTGGTTTCCAAATCTTTGAACATATTGAAGGGCTCTATCCTGAAGGACCAAAGGGTAGATACAATCCTCTCAAATCAAATTATGAAAGATTTTTGAATGAAGTAGGCTATTCAGGACAGAATCCTTGGAATGATTGGGCAAACTCAGCTGAGGGAGAAAATGGAGAAGTTTTGGGAGGGTGAAACATGCGGCATGCTCATCAACCTTTAAGGGTGGCAGAAGCTCATTCTGAAACAGCCTATACGACAAATCGCGCGATTGAGTTTTTTTTGAACCATGGCCTTACACAATGGTGTCTTCATTTGTCTTACATCAAACCTTTGGCATTACATTGCCTCATACCCATACAATCAATTATTTCTGGATCTTGAAATACCATCAGCAATTAGATCCCGTAATAAATTGACAATTGCGCACCCAATTTATGAAACACTTACAAAGATCCGGGTAAGTCGAGGATGCATTAGAAAAAAAATGCAAAATCGAGTCATACCTATTTATCTCGGCCTAGCAAAACAATTAGGTGATCATCCATCTTGGAAGGCTATTCCAGTATATCGAGAAACAGAATTTATATGTTCAAACTATAATAGTTTTCACCTCCGATCACGGAGATTAAGTAGGGCATCATTGGTTAGGAAAAAAAAAAGACTGATTTCACGAACAATCTGTAAAAATACTTTTAATCATTCGAGACCCAGCACCTGAGGCAAACCCTTTACGAGGCTCACGACTCTCTGAATTTTTTTATCAATTGACCTGATTCCAACCTTTTTTGAATCTTTGGGAGGGACTTATCCAAGTCATATTCGTGAAAGTCAATCTTTAAAGCCTTTGCTTTACAGTGAAACCAGTAAATCAATACGTAAAAAAAGCTATAAGCAAATACCATTATTCAATTTCTCCAATATCTCTTCTTTTAAATGAGGATCAACAAAAAACACGGATCTACATGGTTGCGACAAGAGGTTAGAAATACATTCATACAGTAAACTTTCGGCCAGTACTACATGATTTATAAGAGGACCTCATTGAACTATATGATCAGGGGGAAAACACTGGAAACTTCAAGATGATTAAAGGAACTTCAAAAAGAATTTAGGAATAAAGTCTCCATCATTCTAAAGAGTCACAAATTCAAAATTATAAATATTCACAAGGAGAGGCAAATCAGAGGGGTTAAGATCGGTTTTTATTAGGGTAAAGTTTAAGTATCAATTTAGTAATTAATGAAAATTGAATAAAAATATACGTATTTATGCAAATGTGGACTTATATTATAACGAAATATAGTCAAAATATAAGAAACTCAGAGAGTAATTTTTGTAAATTCATTCGAAACAGCTTAAGCTAAGTTGAAGAAAACGCTTCATCGCTTGGATTAAATTTACATCCCACATTTGCAAAAGAATTCTGCTTGGCAGCGTAATGACTGCAACGGAGGTGTCAAGTATTGCTTTACAGCGTTAATGTAGTAACAATGAAAGTATCAGAATTGTCACAACTGTTTTACCAAGCAT